>Ga0316213_1000014_pt1 | contig 24065 bp, 13 predicted proteins | sample NRE2metagenome_FD_207798 | JGI IMG/M metagenome (GOLD analysis project Ga0316213, IMG submission 207798) | Spruce roots microbial communities from Maridalen valley, Oslo, Norway - NRE2 | ecosystem: Host-associated > Plants > Roots > Unclassified | place: Norway: Oslo | collected 2017-09-14
CGTTTTTCACCCGACTTCCTTTCACCATAACCCGACTTCTATCATGACCTGACTAATTGTAAGTTTGAATTAATTGCTTGAAAGCCACAGGTTCTAGAGATCCACTCTTCTCTAAGAGAACTCATTCACTTAGGTAGTGCTTCTATTTAAGCCTCTTTGAAATAAGATTGGCCCTCACTTTCATTCCTTCGCGTTTAAAGCTAGAACGTTAAGTCTTGAAGAGATCATCACCTATAATCATCACCCTTCACGTAAGCGCATATCCTCATTATTCTTTCAAGCAAGTGCGTATATGTCTGATAGTGCTTCCTAAGCAGCTGGCTTTTTCATGTCTCGTGAAAAGCAGGTTCATCAGGTTGGGACCAGAGCAGCAGATACCTTTTCTTATTGGGCCAATTACCTACCATTAAAGGTGAGAACTATTCGGGTAACACAAGGAGGAGGTCGGGTAAAAGACGGGGTAGGGCCCCGGTAAGTAAAGAAGGGTCCTGTTTTCTTTTCAATCTTGCCTTTCTCATGAGATTCACAGGTTGGTTTCAAAGAGCTATTCTTCCCTTGTGTTCAAAGCTAGAACTTGAAGTATTTCAAATATATATATGATCACCCTTTTCGTAAGCGCACATCCTCCATCCTTTTAAGCGAAAACCCTTCGAAAGGCCAGCGCTCCTTCTTTTCTATTGCCTCGGAAGGAAGAAAGAGCTGGGTCCTCAGTCAGATTCAGGTGAGGACCAGAGCGACATACACATTTTCTTGCCGGTCTAACAGACTTGTAGGAACTTCTTCGGGTAAGAGATGGGGAAGTTGGGTAAGTAAGGGATCCTGTTTCATCTTCTTGCCTGCTCAGCTTGAAGGGGACTTTACACAATTACTCAAAAGATAAGCATCGCGTAATAGATAGTGTTGTAAGATCGCATTGTATTGATCAATGAGAAGACTGCACCATAAGACCGCATCATAAGATTTCATCGTAGAATTGCATCGACAGGAGGTAAGATTCATTAGATTGCATCGACAGGTAAGATTCGTTGGTATTAGCTTCCATTTATTGGCATTCTATGATCGGCATTCCGAGGATGACTTCCATATCTTTTCAATTTACTAAAACGTACGAGGATAATATTGATGGGATATAGCACCTGAAGAACTGTAGTAGGTAGCAAGAAATACATGCTATAAAGGCAGGCAATTGAGGACGGTTTTAAAGATTGGTTACATTCTCCTTCAACCCAATCCTTCCTTATGATTTGATTGGTTACGTTCTCTTTCAACCAAACCCTTAAGAGCAGGGCTGGTATCATTCCCCCCTAGGAGGGAAAGCCGGGGTAATTCGATCAGAGATTCACCAACAAATAGAAGAAGATGAACTCCTGATAGCGTGTAACCTTTAACTTGACCTTTAACTTGACCTCGACCTACTGAAATAGTGAGAAAGCGAAAGCAACCGACCTTCATTAGCATTAGGCCAGGTTCATTAGTATGGGATTCTTTTTATTGGTTGATGTGTAAATATGTGCAAGTGGAAACGACTATATGCGCGGGCCTATGCATACTCCGGTTCCGGTTAGGGGCCTAGCCTATGCACTAGCACAAACTATGGTAAGAATACGACGGACAACACAACTTGTAACGCGGAATATGGGGCACGAACAACTGGGCATGGAGGATTTATAACTGGTGGTGGTAACTCACAACTCCTCTTCCTCCTGGTCACGTACTAACTAAGAAGAAGGGATGCACCCGCTAAGTAAGGATCCAACTATCCCCACATTGTCGCTGCGCATGCCCCAATTAGAACTTATTGCACAGGGAGGGTTCCGCCTCCTATTAACCGGTGGACTATGCAGCCCCCTGAACCTATGCAAGTTGTCACAAGTTGTCAGCAGAATATATGTATGCAATACCCGGAATCTCACAAGTTGTAGAATCAGGGACTACATTAAGTATCAAAACACAAGTATGTATATATTATATATGGCTCCCAATAGTGACCATACAGGTTAAACCCTTATACTTCTATATGCTACTTCTACATGTGATGCTATTATATATGATCCAACTAGGTCTTCGAGGATCACCCTTCTTCATACCTCGTGCGTAATCATGAGAGAATAAAGGCAAGAAATGAGTCCCATAATCTTATAACAACGATTCTCAGAATCTATGCAAGTGGTGTAACAACACAATATGGAATTTTTATTCTTTTGGCTTGTTGTTTATATGAGCTAGTTCAACTTCTCTATGCAATGCTCGTATATAACTAGATACCACAGATACTAGCTTAGTGATTGGTTTCATGGAAACAAGCCTGTTGGAGACACTACAGGGACCTAGCCCCTATGCACTAGCACGAACTACAGGAAAAGAATCAGGGTGACTTACAACAACATGGGGAGTTGTTTACGAACTGGAGCCAACAGCCTTTATGATATCTTAAAGTACTATTATATCTGCAAGTAGTGGTTTAATACCACATTATATGCTCGTTAAGTCACAAACACATGCAAGGAAAGACTCCATTAGCTAATGTTCACAGGAAATGGCATGATTACTATCATCTTAAGATCCAGTTGACCCATTAGCTAGGGCTTTACTCAGAGGCTATAGCGCAGATGGATGTAGAGAGGCAAAGTGAAACGAAGATATGCAAGTCTCAAAAGTCTTAGGAAACATGCAGTAGAGTCCATTCCGGTGAGAGCTTATAGAAGAGCCTCCATAGTCCCAGGTAAATTAGGCAGCAATACCCCGTATCAAGTCGAATTTCAGATTTAATACATATGACAAATCGGAATGGAGACTATCTTAAGTAGCTCTCCAGAGAGGGGGGAGAACACCCACGCCAGCCAGAAAGAAAGCAAGCAAGGAAGAGAGCAGCAAACAGAAGCGAGTAGTAGTAGTAGTCGGCTGGAGATTGCACTAAAGCTCACTCATTAGGAACTACTTGAAAGAGTTTGAACAATAAATGGAGACTAGGAGGAGCAGCTTCTAGCTTTGTTTGTTGTCCCCCGGTATCGGCTATATGCGGCGGGTTGTCCCCTTGCCGGTGCTGTAGCTTCTTCTGTGCCGTAGCTGCTTCTTTTCGTTGTAGGGTGTGCATGGAGAGCTAGCTATAGCTGTAGAGATTTATTGTAGTTATGACTATGGCAAGGACGTCTCGATGTGAGTCTCACATGTTCGTACCTTGGCTTTATCCATAGAGAGCATAGTTTCTAGGAGCAGAGTATCAGGTCAAATAAGGCGCAGGCAGCACCCCATAGTAACAAGTTGCAAAGATTGCACGCACTAAAGTTATTGATTTCTCTTGTTTCAATGGACAAGTTGAACGAGACTGACTATATGCATGCCGATGCTCATCTTCTATAGACCGGGTTCCTTGAATGGAGACCTAAATAATAAGGCTTTTCTTACGCTTTCACTCAAATTGAACTCTACGGAACTTATAAGTATGCCCAATTCATTTTCATAATAAGATTGCATATTCAGATGACAAATGACAATGGACAAGTGTGAAATAACGTAAATATGCAATATAATATATTCTCGATCTCCTTAGTTCCATGTCAATTAGCCTTAAGAGACTAGCTCTAGTTGTAGAGAAATTCGCTTTTTTTTATTTAAACCCGCACCCATTTTCCTCCTTCCTAAGTACACCATTTGTTGATATAGAATCCATGTCCTCCATGAGAGACGAGACCGGGGAGGTTACACTACCGCATAGGTGTTTGCACTATAAGGTGAGGTTAGTTAGGCCGATAGTGAGTAAGCCATATCCCCTTGGCTTAGGAGGAGCGTGGATGCAGCTCTAACCTTTTGCGATAGGAAGGAGGAAAGAGCTACCCGCATATCTAATATATACTTGAACTTGTCCATTTTGAGGTGATAACACCATTCCCCTAAGTACACCTCTACTCTAATAGAAAATTATCCCTAGCTCTGCCCTAGTGGTTAGTGGGATAGCCTACCCCATGGAAAGTTCCCCCATGAAGATGGAGTTATACCGCTGATGAGGTTCCACAACCGATAGGCGGGGTAGGGCACGCCAGACCAGACATGTAGACCAGACCTATGGGGAGGAAATAAGCCATGGGGAATAATCCTCAATAATCGAATAAGTCAATGGGACTTATCCAATGCAATCCAATCCATATGGTATGGGGTTTACTGCTTCTGCTTCTATAGTGGATCCGATGGGGAATCAACAAGGGGAACATAGCCGAGATGGCAGGTCCATTTGAGGTGATCCTTATATTAGCACCATTCACTAAGTACATCAAAAAGTCGTCCATGCACTCCTTATAGTGAAAGCCTTATGGGAGGTTAGGGTTCAATTTGCCCATAGCCAGTTATCATCCAGTCACATTGTTGTCCATAGGGTCCTTAGCATTCCATTTCTGGAAGTTTCTATATAATAGGTATGCCCTTGCACTCTTTCCCACTTCCATAGCTGAGAGGAAGGAAGGAGAAATAAATTCCCCCAGTCAAATAGAGTACCTAGTGAAATCTCTAATCTATACATCACACATTGATATGAGCTCGCATGGAGACGACCCGGGAAGTGACTTTCCCGAGGTACAGGGGAAGGGTTTAACTAGTCTGTTGCTGATGAGGTTCCACTACTGATAAGGAGAGGTTCACACTAAAGGGCACCACCATGAGGTTCCAAAACCAATATGTAGAGGGGGTAGGGGACTAACGAGGTTACAACCAATATGATGGCATGAGTAGGTTCCACTACCAATAGGATAAGTTATAAGGCACCACCATGATGATGAGGTTCCACAACCAACTGATAAAGATTAGATTGGAAATGGGACTAATCCAATACAATCCAATCAATGGGGTTTACTACCCCTATAGTGATTCAATGGGGCATGGGAAAAGAAACCCAGACCCCATACATGTAGACCAGACCAGACTTTGATAGCTGTTCAGGTTACCACGTGCCCAGGTCAGACCTACTACCGAGGGTAGGATATATCTATCCCCTACCAGCCAAGAGCCAGGGGTGAAGCGAGCTTGTGCCCCCGTTTACCATTTCCTAAGGGTAGTAGTAATAACCACATGACATGTTAGCTAAGTTCCCCTTCCTTAGTTCAAATTCTGCCACTATAATAGGTAAGTCAAAAGCCCATGCAGCAGTAGTAGAGCTGCTAGTGTAGTAGTGTCCATATGGGCCAGTACAAAAGCAAATCAGTACTAGAGCAAATCATGGAGCTACACTCTCTATGTTGCACTATGTAGTATGGCCTAAATATAGGTGGTGGTATAGTGTGTCTCTCTCCTAGAGCTCAAATCCGCCATTCCATAAAGAAACAGTAGAATCCATCAAATGAAGGCTAGCCAGGATACCTAGCCGGGAGACCTAACCAGGATACCTAGCCATAGCAGCCATATATAAGTCTCTAATTTATGGGTTCGATGAATCCCACCAACTCTCCTGAAGTTTCCCTACCTATATGGGGGCAGGATGTTGTCGATTGAGGCTCGACCAAACTCGCATATCTACTTTCACTTTTCCATTGTGAGGTTGTAGCATGAACTACAGCAGCTTAAGGCATGGGACTAAATAGAGAACTTACACACAGTCTAGTTCTTTCTTCAGCTGATCGGCTCGGCTACCCAACTTGGTTGGTTACTCGGGGATATCAGTTATTTATATAGAAAACAGACTCATTTACTATTCGTTGAAAGAATGGAGATTGGCTTTTACACTTGGCTTGCTGACTCGGCTTGGATCCCGGGATACTCGTTGACTGGACTACAATTCCGAGCTAGATATTCAGTGCCTAGAAAATATAGAAGATATGGTCCCCCTGCTGATATAGTTGACAGACTACGCCCCTTAGCCACTAGTACATGCCACTAGTCGAGCGATCCAGGTAGGTGTTGAACTAGATGCCATATTCCATGCCAAGTGTCCAATGCCAGAAGATACACTAGCCTGTAGTGTCCACATGCACTAAGAACCTATAATACTTGTTTTATATCTATACTAATCTCTATCATCTTTATACTAATATCTTTAGATAATATACTTCTAAGTTATATTCATTCATGATGTTATAATAATATTATTACACTTACCAGTCCTTTTAGGCTGCTCGCCATATTGGATAGGCCAGTGGGAATGGAGTAGTCCCCAGTGTGATATGCACCAATTATTCTAACAACTTCTACATGCATGACAAGGTGCCAACTGTGACTGACAAGGAGATATAATATCATAGAGAAAGACAGTAAGAAAGTTAGCTTTAGTTCTGCAATTTACTGGAGTGAAAGCCCTAGGTCTTATTTTCGGGCTACTTTTGCCAGCCATAGATACTTCTTCCCCAGTCACTAGCTCTATAGACAAGCCTTCGTCTGTACAGCAAGCCGGGCGCTTGCCCCTTAGTCTTAAGCTTATGTAGAGTTCCCTATTAACTGGGCGGCCTAGCTTCAATCTATGTCCATTTCCTTTTTCCACTAATCTAATAAAGAATAGGGTTCAGTTATAGATGTAATTACTCCCATTATTCCATATTTTCACAACAATAGAGATAGAATAGCTTTGGTTGGACAAGATTAAAAAACCTTCTTCTGATACTGGCATATCTACGTTGACCTTTGCCAAAGACTAAGCCAAAGACTAAATGGTTTCTCAAAAGGTTCTTGCCATGGAGCAGCTTCAGGCAGTCTCTAGGGCTTGAACTATAGGGCTCTCTATATAGGCCTGTCTCTGTGGTTATGGATGTAAAGTTCGATGTCGATGATGTTGATTGGCCTTCTTAGCAATGGCAATGGCGGCATTGGCAAGATCCCCCCTGTTAATCCATTAGACCAGACCTAAGGGAGAAGGGACTATACTATTAAGGTTCCCACGTGCCCGGAATGAGGTGAGTGAGTGTGAAGTTAGTCAGTGCTGTACCCTTTCTGATAGGTGACCTATGATTGCCAGGTGATGATTCAATAAATCCAGGAAAGACAAACACCTAAATACCAAGTAAAGTAAGGACTCCGCTGGGGCTCGGCCAAACTCGCATCTATATGTCTTTGCCATTACGATGTTATGTGAAATCCACATCTCTAAGAAATATCTACATCTAAGTAACCACTTGTTTGGTTGGGACATATTTAACATCCAATAGGCTATATTCCTTCTAAACTAAATATATACCACCGGCCCAGGCAACACAACTAAGTGTTGGAGAAGTTCCAATGGTATCCAAAATGCCAAATATTGAAGTCAGGAGCGGAAAGCACTTTCCCGCATCGGGGAAGGAGCGGAGCCCGCGAATTCTGACGACAACTTATGAGAGGCTGCTAGCTGTCTCGGATAGGCCCCGGGGAGTCTATGCCCCCCAGTGGTTAGGTTGTATAGATAGACCCATCATAGAGCTGCTCTAGCGAATAAGTTCTTATTGTTGGTCTCCTCCTATCCTTTTTAAATTAAATAAGGACATGTTTCTTACAATGGCAAGGACGTATACATGCGAGAGAGGCTTACTCAGAATAAGAGTCTGGTGTTGAACTCCCATCCTGTTCACATAACTCACATAACTGGTAACGCACGGACTACCCAACCCACCTCTTATATTTACTTGAAACTCCCTCTCCCTCACCCATATGATGAGTGAGCGTTAACACCCTTTGGTCGAGCCCCTCCGGTAAGTCCTCCGGTAAGTCCTCCGGGCCGTATGTAATATGACGAGATCGAATAGAAGGGAGTTACTTCAGGTTTAGCCGGGGAATCAAGAAAGAATGATAGCGACCTTAGCCACTAACAAGCAGTTCCTTTGAATGCTGACCCAACCTGAAAGCCCTCGCCTTGAGGCGGAATCCCCGGCAAAAGGAAGTATCGGAATGGAGGAATGGGTCTGAATCCATGGCTCATATGTTTGGTTGTTTGGCCAATGGCCCCAATGCGTAAGCAGGGGATAAAGCAAGAAAGTCAGAAAAGGGGAGAGGGTGAGAACCCTGGAGATAGAGTCATCGTACTGCAAGGACAACTGGTCTCAAGGGTGGGAACACTATTGGTTATCGAAAGAAAGGAAGTTCGTTAGACCCTCTCCGGTTTGCAGTCATTTGCCTAGGGCCGACCCCACTCAAAGGTGGAGCATTTCAAGCTTTAAATCAGGAAGCAGCTCGTCGTGATCGGAGGAAGTTTCATGCTTTTACCCCTATTCGGGGTTTGGCCAAGCTGCTCTATCTAGTTATCCTAATGGATTGGTTGGTTACTCGCTAAGCTAAAAAGCTTGAGTTTATATTCCGTAGATAAGGAGACAGATGGCCTTCGCCTCTCATAACTGGCAGGCAGGAAAGTCACTCTGAAGACTGCTCGTTAGCTTTATTTCTTGCTGTTTTTGTGGATTCTCACCCAGCCAGGTATATTGATAGCCCAGCTGCAGTGAAAGTGAGAATGATAGGGAGAATTGTAAAGGAAGCTTTCAATGTATTTAAGGTCCTGGTATTTCAACTCCATCAAAAAGAGCAAAGGCAGCTAAGTCTGATCGGTAATCAAGAAAGACATTTGGAAATGAAGATAGAGGTCGACCCCACCTGCTTGCTGGATTAAGTGGAATCTATGCATTTGTCTATCCACTTGGGGCTTTAGACCCTGGCACGAACGAGGATCCAGCTAACCGACGGGTAGGAAGGAACTCTCAATGCTACGGCTTCCCTTCTCAATGCTGCATCCGACCGAACCGCAGGGGCTGCATTGGATCATTGATATTATCTATGTAATATGATGTGAGTTGACAATGTTTTCATTGGATCTCCAGCTCGCAGAGCAGCTTGACCAACTCCTCGACTTGACGTAGCGATCTTTCTATGGCTAAGGGCTGTTAAGACTTCCTTCCTTCCTTTTAGCCTTCCTCCACTCCGGGTCTTAAGAGTCCTCTATGGGGGTATCGACCCACCCAATCTATCACATCCAAAGCAACCTCTCGTAGCTGCACTCACCCGGGTTATTCTCTTTGGATGCAGGAGTGAAGCCAGCTTTGGCAGTGACCAACGTCGGGTCGAAATGGAGAGGGAAAATAATAAAATAGCGCGATTCCGCATCTGACTTTCTCTCTTATTCTTATAGTCTCCAAAACCGGCAGGCAAAACGTCAACGCCATTGAAAGGAGTAGATTTGGCCAGGTATCGACCCATGGCTGGGGTCATTATGGAGCAGTAGAGTGATAATGTAGGTTCCGCCCGGAGAATCGAAGTGACCAAACAACTATCGGAGCGGAAAGCCACCTTTCATTGTCCCTTCTCCCACTATTGTTTCTCGATTTAAATTGCCGTTAAGTCATAGCCCCGCCCGTAAGGAGATACGTACCTTTTGTCAGCTCGAGTGCTTTTGCTCCAATTAAAGGACCTGTTCTGGGTACTCGTTGAGCCTTTGAACCCTTCGAGTCGATCCGAACATGTGCGTGCGCCTTGTGTTAATACGTATATAATAAACGGATAATCTCCACCTTTTATATCAGCTTTTATTGGGCTCGTCTTGTTGTTCCGATCAATGCCTTTCATCGCATTGCTTTCTCCGGCACTGGGAGCTGCATTGCTCGGAAAGAAATCAATCGCGAGGTGCCGAACCGACATGCATGCGTTAATTCTAAACCCAACTGAGGGATCCATTGGTGCATCTGGGCCGGGTGAGAGGAATAAGGGCAACTCGGGCTATCCCTGCCAATTAGGTGATGCAGTTCAGTTCCGTTCTAAACCGTTCATAACCCAGCAGTTCATCCATTCATAACCCTGAGCCCTCACCCTATCGAATCAATTCTATGGGTACTTAAAGAAACTAGGGACCTAAGGAAGAAAAGAAGGAGGCTCCATCGAAGAAACCATGAGGCTCTCAAGGGCGAGGCCCAAGCCGGACCCACTACACTCGCTATTCAGGGCTACACTGAAGAGTAAGTATGGGGACTGAAGAGTAAGTATGGGGCTACACTGAAGAGATGGTGTGTTTCTCTCTCCTCGCTAGAATGGTGTATCTCTCTCCTACTCCTGGAAAGGAAGTGTGGGGTGGACTGCTTAGACTCCATTCCCATGATTATGAGCCAAGGTGTAGCGTGGTTTTGACTCTCATAGATTAGTTAGGAATGACGGTGCAACAAAGTAAGTGTTCATATTGCCCAGCTAGTTTCCCTAGAAGTTTGACGATAGACCAAGGCAAGCATTTCATGAGCGTGACAATTAAGAATATCACCCAAGAGTTTATGGTCCAACACCACACTAGCAGTCCTTATCACCCGCAAGTCAACGGTACAGTCGAAGCTTTCAACAAGATTCTGGAATGAGGGCTGGCGAAGGTCTGCACTGTTGGTCGCAACGACTGGGATGAAAGGATTCCAGTGGTCCTATGGGCATACCAGACTACCCCCAAGAAACGGACCAAGTTTACCCCATGGAACTTTGTATATGGAAGGGAAGCAGTGGTCCTAGCAGAGTTCCTGATACCCAGATTGTTAGCCGCACAGGCCACCAGGATGTCTGAAGAAGAGTTGTGACAAGACCATCTGGATGAGTTGATGGCATTAGACGAGCACAGGTTCCTGGAAAGGCATCAACAAGAGGTTTAGAAGTAATGACAGAAGGAGTGGCATGACCAACATATCAAGAGAAAACAGTTCGAGAAGGGTGACTTGGTTTTTTATATGATAGCAAGTACCAGACGCACCCAGGGAAGCTCAGGATGCACTGGCTTGGGCCGTTCATGGTTGCTGAGATCAGGGAAACAGGAGCTGTCTGGTTGGCCCAAATGGATGGGACTCTAAGATAAGGATGGGTGAATGGCGCCCGCCTTAAACCTTTCACTTCTCCATCTGCTTAAGGTAACCTGCTTCAGTGACTAGAAGCTTTGTATATGACTTTCTTTTTCTCAGTTAGTTGAGTCAATAAAGTCTAGTCCCGTGACTGAGTTAGGCTTGTGTCATGTCGTTTTAAGTAGAGTAAATAAAGGCTCAGCATTGAGACTGAGTTAGGTCATTGTCATTTGTGGCCTCTGTAAAGTAAACTCCCGTCGCATCAGCTCAGCCCTGTGGTTGAGCCCAGAAGTCAAATAAGTACATCCAACCTCCTCAAGAGTATTCCAATTATCCACCACTGGCGTAACCTTTGTGGTCAGGGAGGGGACCTAGTACTGCAACACAGGTCAGAATTCAAGTTAGAGTTTAGATTCTTAGAGTCTGACACGCGATTGCACCCCTCAGAGTCACTGTTGCATCAAGGGGGAAAAGCTGTCGGAGCTTCACACCGGTAATGCGATGGCCAACAGCGATAGTCCAACTGCGATGCTTTTACCGAGTAGATTTGAGCTTTTCTGTTCATACAACTGCGAGGGTCCAACTGCGGTGGTTTCTTAGAGGATGCGCAAGCACGCTCAAGGGTGTTAACGCTCACTCATCATATGGGTGAGTTAGTTTTCACTTATATATGTAATTACGCTCTCCTCTCCCTCATATAGATCAATACCGAGTCGGTTGAGTTATAATTAATGAGTGAGTAAGTCGAGCGAGGGAGTTCTGGGAAGTCGAGGGACACTCGATCGACGTCAGGCTTATCATTTAATTTATGCGATATTACGTAATAGACGACGGCTCCTTTCTATGCTATGCTGAACTATCTATCAATCAATGGGTTTTGAGAGGTCATTTATGCGTGCGAGGGAGAGCGCCATTCATAGGAAACTTTGGGCAATCCCGCTTAGGGCCGTCCCGCTTAGGGCCTTTACCCGACTGGGGCTTTGACCCAACCTACCTATTGGGCATGCATGAAATGCCGCCCCCTGCAGGCAGATTGGTTATGCGCTCTATTGAGAACACACTCCTATTGATTGAGGTTGAACCGTTCCTTGAGGCACTGACCGGATGGCCCTCTCATTTAATAGTCTCATGGGGCTCGATCAATGAGTAATCTTTCAATTCCATTCATGGGTAATCATTATGTGCTTTATTTAAGGCTAAAGATGTGCTTTATTCTTACCATTTCCCTCGCTCGACCTACCCGCTAGGGAGACTAGGTAAGCGAGCGCTCGACCTCCGGGAAGTTAGCCGTTAGCCTTTAAGGAAGGAGGCCCTTGGTTAGGGGAGCTAACCCTTTAGTATTTATTTCCCCTTTAGGCCTATTGATTGAAAGGCCTATTGATTGGAGGGCTATATATAGGGAGAGTGAATGAATGCGCCTCAACGAGCGACCACCGCTACTAATTAATCAAAGAAGCCTACCATCCCTGAGATTGCGCTACCATGAAGATGAAGTGTCGAGTTGAGCCAGAGTGGGTTTGTAGAGCAGGGTGGGGCAACTAATATATTCATCCCGCGGGAGTGGGTGGTGCAATACACCAAAATGAGGTGGGTGGGGGAATTAAGCTCGTTATAGGTAGGCCCTTCTATTTGGGAATCAATATATACGTAGAAGGTAGGCCGGCCCGGGATCGATAAGATAGAGGGGCGGATAGACGGATAGATCTCCGGACCTTTCCTAACCCGGCTGGAAGGTTCCGGATATGCGGTAGAGATAGCGACAATTATAGCATAAGAGTTCTGCCAGTGAAGTGAAGCGGGTAGATAGGCCTAGCATTTCGAATTAGATGTGTGGTCTCGTCCATTCCCGGGTGGATCCTAGGTATCCGGATCGAAGTGGTTGGGTTGCCAAACCCTATTATTATTGTGGTTGAGGGGAGGAAACTATAGATGGGTATTGGGTGGTGGGGAGAAACATCAACCCCGCTTGCAGTGGATGGGGAAGGCACCGGTCCCGAATGGCGATCAATCTTTAGGGCAAAGGCGGGTGAGTGCATGCTGGCGAGTGCGGAAAAGCTATCTTCCGTTCCAATTATTTAGCGGGGTGCAACTTGCAGATTAGGGACAGAAATCTCCTTTTCCCGGCTTGAAGATCGAGCTTGCAAACGAGTGCAGCTGTGGCGAGTCAACCGAGGTTTCTGTTTTCACATATCCAAGAGAATGAGGTGTAGCGCCCCGGAATACCCGGGGGAAACAGCAAGAGAAAAAGGTGGGATAAATTAATATATCATAAATGGGTAGGATTGTTCTTAAGCGTATGGGTAAGACTTACAAGGGCAATTCAATGGCTTTATGGGAGAATCGGTATACTTGGTACGTAGGCAGGCCCAGCGGTATCCAATCAATGTAGTCGATATGGCGGAACAAAGGAAACAGGAATGGGAGAAGTATCAGAGGAATATCCAAGTACCGAGAGGGAAATGGAGCTCGAATCCATTGCATTCTCCACGCACCCACCATTCGTTAGCAGCGACCTTACCACGCATCATTACCACCAGCCATCTAACTCGAATCTTTGGTAAGCAGTACCTTTTGCAACTAGAGGATCAACCCTATTCTTGGCCATCAACAACTCAAGAACCATAGGTGCACCAACCGGGGCGGGGATTGGAGATACAATGATTGGAGTGCAGTGACCGTACCCGAGAGAGATCTAAACCAAGGTTGCTCACGGGTAATAGGTGCAACGGGGGATCATGGGAATAACGAGAGGGTGCGTGGGGAGGCTGACCAAGCTCCTTTCTCTAACGATTTACAGAATCGACCGGTGAAATGAAAGTGCCTACACCCTATCCCATCTGGAGAATGATATGATTTACCGAGAGCTATAATCTCCAACCGGAGGGAGGAGGGTTGTTCCCCTGCATTCCCTACCCTACCTCTAGTGGGCTGGCTTGAGATAGGGCCGGAGTACTGGGCGAAATGATAAAGGAATGGCCATGAAAAAGCTCGGTCACCGGCACCAACGGAATATGTGTACCACCTAAACCCTCCTGCGTACACTAATTCTTCTGGTCCATCTCATTATCCGCTTGGTCTCGAAGTCGCATGTCGGGGAGCTTCTTTCGATTGACCTCGGTATTCCAGTTATGGTGCTACACCCGGTACTAAAGCTATGGTTGACCCATACTTTTGCCTAGCCTATCCTTGGTGAGCAGACAGATTTGATTGCCCTGATCCTTGGATTGGGTTTAGTCGAATCGATTAGTTGCCCTTATCATAAGGAAGAAATGCTAGAAACAAATATGCATTAGGATAAGCGAGAAAAAGAAGTACTCCAGGGGTTACGAAGCCATCTCTATTTGTTGGTTTGGTTACATCTCCTAGTTTAGTTGGGTCAGTTATAACTAAGTATCTAGCGGTTTAATCCAGGGGTAATAGCCTAATTTAATTATAGTAGAATGAATCCTGAACCAGCAACTACCAGACTGGGATGTCCCGTAACTAGCAGAGTTGAATGCCGTGAATCGTTTCATCCTGCCTCTTCAAAAAGCTAGGGCTTGAACTAAGCTTAAGGCTAAGGCAAATGACTCTAAATACTTAATTTAATCTAGTAGTAGTTCTTTCGGAAACAGCTTCAAACTCTGGGAATGCGATGGACAACTGCGACGCTTTTACGGAGGATGCGCAAGCACGCTCAAGGGTGTTAACGCTCACTCATCATATGGGTGAGTTAGTTTTCACTTATATATGTAATTACGCTTTAGCAGCCGAGGAAATAAGTGATTGATTGTACGAGCTCTAATTTATTAAGGTATTTGTTTAAGCACCGGCCTTAGGCTGGAAGGAAAAGACATATACAGATAATTTCTTAATTTAGGCTGAGCATGTTCGGGAAAAAAGCAGACATAAGCACCTTGGACACAACGTTAGTGATCGGGGTATGGAACAATCAAACGCAATGACCAAGCATCGTGGGGAATGCCTATAGTCCCGAGTGCACCTATGGCATTACATTAAACGCCTAGGAAACGAACATTATTATTAAGCGCGCTTACCATCCTGTAGTATATGTAAAGGCAGCGGCATGACCTATTACGACTCCTATCTCATCTTAAAGCCACTTCACTACATACAGGGTAATACTTACTGGTAAATAGACCTATCCTTACTTAGATGACGGGGAGTGTATCAACTGCGAGTACCGAAGGCATCATAGCTATAAGCTATCCTACTGGCTGACACCTATCCGTGCCATATACCAGAGCATCATTGAATACCCATATCGATGTACCTCTCTATCTGCCCTATATCTGCCCTATATTTGCTAGGGTGACCGGTCGGGTTAAAAAAGTACCGAACACCTAAAGCAAGCACCTACCCATGAATGCATATTTGCCTAAGCAACTGAGAGCCACGACTAAACAGGCCAACGAACGAGAGTAACACCCCCAATAGCACCACTTACCACCGACGACTTTCCCAAGTGAAGTGAGTAGAACAATCCCACAGCAAGCGGCCCAAGGAAGGCAAGGGTCATTAATGATAGCAGTGCGTATCTTTGTCCTATTGGAAGCGGACCCGTTGGAATGTACCATAGATCCCTAAGATACGAGCAGCGTGACTACGGACAAGGCTCACAGAGGGGCGCAAAGTGAAAATGTAGAACATCCCTTTGCTCGATTGGGAAGCACATTGGATACCCCAAGTAATAAGGCCCAGAACCAAAAGAAGATGAAACCTCACCCAGCTACTACGGAAGCTAAACACATCTCTAAGGGAAAGCTACGTACTTACTGCGGATAGGGGGATAAGTCGACAAAACATCGGGTAACTTTGATCGGTCACACCCCACATGTTGATTCGAGCCAGACCATACCGAGATTTAGACCACGAAGAACCACAAAGAGGGATAGATCACAATAAGAAGCAAGTGCCCGAGTGCAATTGAAATCTGAAGGGCACTATCTCAGTTATACGGGGTTGCACCAATGAAACAAGGCGAGACATACCAGTGACATCCCATACCAGTAATAGGGGCAGACCTGCGCTTCTGTTACAGGGAGGGGTAGGCCATTATGCTGACCCCGATATCTTATGGGTGATGAGCAGAAATAGACTAGGTAACACCAAACCTACGATTTAGCCTCTAAACTACCCTACGACCCGATATGATGGAACATCTTACAGCGAGCGGAGCACTGCAATTAATTAGTATATGGGTATTCCCCCTTTACCCTTTACTTGGATCGTGGGAAACCCTCGCTCGGTTCCATCCCATAGGGACTGGGATAGAACTAAAGACCGACTGGCCCTAAGTCCACCTCTGTAATGCCATGAATAGAGTATGTAAGGAATATATAAGGTAACCCTAGCCTTAGGTAAATAATAAGGTGCAGGGTTAGTTCGGAGGCTAGCGTGGTTTTGGATTGCTTATTTGAAACAGAGGGCATAGAGATGCTAAAGCGGACTAACAACCACTTAGACCAAAGAGAATACTGATACCTAATACGGCACAATAACAAGAAGAGAGTACAACAAGTATCCAATATGGTCCATATCCGGTACAGCTTCCACTCTTGACTGGCATTTCCACCTTAATACTAATCCCCTTTTGATTGATAGGGCCGGAACAAAGATGGGATTGGAATTATGAAAGGATTATGAACAGCATACGCACATTAGGAATGGATCACTTTGGAAAAGAGGGTGACCTCTATCCGAACCAGTCAAAGATAGTCAAAGGTAGGGATACCCGTAATAGTATTGTGATTATCAGGCTTATTTTAGGGAAGACTCCGCTATATATTAGATATATGCTCTTCTGCTGTTCCAGGTGCAGACTTGAGACGTGCTACAAAGGTAGGCAAAAACCCTCTACCCTAGGCCGGGCAAATCATGCGAGCGATAATGGCATACCCTCCTTTCTTATAATGTCCGAGAATGATGGCGCTGGAGGGCGGAGGGAAACTCGATTCCGATATAGCGCTAGGATCAGCATTAGGCGATGGATTGGACTTCCAACCCTATAGATCGTATTCGCTATCAACAGTAACTAGATTCTTCACTCGTGCTCATCTGCCCGGAACACTTGTAGCTTCATTCTCGTATGGCTCACTTAGAGCTTGAACCGCAATGTCAAGAAAGCATGTGACTGCGCACCGAAAGACATCATAGCCCCGAAATTGACAATATATATATATATCCTTATTCGCAAAGAGAGGTTGGGCAAAAGGGACATCACAAACGAAGGGAAGGCCAGAAAGCTTCTTCTCTCCCTTTCGACTCCCTTGCGAATTCCAGTGGTTCCCTCTCGTCTCCCAGTGGTTCTCCCTCGAGAACTGCTCTCTAACTGTTCCATCACCATAGCACCAAATCAAGGTCTCTCTCAAGGCGTCTCCCCTCAATAGCTGTTCCATAACCACTTCGTCACCATAGCAGTACTTAGGGTTCTCTCTTGGGTCTCTAATAAACAGACATTAAGCACTATGCTTAGAACCTACGTCCTTTCGAGCATGCGTTGTTTCCAATCCCATTCATCTCTCAGTCGAGCAGATGAGTTCAACACCAGCACCAGATTTCCCAACTATAGTAGGCTGAGTTCTCAGGCTAAAAGTAGGATCAGCTGTGTGGTATATAAGACTGACTTACATCTATGGCTGCTATCTATCCTTGCTTGTCGGAAGCCCGTGTCTTCAAGAATCCAGTCTTATATAAGCTATAGTGAATAGGGTGTGGATAAACTGCATCTAAAATAGGGTTATCGGAGTTGGTTTCGGTCATCCCATCGCAGTTATAAGGAAGGTTATTTTAACCCATCGTGTATACTGGTTCTATCCGCATTCTCCCGGCACTGACTCTTCTCCCATCTTCTTTTTCTTTGCAGAAACAAAATGGATTTCTTCCAGTCATTCATTATATATGTAATTACGCTTTAGCAGCCGAGGAAATAAGTGGCTGCTATTATATATGTAATTATGCATTTCTGTAATTATGCATAATTACATATATAATTAATGACCAGATTGACAGATTGGATTTGAGGGGAAGAAATATCCTGATAAACCCTCTCATTTTGAATTGAGGTACGTTAAGTGACTCGACCATAAGGGAGAGGAACGTAGTCGCTCGACCATAAGGGAGAGGGGAAGAAATGGCCTTAAGAAGGGCAGTGGGTAGGTTCCCTAGCAGGCAGGGTAGGCTATGTTCCCCGGCAAGGTTGCTGGTTCCCTAGCAAGGTTGCAGGGTAGGCGAGGAGCAGGGTCGCAGGGTAGGCGTTCCCTAGCGTAGGTGCCGGTAGCCGCTTCCCTAGCAAGGTGTCGGTACAATGCCTATCCCGTTGCTTAGGAGGTATGCTCTCTGGCAATACTATGCCTATCCCGTTGCTTAAGACTGGCCAGGTAGGTGAGTGAAAGTAATTGAGTTAAGCAAGTTCCGATATGATCCGTACCAGTAATATGCATGCCCGGCCGGTTGCTTGGGAGGTCCCTAGTATCATCGATGCCTTACTCGTGGCTAGGAGGTCCAGGTAGGTGAGTGAAAGCCTTTATATATTCTGGGGAGTGAAGCAAGCTCCCTAGCATCATATATAGTTTTATGTTACCAAAAAGGGGGGGGATTGCCTACCTCAATACGCATCCTGGGTGGGTTATATGCAGATACGCATCCTGGGCGAGGAAGGATGGCTCGTCCGACAGAGGAGGGCGAGGGGTAGGTTATAAGCCTGAGCTATGCATCTGTATAGTTCCTGGGCATTTGGTGGGTATGCCATGCTAGGTAGGTGAGATGGGAACCATGATCCCCAGGCCAGGTGAGTTATGGTAGGCCCACTAACTAAAGGGATGTCCGGCTTGGTTTGGGATGGAACGGGAAAAGCACTCTCCCTCCCTCCTCTTGTCTTTCTATCCATCTTGCTTGGCTAGGCGGTCTTATGCCTCTCTGGCTTGCTGGCTGGCTTGCTGGCTGGCTAATATAGGATAGGGGAGTGCTAATCTAGCTAGATAGGCAGTCTCATAAGCTAGCTGGGATCACCTAATCTAGAGAAATAAAGATAGATAGAATGAGCGAAGGAAATGAGCTAAGGAAAGGGTAGCCGGGGAGATAAGTGAAGTATGGTAATTCGTTGCCGTTTCGATATTCGTGACTTTACTTAGTGATTCGTTACTTGACTTTCAGGAGGGAGGTGATTCGTTATTCGTATAAGTGATTCGTTACTTGACTTTCAGGAGCTAAGGTAATGGGATATTCGAGTGATTCATTAGGGGCAGGAGCTATGGAGGGCAAATAAAGTGAGTGAACGACGTAAGTAAGGAGTGAGCGCGTATAGATATTTATCTTCATATTATATGAAATAAAGCTCTAAGAGGATGATTTTATGTTTTCTAAGTGGGAATTCAGTGAGACATCCCTATCCTATTATTTCATATGCATTTCTCAGATATACATTGGCCTTCCCAGATATACATTGGCCTTCCCGCTCGTCAACTCTTGCCCTTGCCTTCCCAACCCTGCCTGGCCTTTCCACCCGGCCTCGCCTTCCCGGCAGTAAAGCCTTGCCTTCAAATAGCTCTGCCTTGCACTTGAAAAGGCCCGGGTGAAAATGAGAGGGCAGGACCTTATACCTTCCCTGCCAGGCCAGGAGGGTGAAGGCCCTAACCCCGAAGGTGCTCGAAACTGGAGATGTAAATAGGAGCATGTCGAAGCATAGGGATTTTACGATATCCGGATATTGAATATGATGCACGCAGATGAACCAGGGATTTGACCTGAGCTATGCCTGAAAGAATCTATCCGTTGTGAATAGATAGAAAGAACATCCATCTTGCTAGTTTTATTTTGAACCCCCCAAAACGCCCCCCAGAGAATATATGAGGGAAGGGTCGGGGCTTCTCTATAGCGGAAGACCTTATCTATTCAGGACAAGATCCCTCATCGGGTAAGGTGTGCCATTCTCTCAGCCAGCAATGAGCTTCAATAAATGGGACAAGTACTTAGGTCGACTGGCCACTTTAGGAATGCGGGGCTCGGAATGGCCATAGTTTATACACCACACAATAGGATAGGGGGGAGGGCATTACACCACAAAATAGGATAGGCGAAATATTCAGGGGGAAGAACAGAAAAAGAGGACTTACTTTTCCTCAACCGACATTCGTCTGGGGATGGGTCCGTAGGTAGGGGATGTTGGGGTAAGAGGAGGAGAAAGAACCACGGGTACTTCTTATTTATCAATTCCTAGCTCGTCTCAAATTAGGGGTTGAGAATGGGTCTATTACGTCATAGTAATATAATGTTCTAGTGACCTGATACCGATACGAATCCCGCTAGAAAGGCAGGCGACCCGCCCTATCGAGTAGAGATAGATCGATCGATATAGGTAGGGCGGCTAATTAAAAGGATCCCACCTTATCTAATATTTAACAAACAAGTAGAATTACCGAAGATCATATTTAAAAAAAAAAATAGAATTAACATGGAGCGAAGCGAAGCGGAGCCGCTTTCCCGACAAAGGTTATTTATTGCTCACCCATAAGGGTGAGGAGGGGAAGGAGCGAAAAGCCGCTTTCCCGACAAAGGAGGGGAAGGTAATTGTCACATTTAGCTATTCTTTATCTTAGGTAATTGCAACATGTATCTATTCTTTTCCTTAGCTAGAAAACATCGCTTCTTCGGGAACGCATAATGATAATGTAAAGTGATTACTCTACTGGACTGGTTTTTACTTTTATTCCTTCTCCTTTAAAACCAAAACGAGATCTATCTCCGTAGGGGAGAAGAACGTTTTGATCCCGTGCACTTCTATTTGCTATTTTATTTATTTCCAAGATGCAAAAGAAGATTCGGGCATTCACCGGATGGGGATGTTTATCATTTTGACAACCGTTACGAAATCCTCCTATATTACATTAATTACGTTAGTATATGTCCGCCTTTTCGTGCGTTTAGGATAGGGGAACCACCAAAAGAAGATCCAGAGGGGAGAAATAAATAGGGGGAGGCGGGGAATTATAACCTTAACGGGATTTTCCGTTCGGCTAGGGGAGGAGGGCGGGGAGCAATATATGGAAGAAGCAAGGGGATCCTATTATCTTATAAACGGAACAATTATTAAAGTGAACGAGCAGCATAGCATATTACCGGCACTACTTGTGATGGTGAAGGGGCCCAAGCCCGGCTATGACGAACGGCCAGATCGCTATTTAAAGTATCTATATTGGCAATTGATTGTTGAGAAAGCGTTAGCGGCGGGGTTGTGAGGAAGGATTGCTTGCCCGACGAAGGAGGGGAAGGAAGGATTACTCTTCTTTTAGTATAAAAGTGAGGAAAGAATGGACGGAAAGAGGAGACAGACAGAATGAATTTCTAGCCCGTTTATATGGAACTTGATCAAGCCAAGACCCATCTCTCTCTGAATTCCCACCCCAAGGACGCACACTTCATTCAGGTCACCACCCCACCGCACCTAACATCTCCTTTATTGGCCCCCCAGCAGTTTCATCAAAGTATCTCCAAAGAGGGGAGCCAGCTTTCCAACCAATAGGATAGGATAGGAGAAGGAATTTCTTTTTCTATTTCGCTTCATGGCCATTTTATTTATTAAGTCGGGGGCAGGTCGTGACAGAGGTGAGGTCAAGAGTCAACTTCAGAAAATGGATTGCTCAGTCAGAGGGTCAAGCTTCGATCGATAAGGAAGGGCAGGAGACCTTCCCTACTTATATTGCTACCTCCCGCCCCCCCCCCTTCCCCCGTTTCTCCTTAGATAATTGTATAGTAAGATAATCGTATAGTAGTGGCCACTCCACTACAAGGGGGGGACGAAAACGAAATAACACACTTCATACTTACTTACTGCGAGATAACACATTTATAGCAGGAGAGACGCCATCCACAGATACACCGATGCATGCATACGGGTACTCCAGACAAATACCGGATAAATAAATCGACTGGAATAAACCTTTATACCGCACAGGTTAAATGCTTACTTACTCTCACCGAAGAGAGGATCTATCATCCGATCTACCAACTTCCCGCATCAATCGAAGAGCGAGACGGAACTGAGAGCACTCCTACCAACCAAACGAAAGAGTGGGAACCGCTTAGCATCTTCTAGGTGGGCAAGCCAACACACACTTGAGTCAGAGCCGACACCGCCATTCTCGATCGAAAAAGTAGCTTCGACCAGTACCGGGTATACGAAACTGCCTATCTCTTAACACTTTCAAGGTTATACCTTCCCCCTATATATATAGGGGAGTAGCGAGGAAAGGGATAACCTTCCCGGACCCCTCTCCCTCTTTATAAAAAAGGCCTCCCGGGATAACGCTGCGCCCCATTTAGGTCAAGGTTTAACCTCGACGCGAGCCCACCCTCCGTTTTCGGGTGGGGCTGGCTGCCATCCCCCCCTTCCTTCGACTCCGGATTTATGCGATTATGAATTTCACTTTACTTTTTTGATTCCGATGCGACTTATCCTTCTGGAGCTGACGTAACAAACTACGCAAGCCTCCCGGCGGAGCCAACAGAAATCCTATCCGAATGCAAAAAATAAAAGGCGGTTTCATCATGGTGGTATACCAGCCGCCTGTTTCGAAACTTCCAGTTCCAATCGGAGCATATGGATCCGTAAATAGATTTGTATTTATAGTCACTTTAGTTGTGCTCGTCGTTTCTTGAATGGATAAAAAGTATCTCTTTTCCGGGAACCAGAAACTATTATTTCCGCGATTCTTTATCCACCACGATCTTTCACAATGCAGAGAAGAATCCAGTTTTCCATTCTCATATGAGGAAAAGTGGATTGGCAACAGGTCGATTATGGCACGAAGTGATTCATCATGCTCGAACATGAATGGGTTCGTTAAGGACGGTTTATAGATCATCAAATTACCACAAATGGAATTAAAAGTGGGTCCATGTGAATGATCAATACCCCGCAAACAACAGCGCTCCTTCCCCATATGGAGTTCGGGACCCAAAGGCAATCGTTGAGTAAACTGTATCTTTTCCGTGCTAGTTGACCTGAGCCGCACCATTACTGCTGGGGCTCGGCCTCCGAACCGTACGTGGGACGAGTTTTTGCCTCATACGGCTCTTCCCATGGGGCAAGTAAAGTAAGGTCCCGCCCTTTATTTATTCCCCTCTCCCTTATGGTCGAGCGACTACGTTCCTCAAAGAGCGCGTTCTTTCTAAGGTGTTGTGTCCTCTCCTTATCATATCCTTATCGCGCGAACTAGGGCAGTCGTTAGTGGCTGAGTTAGCGTGGTACAGCACTAAGACAAATAGCTCCAGAAAAGTCTTTTGGGGAAATCAGTAAAGGGGGCCCCAGGAAAGTATTTGAATGGCCCTTAATTTCATTGGCGAATGAAGACCTTCACTGTATCAAATACGTCTATAACGAAAGTAGGCGCCTTTAGCCTTCAATGAGTGGGCTGTGGTGGAACATTGTTATGGAGTTATTCTCCTTATGTATGCACTTATCTCCCTGGCTAATTACCGAAATTATACGAGTCAATACGTTATGAGTTAGCGTGTAAAAGCACAAGACAGATCTCTTTGTCTATCCCACAGCCCACTTAATTTCATTAAGTCGCCCCTCTTCGCAACGCCAATGGCTTAGGAACTTTTTAGTTGCTCGACCGATAGGGAGAGGAACTTTTAGTTACTCACCTTACCCCGGAGATCGAGGGACGGAGTCGCTCTAAAGACGCAGGAGGGCGAGGGAACCGAACCGAAATCAAGACCAGAAGAAGGGCGAGGTTCTTTAGACACGAAGACCAACGGGTATTATAATCTAGTTGCTAAATGTGGCTATTACCAAGCTAATAGCAAATTGTTTATTAAATGTGATCTCTGGAACGAAGTTGCTCATTCATTAATCATTAATAAATAGGGATAGGAACTTTTAGTTACTCGATTTACCATAGGGAAATCGAGTGTCTAAAGACCCTGGTGTGCACTTCGTTACATAAGTCATAGCAAGGCCCTTACACGTTACATAAGTCATAGCAAGGCCCTTACACGGTACAGAAAGGCATTGCAAGGTCATCCTGGTCCTGGTCTTACCTGCCTGAGTTAGAGTTCGGGAAGATATGGCCAAAAACCCACGGTGGGGGGATAGAATAAGCTTGTGAAGAGGCAAGCTTTTTCTCCCTCCCCCCCCACGTTATTTGTGTGATATACGGTATTTATATAATAGAGTAAGCGACGGCTAATAAATAATAATTGTCGTTTGACCAATCTTTTTTTCCTATCAGAGCAGAGATAGATCCGAATGAACTGCCCATCTCATTCCTCGCTCGCCATTGGCCCCGAGTCCCCACGTCCGCCCCCCCCCCCCGGCCCTCCCCC
>Ga0316213_1000015_pt1 | contig 23800 bp, 17 predicted proteins | sample NRE2metagenome_FD_207798 | JGI IMG/M metagenome (GOLD analysis project Ga0316213, IMG submission 207798) | Spruce roots microbial communities from Maridalen valley, Oslo, Norway - NRE2 | ecosystem: Host-associated > Plants > Roots > Unclassified | place: Norway: Oslo | collected 2017-09-14
CGGACACCCCTAAGTAGCGCACTAATCACTCTTGTGCACTTTGTGGGCAATATGGCCATTACACACACCATTTCCCCGCCATCCCAGAGTTTCGTTTACTCCGTGCTGCCCAACAACAGCAGCCTCCATGAGCCCCCTCTAGATTCGGAGCCAGTTGTTACTCCACCTATTACTAACCACTCTCTCAATACCATGACCAGTTCAAGTCATGTTCAAGTCATGTGGCGCCTCCGGTCGATATAGATCCATCTATCTTACTTCCACAGGATGCATATAAGAACATATACTAACCCTTCGTCGCATTGGTTTGGTTGCATTGGTTTGGTCGCATAAGATTAAATTAGATTAGACTCTATCGGATGAACAAGATTATGATTATCTCAACAAATGATAAGGGTGAGCAATCTATAAATCTCACAAGGGTGTGGAAGAGAAGTCTAAGGACAAGATTGGCTTAGAGTATATAGGTGATGTCAAAGAGGTGGACACGAGTTAGCCCGAAGGTGATCTATTAATGTGAGATGATATTGGGCATTGAATGGATGAGAAGTGCCACAGGCGCCATAGTGGGCATTCAATATGGATAACATAAATACATTGGTTGACGTCGAGAGATGTACAAAGAACGGAGGACTTCGACCAAGATGTAAGATGAATTTAGGACAACCAACAAAGGAGGTTTAGGTTATAGCAAATCTGAGAGCAAGAGTAAGTGGATAGATATTTCACAATAGGTGTCAACAATTGGTTAATGATGGATACGATGACCCAAATGAAACTAGATCTTTTATGAAAAACTATAAGGATCCAAACGATAAGACATTAGAGTTTAATTTGGTGACTAAGCACAAATACAGGTAGTGAGAAATAAGACTCAAACAAATGAAAAGAATTCAATACCCTAGCACAGTCAGTGCTAGTAAGAGAATGAGAGCGCCTTGATGCATATATATTTCTTTGTGGAAGATCAATAACATAAACCAATGGAGAGTCAAGATGTGATAGTCAATCAGATGGGGTGTAGACAAGGAATCTCACCAGGGAAGATTTGGTTATACACATGGGGTGATATTAATATTACTTGATGGATCAAATTGATGGAACAATAGCTACTAGTCTTCGAAAATGACATACCCATATCGATGATCTTCAATAAAAACAACGGTTAAGCAAGAGAGATTAAAATGAGTGATCAGGTGAATATTACAATGTTTTTTATAAAATGGATTTATGAATATAGCTTGAGATTATGTCTGTATTGGCGACAATAATAGGGGATAAATTCATGCACAAACCAAGTGATTAGAGAGGTAAAATCAGAGAATATGATGGATTGAGGATTAACTAGATAACCTGAGCCAAACTAAGGGATTTAAAGGTCGAGAAGAAGTCTAGGGACTTGATTCAAAATGTAACGAGTTTATTTCACCCAAGGTGACTTGTCTTTCCCCCTTAAAGTTTAGTTACTACAGTACCGGCGTGAATATGATCTCCACTTAGACCTATATTTCTCAATGCTGGCGGGAAAATGAGAGCTGGTTAAAGGCCACCCTTGCTCATCAGTCAATTTAGATTGTGGGCCATATACTATATAGAAATGATTGGTTGAGCCCGGAACAGGGTAGTATGTACTAAAAAGGTTAGCTTAGGTAGGTATGTACCAAAAGTCGGAACAAGGGGGTAGTACTAGTAGTGGGTAGTGGTTGACAGGATCGAGATCAGAATCAATAGCATACATAAATAGCAGAATAAAAAGCCTAGTAAAAAGAATAAACTACCATTGCTGCTGCTTCTCTAGCTACCTTTGCTTCTGTAGGATCTGCTGGTGGATCTCCTGCTCTAGGTACCTATGCTTCTATCCCAACCTTTGCCTTTGCTCTCGGTAAAGATACCTATGCTCTTGTTCCTTCCTTTGATGCTGCTCTTGCTCCCTTAGCTGCTGGATCGACGACTGAACCATTTAAAGGGGCTTCATTGACTGGATCTTCATAGACTGAATAAAGATCATAATCAACAGGATCAATAGGCTAAACCGCGGGTGCTTCATCAACGGCATAATCTCTAGAATCTACTGAATCAACCGAATCAACAGGCTCTGGAATTAGTGGTCCATATGGCTATAATACTGGTACTTGGATAGGTAGCTTCTTTGGTCCTGGAACAGGTAATGCCCTTGAAACACATGGTTAGGCTCAGTAAACTCAGTCAACTTCTTCATCGGAATAGGAAGCATCAACAAGGACTAAATCAACAGAATCATAAACAACTGAATCGACTGACTCACCATCTGCTGAATATACTTCTACTTCATATACATCAACGTCTGCTGGGTCAACGGCTGCTGCTGGATATGGAACAGAATCTACTGATGCTGCTGGACCGACCGAGTCTACTGCGGCTGGATAAACTACTGGATAAGCTGCCAGTGGAGATTCTGTAATCTCCACGACGACCTGCATCTTTCACTGCTCCCGCATCATCTTTAACTACTCGTGCAACTGCTCGTGCAACTGCTAAACCAACTGTAGAACCAACTGAACCATCTGCTTCATCGACAGCCTCATTAACAGCTTATTCAACTGCTTAGTAAACCACTTAATCAACAGAATCAACTGCTCCATATACTACTGCTAGATATGCGACTGAGTCCCCTGCTGGGTAAGCTACAGCAGGCACTACTGCCCTTGGATCTGCTCCTGCATCTTTAGCTGCTCGTGCTTTCTGTGCTATAGCTAGCTCTGCCTTAGATGCTGCAGGGTAAACGACTGGATCAACTGGAGAATCAGGAATAGGCTATAGGGCTAAAGGATCTGAATGGCTTATATAGTACACCATCCAACCCTAATGGCCTTCCTTAGTAACCCCAATGGCCGCCTTACTTAGCATGGGTAGTAGAGGTAGTAGCTAGGGGGCACATCTGCGTTAGCCAAGTGGTCCAAATCTCGTTCACGAACGTAAGAATATTTATCTCAGGATATGCCTTTTTTCACACTTGCTTTAGAAATGCTTTGTCGGTACGGCCGGCATTTCCGGACGGGATCAACCAACCTTATCTTGACTTGATTATACTGCCTTCACCCTACTATTTATGGAGTGCTGGTCCCACGAGGAATCCAGGCTAAATAGGTTGGGGCATAAATAAGTTGGGTAGTAAAAGAGCAAAGGTGGGGGGTTGGTAGTTGAGTAGGTAACAGTTCAGTAACGGCAAATAGGCATCAGGTCTCAATAGTCATAGTGCCTACCATTAAGATTAATCAAGCAAGTGTTTTCAAAGCCTGTAAATGCTGATGCTGATAAGGTAAGTTAATTGAGCCAGCCAGCCAGTCTCTAAAGGTGAGTTAATACGTAAGCCAGGTGGTGAGTTGGTAGCAGTGGGTCGGTTGTACGTTAAGTAAAGGTAAAGTCAGGTTGTTTAATCCCATCCCAGTCTATAGTGGTACCTCCTCAGCATTCATTCAGTAAGTGTGATAAGGCTACAGATCTAGGTCTGAAGGTGGGAACTATGCATGCAGGTAGATAGCAGGCAGGCATTACCTGAAAGGCAGGTAGGTCTCAGCAGTTCTAATTGAATCATCGTATTGGCAAGGCTCGGCCGGACTAGAATTTCATATGCGGTACCCGGAAGAATTCATAAGGTAAAGTAGTAAGGTAAAGGGTGAAGGTTGGGTGGCTCAAGAAGTTGTTCCGGTCGAGATAAAAAACCTTATGAAACACGGTTTTTAATAAAGCGAACCTTGTTTATCAGGGTTCGGAGAATCATCCACCGGGGTATTGAACTCGCAATTGTCTTAAGCAAAATAGTTTATGCGGAGCATTTCAGGTTCTTCCTTCCAATAAGTAAGTAAAGGGTTAATAGCATGCCTCCCCTGATCTGGCTGAAGCACTAGGAGGTTATAAGTAAGCGGTTGGGTGTCTCTAGGTGGGTGAGTAAGGTGAGTGGGTAGCTGGTCCTAAAATGAAAGGTAAATAGGAGTTTTCCTAGTAACCCAGGAGGAAGAGGATGATGCACGGGAAAGATTGTTCCAAACTCAAGTATGGATTAATGGAACAAAGCCTGTATATGTCATATTTTACAGTGGCAGCCAGAATAACTTGATTTCAGAAAGGACGGTACAGAGGTTGAGACTGGAAACTCAGTCCCATCCGAAACCTTACGAGCTGAACTGAGCCCAACCAGAGCCACCAAGTACAGAGACAATGCAAGGTAGAGTTCTACATCGAACCTATGATGGATGAAGTATTGTGTGATGTAGTTCCTTTAGACGCGTGTGAGCTGTTGCTTGGAAAACCATACATATATTACAGGGATGCTCAGTATAAGGTGAAGCCTCATGAGTTTAGGCTGAAGAAAGGAGGAAAGACCTTCGTCTTAAAGGAGTATCTCCCACCAAAAGAAGCATTGGCGATTGTCTCAGCCAAGCAAGCAGGGAAATGCATTAAGCAGACTGGAGCGTATGCGTTATTCATTGTGAGGCCACAGGCACCATCACAAGAAAGAGTCAATTTGCAAGCACAGGTGACATCACTGCAAGCTCAATCCAAACCGGAGCTGCCGAAGCTACAGCATGAATATGTTACAACAAGTTTAGGTTTTTCCTCCAAGTCTCCAAGGTGTTCCCGCATTAGATGTGTTCCAAGATGTTGTGTTCCACTATCCACTGATGTTCCTAGATTATATGTTCTTACATCCCTTGCATATGCACTCTTTGATGTTCCGTCCTTTCCTGCTGCTGTTCCGCCCTAATGTAGTTCCGTCATTGCCCGTTATTTCTCTTATATTTCTCTTAGTTGTGTTCAGGCATTAGTAAGCGTTCATACTTCCTTTTGTTACGGCATTGTCTGATGGACCTCAAACACATGTAGAGGCATTAGCAAGTGTTTATACTTTGTATGTCCCAGCTACTTTGCATAAGGGCGAGAAACGAGATTAGGCACTTCACACACGAAGGACACTGGGTAAACTACGATAGTTGAGCCGGGAAAAGAATGCAGCAACAAGAAGAATCCATTACACGGGTTAACCCTTAACTAATTAAAAACGAAACCAAAACTGAGCCAACAAAGCTTGACCGACACTGAAGTGCTTTTCATGGGGACAAAGGAGCAGAGCCCTTATATATGATACCCCACTTTCACCTGAATAGGTCAAGGCTAGGACGGAGCCCGTGGAGGTGGATGCAGTTCCATATGCAGAGTCCCGGCGTAGCAGATTCAAATCCAGTGCCGGTTGGAGAGCCATAACCTGTTCCAGAGCCATAACCTAATATATACAACGCATGCTTTACTCTCGGATAGGTCATCATTAGTCAATGTTGTTTGGAGAAGATAGCCCTCCTAGTAGGTGTCCCAATAGTAGTCGAAATGATGTCCCCGGTGTGTGGCCGAGTCCTAGTCAGAGAAATAGTCCGTGGGTGAGGCCTAATGAAAGGCGTTATTACCGCAATACCTTATGTGAAACTCTATGCAGTGGAGAAACTAATTCAAGTCGTCGAGAAGATAAGCCAAGCAATTATAAGATAAAGCAAATAGGGAAGATAAGGCAAATAGTCATCCAAAAAGCATCCATGATTGCTAATTCAGATTATCTATCCATCAACTTCTCGATGATTCCCAATCCAACCAAGCTTTCCATTATTCAATCGATAATGCTCTTCCGTCCTGCGATCCATAGACAATTCCATAGGAAGTAAATCCAGCGACAAAACCATATAACCAACAAGACTATATAAAAGTGAATGCGTTTCCAATTCATTACCAATTCATTAACTAATGATTCAATATATTGACTGAGAGAGTCCAAGTCTAAGTAATGAGAGCAGCCTATTCACTAATATGATCCCTACAAGGTAAGAGTTGCTCTGATGCGGTTGAAGATCCCCGTAAACAGCACATGATAGCTAAATGATACCTAAGGATACCGAAGTCAATCCTATAGTCGATCCTATAGCTACGTGATTAGCCATCATCTCGATCCTTGGCAATGCTTGGCAATCAGAATCCCAATAACTAGTATGCATTATCAGAATCAGATCACCACTCATCGATTGGTCCAAACAATCTCGATAATCTATCACAAATAAGCCACCTTCGTTTCCTGAATGATCAGCGAGAATCAATATCTCAGTATAACTTCAGTGCGAATAGTGCATCTTATAATAATAGAGTCGCCTATTTCCCTACGGCAGAACCAAGGGTAGCGATAGATTATGCTGTTGATACTTACCCGCGCGGAGAGCAGGTAAGTATCAAAAGTAGGGATGAAAGGGCGTCGTTCCGATTCTGTAATCTGCATCAGAATATCAATTGCGAGATCATCCCAAAGGGATCCTGTTGCAGAAGGAGAGTCGAAGCTGAACCAGGATCAAAAGGGAGTTTCTGGTGGGTTTATTATGAACTACGATGTAGGCGCCGCTATGCTTTAGACGAGATTGATTTTTTGTAGACGTTCGTTTTGTACATCTTCCTATCGTAATTCCCCACCTACCTATAGGGGGAAGGGATAAGGGTTAGGAAGATGTGGAGATACTGGAGTTTGGAAATCACGCATTAATCTATCCTTCTGGTAGCAAGGAGGGTGGAAATATGGGTATGTTCTTATCAGATGGGGAGAGGGGATTCTGTAGAGTATCCCTTTAGTTTAGTGGGGGGGAGCTTAGTTAAGGTGAAGTTAGTGGCTCTAGTTCGAATGATGAGTTGTTAAAGAAGCAGCGTCTAAGCCTGACGAGGGCGTTCGTATATAATGTCAAAGAAGGCCGTTCGAAGGAAGGCTGGGGAGCCTCTTGCCCAAAGTACCCGTAGAAGCCGATGGTAACATTAAGTGAATAAACGTAAGTTTTCTCGTGGGGAGCTGTATGTCCCTATTTGTTTTATTGCGAAGGCATTAGGAGAATAGAGGAAAAAGGTGGAAGGTTTACCATATCGGAATTAAGAATAATACAGCAAGTAAGAACACTTGCTTGAAGCCAACAAATTAGGGCTTCCCGGAGTAGGTATGCAAATTGACTTAGGTAGTTTGGGTGCGAAAAGAATAAGACCAAGGAGGAGAAGAGGCCTGTGACTTGGGATCCGGTGAGCGAGTCTAAAATTAGCCTAGACTTAGTGCCCTGAGGTCGAAGCCCTATATCTCGCCGGAGCCTTATGTAACGTGGGGGCCAGTGACGTGTGTCTTGCGCAGTGTGCGCGTAGCCACATTTCTTTGATGATCTGCGAAGGAAGGTATGAGGATGAGAATCCTGCCTAGAATTGTACGACTACGTAAGGGCGGGCTGGTACAAACAATCAATCAGAAGGACGGTTGGATAGGCCATACATAATATATGGGGATGGTGAGACCCCCCCAAAAAAACAAACACTTTCAGTCAGTTATCTCTCTATCTGTCTGTAAGGGGAGAGCCAAACTCGCAGAAGACACTTATAATGTTGTGCCTGTGAGAAAACATTATGGTTTGGGCCCCGCGTCCTTAACTTCATTGGCCGGTGGGATAAGGTTGTAGAAGATGGCGGAACCAGGAACAGCGAAGCGCCTCCTTACGGGAGCAGCCCTCCTATGGATGGAGGCGGCCCAAAAGCCTAGGCTTAGAAACTGTCTTGTGCCTCTCTGTGTCCAGGACATCATTTTATGCCTGCCTATGAAAGAAAGGCCTTTACTATAGATTTCCAGGAGGAAGGGTTGTACCCCCTTCGTTCTCAATGGGGAGTGGCAAAGTAGATAGAATAGAGAAGGGCCCTATATAACTCACCCACTGGGGGCCGGGGCCCATGCCCACGTGAGCTGTATGGATAGGTTGGTGGAGAAGGTGGCCTTATAGAACAGGGACCGCCCTGTATCAATGTAAGAGGATAAGGCGGGCCTCCGACCGATCACACCATGACCGAAGATCACTCCAAGTTGAAGAAGTGAGCGGAACCCCACCCAGATAATATTATAAGGCGGCTATCTATCTCTAATAAAATAACTACCTGCCTTCCTTATATTGCTCCACCCCTACCTAGTTCTTTCTCTCTCCCTTGCCCTGGCTCCTAAACCCCGGCTTTGCAATCACCTGCTGGCTGGTTACTCTCTTCTTGCCTACCACGAGAACCTAGGATGGCGGGGACTATATGCAAAAGAGGGCCATCCAAGCTCTATGAATCTCGAAAAAAAAAACCAGCCATAAAAAGGGTGCAAGGCACTTGGTGGATTGGGGCAAAGTCTGGAGGGCATATCACGCGCTTTCATTCGTGTCGTTAGCGGGTCGTTAGTTAAGGAAGTCGTACGACTCTTGGTAGTAATTCTGGCTCGGGTAGGAGGCACACACGGGACCATTCCAATAAGCGGAGAGGGCCTTTTCTATCACCGGTCGTAAGCAACCATAATACCTATTCCTAATACCTAAACCATCTATTTGATTCGAGCAGTCTCCTATTCGTCCCTTGAACAAGACAGCCACCGGTCCTTCCAGTTGTAGGGAAGGCAATAGCCGAGAGGGCATCCGCATCCGTAACGGATAAGATTCGAGCGTGGCCCATCACCATGCGTACCTCGGGTGGGGGTATATAGTACAGTTGCTGTTGTTACGAGTCAGAAACCACCTCCTCTATTAGTTAGGGTTTAGGGTTTAGTGGGGCATTAACCCAGACCGACCTGGAACAGAAAATGGGTATAGGAAGAAACGCACATTCGCCAGAATCGACCGGATATAGCTACTAGAAGACAGCATGTAAACTATGGCTACTGACTGGATCGAATGAATTGGGTGACTAATGATTCTTCAGTCTTTCCACGATGTAAGCTGCGAAGAATGACCGCTCCTCACCCTCATCCTTCAGGTGAGCGCTTTTCGCTCCTCATCATTTCCAGTAAGCTGCTTTGTAAGCGAGCGTTGTTTTTATAAGCGGTGGAATAACTTAAGACTTTCCTGAACAAAGCTCCCTCTATCTATCTACTTGATTCCAGTTTGGTCAAGCAGGTGGGGTGGGAAAAACAGCTGGAAAGGTGTTCTATCTATGCGGTGTGTGGGAGAACAACAGGGACTGACTCGCTCAGTCATTACCGATTGGAGATCCTTTTCCCCCCTCATGTTGTGGCCTAGGCGAGGGGTGGGCTAGGGAATCTATTTCTTGGACAAGAGATACGAATAGGAGATTACTTCGCTATTTTTTGTGGGTCCCTACACCCTAACTTGTGAGTGACGGGTTTATCCAATACCCATCTCATCCCTTGCTTTACCCCGGGAGCGTGTTGTATCCCTCAAGTCCGTTATTATCATAGCTTGGTCATCCCTGGGAACTACTCTTCGCGCCTCCACCCTTCATAGTTGTGGTAGAGAAACCGAAGTTTTGCCCGCACCAACTGCGGATAGATACGACCGGTAGGCCATAGGTTGATGCCTCCTTCCAGTTCCCTAAACATCAGCAGTATTATGCCCACCCAGATCTATTAGTGCACTCACTTCACTCACTATGGATTAGACTGGAAATACTTTATCTATACGCTTTACCAACAAATTATTATTATTATTATTTCCCTTTCTTTCCAATGGTTCGATTCTTCCTGGCCTTTTCGATCATGGTTCGGTTCCTCCTCGTCCATTCGACCGATCCCCTACGCGACGGCGCCCCGCCAATCCCTCTTCATTAGGGTTTAGTCGTTATCCGGGTTTCCCCTCTCGTTATCAATAGGGATGGACTGCCTTCCGCGGTCTCTAGCTCTCTCCCCTATCCCTATCCCGTTTAGGATCTGAACAGTGCTGCAGTTGAGGTGGTTCTGGAACAACAAAAAAATAGTCTCTGGGTGGAGCAAGCAACAACTGGGAGATTCCTCTCCCCCGACCTCCTTTAGATCTTCAACGTAGTAACGGGGCACCTCATTCTAACATAGTTGATTGGTGCTTTCCGTCATTCCAACGCACTATCCCTCTTTCTATTATTTAAGGTGCTTGCCCTTTTCGAACTAACGCGACTACGATTACGACTACTTTATTGACTACCTTCTTAATCAAATGATAGCTAGTAGCTGTCTCTATCTATTGAACTATTCTATTCTGATGCCCGATGTCAGGAAGGGAAGGTCGCAAGTTTCGCATCTCACGATCTAGGGCAATCGATGGAGCTAGCCGCATCTAATCACGATCGGAGCTGGTCTTTCATCCCGCAATTATTATATAGAAAAGGGAATGAGCTAATCCACATTTATTGAAACGGGAAAGCGGGCTTTATTGGTTTCAAAATCTATGAAGGCTCTTTGATTAAGCCAACCCTCAAAATTATTATGGATAAAAGTCCTATTATATAGAAAAGGCCAACCCGATCTAATTAGATAAAAGCTGGTTCAGCCGCTTAAAGACACAAGATTGGGCGTTGAGTGCTATCTAGAATGAAGCTCGAAAACAAACATTCTTTCTTAATTCATGCTTTTTTTACGTAATATATCAATCGATCGAGTGAGAGCCAAGCTCAACTCGTTATTATAAGGTGTTAATACTGAGTGGAGGGGAAGACTCAAATGCCTATTGAAATGGTAAGTTAATAATTTGCAAGCAAAATGCATTTCGAGATCTACAAGCAAATCCTATGCTTATGCCATGTTGTTTTCCCTAAGTCGCCTACCTAATCTTCCTATCGTGGATCTGTTCAGAGCCTATATACCTAAACCAAACTAGCCTGGTCAACTCCGACCGATTACACTCCCTTTTTTCTGAGGCTAAGACGAGCAACGACAGGCATAAAAAAGAAGAAGGGTACAGCACGACAGAGAGAGCCTAGAATACCGCCACCACTTCACCCGAAAACCATGTACGATGATGGAATTTTGTCCGTACAGGTAAGTGCTTTGAACTGGAACTGAAAATCTACCAAGCCCTATCCAGGAAAAGCGCATATTCTAGTTCGAGTACTAGTTCAAGCGCAGGAAGAAGCGAGCAGGAAAGCGACAAGGCCAGAATGTATGGTTCCGACCGAATAGAGCGGACAAACAGACTATTAGACATACTACCAATTCCTTTGCTGTCAAATAGATTTTATCTTTCCTTATGTTATGAGGTCTTCACTTAGTAGTCGGATAAAGTAGCCCTATGTTCGGATCTTCTTTTGTCGGGCTTTAGGGGTTTCTTCCGGAGCCCTTCACTTTCTTTTTTTTGACGCATATCCAGCAACGGCAGTGGTTCCCTCCCCCTTTCTCCCAGCCTGGCCCCTTCTTCTATCTTATCTAGAAACCCTTTTAGTGTGATACAAAGAAGAAAGGCTGCTCTCATCATTCATAGAATCTGGCATTCCTCTATTTGCCTATCTTATCCCATCGAAAAAGAAGCGAAGTGGACTTTGCCTTGAATGAACGATTCTTCCTTTGTTGAGCTAAGGGGGAGGTCCCGCCCAACCCAACTAAGAAGAATCAGGAGTTCCCACAGCAACCCGCATACCTCTATTTTGAAAAACCTCCGCAAGAACTCCGCGGATTGCGGAGATGTCATCCGCTAATTGATCTATAGTAGAATGCGGAGAATGGAAACCCGAATATTGCTTATCTTATATAGATGATGAGCGGAGGGCTCCCTGTCGTTCTCCTCCCCTAGGAAAATAGGGGGGTAGTGGTTTCCCTTTCTGGTATAACCCAAATAGCGTCTTGAAGCGAATCAGGCGCTGCAGCCCTTTCAGACTTTGTTACTATCTAGGAGATAAATGCCAAAGTTTACGTAGTCCGCTCTTCCCGAGCACTATTTCCTTTTCTTGTTATTGTTCCTAAGCTGTGTGTATTCTTGCCTGCCGTTCTACCCTTTTACTGGAGATTCTTTCCGCTTTCAATTAGTTTAAAGGCTCCGCTCCATCCTAGGCGAAACTGAAGGTTTGACGCAGCAGGCTTAATTAGGTTGTTTTCTTCAATTCACTAAGCGGCATAGCCTCTCTTTCCCTACTCCCGATGGGGACTAACAGAATGGTTTCATAAACCTCACCCCCAACTGACGCTGAGAAAGAAGGACCCTCCATCCACTTTTCCTCATAAAATAAAGAAAGGTAGGGCCCAACAACCAACCAACCCTCTCGCCACTCTCATCTGCAGTTCCCTTCATGAAGTAGACCCAAACCTCTACAGGCAGATTAGCTCTTGCTAGTAGCGACTGGCTACTAGCTTTACTTTTGCAGAGGTCTCATATTCCGATGCAGGCTACTTCAGTAGAATGGAAAACAACTGAACTGCCGCGATTCCTATACGTAATTGAGCGCTGCCTATCCACTCGCTCGAACGAACCATTGCACTCTAGCGATTGTGAATCCCGTTTCCGGCTCGAAAAGATGGTTCACTCCACTTTCGAGAACATGAAAAACGAGATTCGTTAGTTCAGCGCTGGAGTCAGTCAGGTAACCTCTGAACAAGTCCTGAGATGATATTCTTAGAGATGGGATAATCGTAGGGGCCTTGAGACAGTTCGAAACTTTACTGAGGGTAGGCAAGATAGCACATATCTAACCAGATGGCACTTTTCGATAAAAAAAACAGAGGAGATAGACCTTTCTATATAAGATAAGGCAAAAAAGAGAGGACTGCCTATCCGACCCCTTTTCTACTTTATTTATATATATCTATTTGAAGAGCAAGTCTCGAGAGACCTAGAAAGCGAAGGAGAGGCGCCATACCCTTATTAAGATAAAAGAGATCAAAGTCAGGTCAGACCGAGCTGGTTGAGCAGCAGGAGGTGAATCGATGAACGAAATGGGTCTTAACAGCTTTTCCCTATTCCTTAAAATATATAAAGGGCCGTCTACCCCATTGGGAAGTGAGAAAAAGGTGGAATTAATACGGAGGGAGGGATTACCGACCACTACATAGAGAGGTCTTCTCCTACCCTTCTTCTTTCTCCTGGGGAGGAGTAGAGGAGCAGTTCATCTTCACAAACCATCCTAATGAGTTAATATAACTAGGAGATAGACCTGGTGAAAACCCCGACCGCAGAGTAGATACCGATAGAAAAAAGCGATCGCTATAACGCTCGTTCTTCGGTGAGTAGCCAGCCAACAGCCGGACAAAAACCTTTTCTATGCAACGAGTAAAAAAGAGGAATTGGTTGATACGACTCACTATCCGATGCGAATGTACGCAATTACGATGCGTAGCGCATCTAACTATCTATGTCTCGCTGTAGCAGCTGCTTCTCATTCCGGCTAGAAGAGCTTTAAAGGCTTTGTTTTCTTTTTTGAGGATAGCGGCATCTCAACCCGCACGATCTACCCCTCCCATCCTCTGATCCTTTATCTACCGTTCAATCTATTGATGGGACTTCTTCTCGACTGGCATATCACGCACTCGAACCAATCTACTACACGCTAATCATTTTTTTGAATCTCCTACCGAAATTGCAAGTGGTTGGTCGTTCGTAAGCGATTCCTCTATTGACGGATCAGGATATAGTGTAATAGTCAAGATCTGGTCATGACATGGTACTGCCAGCAGGCGATCAGGGGCTTTCTCTCAAGAAGAAGTGTTCGCCTTGCAGCGCAAATATAAGTCCCAAACGAGATGCTGGAGCCGGGCTAAAGGTCAATTACAGTGGTTGCTTGGTCATTCCTCCAATGAAAGCACTTTGCCAAGAAGGTTCTGACTATGAAAACGGAAATATGACCCTAGTCCAGAAATGGCCTGCAATTCTACATTTACAGATAGGCCTGTTTTCAATCTTCGGTAACAAACCCCTCTTTGGAAGGGGGATTCGTCTACTGAAGTACCGTATGTGAGTCGAAAGTCGTATGGGCCTGGTGTGGGTGGGGCTAGGGTCAGCTCACTTCAGCAGGAAAAGCAAAATCCATTCTCATTCCTAAGTCTAGTAACCTTGTCAGAAGGAAGGACACAGAGCAAGTGGAGCCGAGAACGCTAGCTAATAGTCGATGTACGCAGAGGATAGGGTTCAAACTTAGCAAAAGTGCTTCGTCGAGTCGATCCGATCTGCTGGAGGCATAAGCAAGGAGAAAGGAAGAGTTCTCGGTGCATATGGGCAATAGTTAGGAGAGGCGCGCCAGCGGCGAGCCTTGATTGAATAAAGAGGGAAGTATTGAAGATCGATAATCCTAAAACAATTAAAGAAAGAGGGGATAAATCTACCGTTGGTGTTAAAGGGAGCCGGCTGCTATTATTCTCATCTTTCTTTTCTTTGAATGAGGGGAATGCTTTTGCTAAAATGCTTCCTGGCTTGAAGTTGGGCTCACTCCTCTACCTTTAGAAAGATAGTTGTAAGAACTAACTTCTTTCAAAACGAGTGTGCTAACGCACTACGGCAAAGAAGTCGAATGACGCTAGTGGATACTAATATATGAAAATAATGAAGTAATGAAAGAGCTACTCCGTTCCTTTCCTTTAGCTACTCAGATGTTCAAGGATTGGAAGCAGGCTGAAACCAGGAAAGAAAGCGAATCCACTCACTAGTGTTCGTGGGGAAGGAAAGGTAGGCGAACTCACAATATTTTGGTAGGCGAATTGCAGACGCCGAAATGCATACGCTATATTTTGGTAGGCGACTGGATTTCATTTAGGTAGGCGAGAAAGAATAGAAGTATGCGTAAATGACGATTAGCAGGCGTAAGTGAAGGCAGGCGTACATTATTGCGGATGGGATTGATTGCGGATTAGAGCCCGCCAGTCAAATAAATCTATCTATTTAGGCCAATGAATCTCTCTCACCTCGTCCAATTATAGATGTTTCAGATCTTCCAGAAGCAGATGGATATTTAGTTGGACCCGTTCCATACCCCGTTGGAGATCAAACATAGGTGAGGCCGGGTTTATCCAGAAATAGAGGCAAAGGAGCAAGTCGCTAAGGCATTAGAGACAGAGGCTACAGTAGCAGGTGAAGTTGCTTACGTTGAACCCATTGATCCATATCCAAGGTAGCGCTGTCTAATGATGATATGCTCATCCGAGGTTTTGCTCGTGCCTTTTAATGGGTGTCCGGCCAGCATAGCATTTTCGTTATCATTCATTCTCATGATGATCAGCTGAAGCGACGTCACATTTTCTACCTATATGATTGACTGGCGTTGCGCTCTTCTCTCATGATGATCCGGTGTTGCACTTGCTTTATGATTGACCTTATGGGGCGGGACGTAGCATTTGATTGGACGGTGGGAGTTGCACTTTTTTATTGTTCAGTGGGCGGCATGCGCTTCCATGGTCTGGCCCGCGTTGGGGGTACATCCCATGGGCCTGTGCGCTGTGTTCAGTATGGCCTCGCGGGTCTGTGTTTAGTAGCTATCCCTGTAGTCATAAAATAGGTGATTATGCGATCATGACCCATCAACAGCGGTACGGTGAATAATACGTAATGGCCGGCCGCCTTGATACTGTAATTCACTCTCTACCGACTTGACTGAGAGATTCACCTGGCAGAGCGACGAGCCCTCTCATACAATAGCTAAGGCAGAGGTGGCAAAGCAAGCTAGAGCATAGGCAGTGAAGAAGGAGGGAGCAGGAGCGAAGATAACAGGGGCAGATCCAGTGGTTGGAGACCCGGTTCCAATAGCAGATCGAGATCCAAATCTACCAGTAGAACCAAAACGCATTGATTCAGTTGATTCAGTAGTTTAAGTAGCATAGGAAGCATCACTAGAAGCAGAGGTAACTAGAGCAGAGCCTATAGAATTTCGATGGTCTGTTTAAGTAAAATAGGATAAATAGGAACAGTCCCACATGCTGGAACATCACTAGCAGATATTGGAACATCACTAGTTGGATCGCTTCAGGAAGTAATTTATATAGAATCAGTCCCACCCGTAGCAGTTTCAGTGCCATTTCCAGTACCGGGTGACCCCGCGAAGGAAGAAGCCGTTGGATTTTGACCCGTTGATTAATAACCAGCATCCAGCCCTAAAGCATTTCAGTCAGCACCTCGCACAGATACAGATGCAATTGATTGAGTTGACCGAGCTAACCGAGTTGATCCAGTCGTTTAACCATCCGTAGTAGTTGCAGCAGTTTGTTTATACCAGTGCTAGGACTCATTGAATGCGTAACTTAGCTTAAAGGAATAGCCTTAACTAGGAGCATGAACTGGGAAGAGGTCTTAACTGGGAAGAGGTACTGGCTGGGAAGATATATATAGCTGTATCAAGCTGGTAAAAGGAACAATAGGCATGAACTTAAAGTATTAACTGCTTAACTAGGAGCATGAACTGGGAAGAGGCATGACCTGGGAAGATTAACAACCAGATAGCTCAAGAATACTGAGCTAATGGATCAAGAATACTGAGCTAAGATTAGGTTATATGGATTTCTCTCAACCCTGACTTCTAGAGTTCCTCTCTTCACTAATGTCTAGAGTTCCTCTCTTCACTAATGTCTGTAGGCTATCCTCTACCTGACTTACGTGATTGTTTTAATCTTAGCTAAGGGGCTACACCTTACCTTATCAATGTGATTGTCTTCCTTATGTTCTGTTTTCCCCTTATTTAGCCTCCTTCATGGTAGCCCCGCAGGGAAGGGTTTCGCCAGTTCTCAGGTAGCCCCGCAGGGCCCCCTTCTTATAGCCGCCAGGTCTTTTCTTAGGCTTCGTTACCAGGTCCTTTCGTATGCTTCGTTACCCCCACCCCAGGTGGGAGCCTGAAAGAGAGAGGAATGCTGCCTACCTGTGTGTGGCGGGGTAAGCCTAGATTGGCAGTAGTGAGAGTGATTGGACTAGGTGGGGGAGCGAAGCAACCCCCTTCTCTATTTTTGAGGGGAATAAATATAAGTATACCTACCTTGTAAGGTAAGTTAGGCAGGCTTTGAGGGGAATAAATATAGGTGTGACCTAGTAAGGTGAAAGAGAAGTCCTTAGCTAATGGCCGACTTGATACCTCGGGTGACAAAGAGCAGAGGAAAGCTTCTCAAGGGATTTCGTGAAAATGAAAGAATTTCTGAGTGATGCGCTGTAACTCGCTAACTCATTCATTCTCTAACTCGTCTACTGGGTGATAGCGAGAGAGAAGAAGGCTTACTATGGAATGGAGAACTTACTTCCTTTCTTCTCTCTTATGTGACTCCATTCCGAACCCGAGCTGTCAAATCTTCAGCATAAGCCATCTGGAACTGCATCTCGATCTGTGGCTTAAACTCGCTCAGATGCCTTTGCTTTAACAACGGGCGGTACTCCTTCTCCTGTTACCCTTGCTTTTGTCCGTCCCCGCAACAACGGATTATTTACCTAAAGACGTCATGCAACGGGCCTTATCCTCTTATCCTCTCGCATAGCTTTAGGTCCGACTCGGCAGTTATAATAGCCTTTGGGTTCACAACTGTAGTTTATGCCGCTGGCTGGGTTATGGGTGGGAGTAATTAGTAACGAAGTAATAAGACTGAATGCTTTATTATACGAGTTTATGCTCGCTCATAAATCATGTTTTGCGCTCAGAAATTATTGTTAGTCTTTGACCCTCCCTATAGGTTTGAGCCAAGCGGAGAATCTTATGGGTTCATTGAGCCGGGTGCTTTGGACTCTTCTATGGGCAAAGGACCGGAGAGATAATACTCAATTTAAAAAGCTTTCATTTCATACCTTACTGAGAGTCTAATTTATAAGCCCAGAAACCGAGTCGCTAATGCTATAAATCACTAAGATTAGCCATTTCTAAGGATAATACAAGGGATTCCCCGTAGATTTTGAGATAATAGCAGTCAAAATTGAAACCCTCATTTGCTAAGTTCCAGTTCCATTATCCGCAGCATAGAAGGCAGTAAAGACAGCAGCAGGAAAGGCAGCAAAGCTACTTCCTAGGTATCCATTAGGCTCTTCATCTCGATCATGAACATCAGACCCACGAGCATATTAATCACGAGCATCAGCATCTTCGTAAGAGGCCGTCGTGGAATAGGCACCAGTAATAGCAGTTCCATACCTAGGAGTAGCTCCAAGAGCAGTTCCATATGAAGTTTACCGGGATTCATAAGCAAAGGTACCATAGGCAGATCCGGATGCGGAACCCGTCCCAGCGCCATAGCCCGTTTCAGAGCCCTATAATATATAAAAGGCAAAGCCGGGGACCAGTGCCAGTAACAGGAGAGAAGCGCGCGGCATCCCTCCCCTGACCGGACCATAATTAATTAATAAAATCTAATCCAAGGAAGAAGCAGGAGAATAAAAAGAAGCTGGTGGAAAATCTACCTTTGCAGGCGGTGTTCGAGATCAGGTCTTAGCGGCGGGAATAGATTGTGCCCTTGCGGGGGAAGTAAAGTACCGTTGCTGGAATATAAAGTGCCTTCGCACGGAGAGGGATCCTAGGCTAGGTGATGGCTCTCGATCTGGAGATGCTTCAATGGGTCCAACTCGGTCTCCAACTTTAGGGTCTCGATATCGATATGGAACTGGCTCTGCACCTAGTAGAGGATCTGCGACTGGAGGGTATGGATATAGATCTGGAACCTATGCCTTAGCCTCTGTCTATGGTGCTGCCTCTCCCGTAGCCTTCTCTGCTGCATACCTAAAGCTACAGCGCGAGCCTTCCTTCTTCTTTAAAGCCTTTGAGTCTGAATCTAAATCTCGATCTTAAACTGCGGGATCCTTTACTAAAAGATCTGAAACTAGTTTAACTAGTAAATGTGCTGCTAGTCGACTGGGTTGAAGCACCAGAGATAGAGCCAATCGCTAAGCGCGCATTCCTTCCAAGGCGAGATAAAGAGAAAGTTCTAGTTAAAGCACCATAAGCAAAGGTAGCTAGAACAAAGCAAGCATTCGTAGATCCAGTTGCTTGAGTGAAAGCATCAGATCCAAATCCATCAGTAGCAGAGCCCATTTAAGTTCAAGTTCCAATTGCTTAAGTTCCCATTGTTGATCCACCAACAGCAGAGGTAAAGGCAGTTTCCCCAGCGATTGAAGTAGCATCTGAGTCAGATCTACTAATTGCAGATCTACTAGCATCAATGGCAGACCGAGATCGAGTAGTTTACGGGAAAGTAGTAGCATTTGAAGCGTCCGTGTTTAAGTTAAGAGTGTCTTTAGCCAGTCCTGCCCCGTATCCAGGTACCATAGTCAAATAAGGTCGTTTACATTTCATAATATTTAATAAGATGTTCCGACAAAAGTGTTCCAACATATGCCATTGTTCCTTCCCTTAATTTCATTCATAAAAGGGTGTTAACGCTCACTCATCATATGGGTGAGGGAGAGGAGTGATCCCGAATTCCTGCTATTGGGGTGGGACATTTCATAGGCAATTATCTAGGTCAATCTTTACGAAGGAAAGCAACATATATAATAGAGTTAGTGACAGACGTACGATCGGATCGGGTATTGTGAACGTATGAATAGAGGAATTAGTTTACTTCTTGTTAGCGGAAATAGCAGAAGCGAAAATAGCAGAAGTGGAAATAGCTTTAACGGGGTTGACTGATTGATGGAACTGGACCGACTTAAACCGACCGCCTGTCACAATCCGACCGACCCACTGGGACCGACTGAGACTGACCGATCAACCCATCCAGTAGAGAAGAAGACCGACCGATTGACTTATACCGACCGATAGGGAAAGAAAACCAACCGCCCGAGCCCGAGAAATAGCCTGAGCCAAGCCCAAGAAAGAAAAGAATCCATTGTTCGGTTCCAAATCGAAATCCATATCGAGATCGAGAAGCAGAGGTGAGGGCAGTTGACCGGGAAGCAACCATTTTACCAATTGATCCAGTAGCATATTCAGTTGTCGCTGGGGTAGAGGCAGGCGTGGGTTATTACCCGGTGGTACCAATTTGAGATCCTTCAGTTTCAAAATCCACCATTGTTCGAAAGCCATAGCCTCGCCTGGCGTACCTCCCTGTCCCAGCTTATCTTCGCCTTGTTCCAACCCCAGTGAATTGAGTTTGACTCGTAGCATAATCAGTATATCCATATGCAGTAGACCCAAATCCATAACCTACAGCATCCAAGTCAGTTTCAGTTTACCCGAAACCAGTGAATGATGCCAATGAACCCATTGATCCACCAATAGACCCCAATGCAGATCGAGCGGATATTGCAATTGCAGAGTTCCTAGACACGAGTTGACCAAGTGATAGCATCCAAGATTGTAGTGGTTTCCTATCCATATCCAGCAGTTCCTATAGCTCGAGCAAATCCAATTCCATATGCAGATACAATCCGAGTTGCAGATCCAATCGTGGGTGTGGATTCATCCATCAGTGCTGGGTGCGGTAGATCTATATCCAGTTGGACCCATTCCAAAACCACTGTAGAGCTCTAGGCGGAGAGAGCAGATTGACTTGCAGTTTCATATCCATATGTTGTCCCGGATCCGGCACGCCGCCAGCAGATAAAGATCGATACCCCCAGCCGGCGAGAGCCCGCCAGTACGAGAGCCAATTCCAGGGGTACCAGCGCCTATTCCATATTTATTGAATATGGTGGAAAGGGAGGCTATCTCATTTCGATATAAATATCTGCCAAGTGAATTTGATCGGTTCGGGAAAAGACGGTCAGTCCCCGCACCTTATGTAGATCGATTGGCAGCAGGTACCCCAGCCCGAACTGTATCGGTTAGTTGGGTTAGACTCAAATCCACTTCTCCTCCCGGAAATAGCTATCACAGATGAGGATTTGTACTTGCAGCCGCGGGTCAGAGCTTTGATCGAACGGCGGAGGTGGGAGGGGAACCAGCCCGATGAAGGGTTAGAGGATCCTAGGAGCAGCGACCTACCCAAGTTACCACGGGTACCACCAAGTTCCGTTGATTCAAAACAGCAACCTCCAGTGTCCGATGATACAGCTGGGATAAGTCCCACAAGAACCCTAAAAAGTTTATATACGTTACAGAGGAGGACACTCAGCAAATATTATATTCAGGACTCTCTCAGTTAGAAGATCTGAGGAATGAATTCAATATTCTAGATTCCGATGAAGATGCAGAGAAGTTAATGATCCCTCAGTACCGGGGCGACGAACAAGTGGCAATTATGACACTGACTCCCCAGAACATAAAGCCTTTGAGTCAAATGCAGTCGGACTAAAAATAAGGCTACTAAGTTTACATTAGATTTGAAAGGGAAGCCTCAAAATGCCACCGCGATTACAATGGAGTTAGCTCGATGTTCCCATGATGAGATGCTTCGAAAGGAGAAAGAGATTAAGAAACTGTCCACTGAGGTAAAACAACTCCGAAAAGATGTCCAATATTTAAGGAAGTCCATTCCTCAGAAGTTCGGAATTCGAAGTCGGAGTTAAGTCGGGCCAAGCAAACCCTCGCGACATATTTGGCAGCAGCTGCGAATGCTGCTTCTATTCAAAAGTAGCTGGAAGAGAAAGGTGAAGAAATAGCCGCTGTCAAGTCACAAACAATGATCTTAAAGGCCTTGCATCTGGACAGAAATAAAAGAAAAGATCAATCTAGCGAGCAAAAAGCACGTAAGTAATAGCATGTGTCCACATAACATAAAGAGAATATATCAAAGCTGTTGTTATATACGTAATTATACAACAATGCTTGGCTTTATTTCTTAGGCAACTGGCTCCTTCCTTCCTGACTCACTCTCTCCTCCTCTCAACTGGCCGGCCATTAATAAAATAAATCACTTCTAAGCGGGCTTGTAAAAAAGGGTAAAGGCATCAGGTGAAAAGTAAAAGGCTAAGGCTTCTTTCTGTAGAAAGGCTTATTTTGATAGGTTTGAGGCTCCTTCCTCTCCTTCCTAATCTCCCGGTTGAAGACTAACGGTGGGCAGAATCCTAACGGAAGAAGAAAGACTCCCCGTTGTCATAATATACCAATCCTCCAGCTCCTAAATGCAGTGAGACTGGGAATGGATCGGCTGCCTATGACCCGCTGGCTATACAACTGGCTATAACCAGCTATGACAACCAGCAATAAGCAATGACACCTGGAAATCCTAGGGAAACTTCCTAAGATGAGAGGCAAAAGGTTCAAGGCATCTGCGGTGACTGTCTAAAGGTTTCTGACAAAAGGTTCAAGTTTCAAGGCCAATCTATCTCTGTGGGACTGTCTCCTGTGGCACTGGCTTTTCTGTTATAATACTTGTTGGACCCGGCTTCCGTTGAAAGGGTTCTGGCTGATTCTTTCCTTCCTTCCTTCCTTCCGTCGTACCACCCCTCTCATAAGACTGGCTCTAGCCCCTTCCCGTAAGACTAAATTAAGCCCTTTCTTTATTCCAAGAAGACTCATCATCAAGCTCCTCAATCAATCAATCGAGGCAGTGTGGCACCTGATAATCAATGCTCTGCTGCTCGTCGAATTGTATATCAACATAATAAGTAAGTCTATCGTAGTAGGTGAGGCCTCTTCTTTCTATGGCTCCTTCCCGTGAATCCCTTACCTTCCCTGAGGTGAGGTGAAAGGTGAAAGGCTTCTTCTGTTGATAGGTGAGAGGCTAAAGGCAAAGGTTGAAAGGCATCTGTGGAACTTGGTGATGAAAGGTTAAGGTTACAGGTTCCAAGGTTACAGGTTCCAAGGTTACAGGCCTATCTCTGTGGGACTTGGCTTGGCCAGTGATGAAGGCAAGAGGTGAAGGCAAAAGGATTCCTTCCTTGCTCTACCAAAAAGTATGCTCCGTGCGTAGCCCCGGTAGAGGAAAGGCAGCAAAGGAGAAGGCGCCCCGCTTCCTCGCCCTCCTACCTCGGGCGAGCCCGCTTAACGCTTCCTTTCATTCAATATTATGTCTAAAGGATCGGGGAGCCCCGGATATAGGCAACGTAGGGCCCGAACCCATATCATTGTAGCACGTGTGCGGCCGTTTGGTCCATAAGAGCAATGCGGACTTGACGTCATTCCCGCCTTACTCCGAATTAGATGTTTCAGTTCGCGTTGTCTTGGAAGTCGGCTAATAAATGAATGTCCGGCGATCCATGGATCACTTTTGAAAGGTCTCTCCGGCGGGACCCTGTGTTATGCAATTCGAGAATCCAATTAGGATTCGGCCGGAATCACTAGCTATGACATGGTATGGTATAGCTTGATTGGTAGGAGCATCGTCCTCCCGGTCCTCGATTCAAACATCGGCTTGAATGGATAAATAAAGACCATCAGGAAGTGTTCGCTGGTTCTGAATGCTCCAATCAATCTCTATTGCCGAGTGAGAGGCACTTCGTAGATCTCCGGATTTGATCCCTGTTTTCACCTATCCTAGCCCCTGAAAAGGAAATTGGGGGTTTCCTTTGATGTCACGCGATTTCAGATAGGGCAGCCGGTGAGGCAATTGCCTCCGCTTCAGATTGGGGTTTAAAGGATAATGGCCTAACACTTTCTGATATTTCACTCTCAGACTCAGATCTAAAGGGAAAATAACAGATCTAACAAATGGACTTCATATTCACGAAATATCTTACAATTAAAATCATCCTTTCACGAATACACTTCAGATCGAGTAATGAAAACAAACTATACTCGCGTTTCCCTTTCATCCTTAAGATCTATCATTAAGCTCATGACACTTGTGTGCTTATTTGTTGGATTCGTCGTTGTAGCACAGTAAAGACACTGAGAACAAATTAAATGAAAAATGATTGAAAGAGACTTTCCTTTAAAGATCTACTCACTTCTACCAGACCGGTGCCGAGCAAACAACCTTATGCTGTGGCCATATTTGGTTGACGGACAGAAGAGAAATGAGGAAGAGTTAAAATGATTTCATTCAAACCCATCCCCCCATCATGCATTTCGGGATCACACGCTCGATCAATCATAAATAGAAGGTTCTTTCAAGACACGATTATTCCTGGCAAGAGTGAACCTTGTCCAATAAAGAAATGAAATAGGCTATCTCCCGAAGGGCGACCCTTTCCCCGAACGTTGTCAAGGTCTATCGAATTCTATTTATTATATACGTAATATTCGTTCGCCAGAGTGATCTAATAGTTCGATCATCTATCCC
>Ga0316213_1000018_pt1 | contig 21958 bp, 14 predicted proteins | sample NRE2metagenome_FD_207798 | JGI IMG/M metagenome (GOLD analysis project Ga0316213, IMG submission 207798) | Spruce roots microbial communities from Maridalen valley, Oslo, Norway - NRE2 | ecosystem: Host-associated > Plants > Roots > Unclassified | place: Norway: Oslo | collected 2017-09-14
AACCCTCCCTATTACGGACGGAGTGTCCAACCGGAAAGTCTTTTGGGGTCAACCCAGCCCCCAGGCCCCAGGAAGTAAGTGGTGTTGGTCCTGATCAACCCCTTTATATGCCTTTCTGGGGAGGTCAATCCTTCGACAATGCTGCTGGTTATTATAAAAATAAAAGGGATGGAGGGTGGGTCAGAAGTTCGAACATTGATCGATCCCAACGGATCAGAGGTAGCGCCTCAATTTTAGTTTAGCTTGATCGATTCTTTTTATGGTGGCTATTAACCCGCAGAAGCAGAGATAATGGTATTAAATTAACCCAAGCAGAGCTCGATCTATAGCATTTTGATGGTTTTCATTAACCCGCTTGAGAAAGCGAGGAAAGGACTCGAGACCACGCTGGGAAGCCGGCTAATATCCCTCTAGTCAATCCCCGGGAGAGATCTATTTTCGTTCCCCTCCCGCTCGGGCACACTCTCACGTCGCCCGTAGGTTCCTTAGTCCCTGACACGCCCAACCAACGGCAGCTCAGTAAGATCGTTGATCTGCCTCCCTGCCAAACAAAGTAAAGGGACTTTCGTGACACCTGATCCTATGATGGCTAGGACAACCATAGATCTCGGCCGGACATTGAAAGCGGTCTTCCTTATCTCCTTGGCCTTGGCTTGGCTCGAATAAAGACTCGGCTCGACTCCTTGGCTCGCAGTGATGTCCCGTTCACCGCTGGGAAACTTCCATTGAGGTATTAGTTCAATGAAACCCACCTGGCCCTCCTCACCCTTATGGGTGAGCAATAAATAACCTGTGAGATTATGGGCCTTTTTATCACTGCCCCGTTCCTAATCGACCCCCAACAATGCTACGTAAACGCATCAACAGCGGATCGTTTTGGCATCTACCCTTTAAACACCTTTCTTAGAGGCCATCCCCTGGGCCTGAAAATGCATACCTTACTGTAGCTGTAACGAAGTATCCTCCTGCGGGAAATAGCAGGAGAAAATATTAAGGACTTTGAAAGACTGACTTACAGTAAGGCATGCATTTTTAGGCCCGTGAAAGGCTTCCATTTTCGGAGGTCTTATCTCCTTGCCTTGGCCTTGGCTTTGCATCTCCATTCAACTCCTTGGCCCCACGCACGTTCTCTTCCAACGATCGATTAAGGTGTCGCTGTCACTGTCGTTGGGGAAGGTTCACACCACCCAGAGAGACGACCAGCTAGAGACGACTCAGAGTCGAACCGATAACACCGGGATTAATCAATTTCTCCGAACTCTTTTGCTGCGTTGCAAACGGGAAAGACTTGATTTCGGCCCATAACATAACCGGTCAACATGAATTATATTTATAATATAATGCACAACCTGACGATACGATCGATAAAGTACTCGAACTCCCACTTCGTTAACTAAGGACAAGAAACCTGCTAGTCTCAAAATAGCAGGAGAAGGGAAAGGACCTATCTAGGTTGGCAAAAGGACTGGTCCTGAGCAGAGCGAAAAAGAAGGTACTGAAAGAAAGGACCTTACTCTCTCTCCCAATTGGTAGGTAATAGTGGTCGATGATAAAGGGGGAGTTACATTCGCAACTCACTCTATGTTCCCGGCCTGGGTGATATTCCATCTTTCTTTCCAAGAGTACTACCCCGTACGTAGTCCATGTCTGGGGAGGTGCGGTAGAGAGGTCTCCCACTTAGATCCCCGTTAGCGTATTCGAGAGAGATAAGGGATTGCTCCGTTAGGTAGGTTTTTACGGTCCGGAGCCAGCCGGTAATGGACCTCGCGGACAGCCAAGCTAACCTTTGTTCCACCGCCCGCTACCGAGACGATTTTTTTATGCCCATCGAATAACCTCGAGATGCTAATCCACGAGAAACGATACGAGGAATGCGAAATAACTTATATACGGAGCGAGAGCGACCAGTGAAAATACATCGGTTTCTTACTCGTGCAAAGGGACTATTTCTCGGCGACTTAGGCAACTTATAACGATGTTTGTCCCGCATGTCACTGGGAGGATTGGGATCCCTACAAAAGGCTTTATGAGGCTCCCGTCTCAATTCATATTTAGCCGCAGGCAATCTACGTCTGTGATCTCGTATATTTCGCTTCTCCAACATATTCCTAATAATCCCCCTCATCCCTCTGCGAAAAGCCGCTCCACGATGGTAGAGTCTCATCTTGCGTGTTGGCCGAAGTTGCAATAGTAACATTGAACCCTCGGATATGCTCGGAAATCTCGAAATGATCTTCTAGTTCCGGGAAGAATTCGCAAAACTCCGTCTCCATCGGGAATTGAATGGAGTTTTTCCGTATCTCGACCGGAGAATTGTAGAGAGACATTACTGCCGAAATCTTTTCCAAGGAATTATACATCATATGCCCTCGGAGAGTGCTTTGTCGTGCTAGGTTACTTACATATCCCGTGTCTTTCTCGGACCCCTGATCGGGAAAAAATTGATTGGATCGAAACGACTTTCCCGTCGAACCTCTTTGTGCCTGTACGAATCTCTGACCGCGCGGAATCTCCATAGCCAATTCTCTATCTGTCATTATGAAATTTGGGAGTGCCTTTGGAACTACTATTATTTCACACGATCTAGGAACTTCCGTGATGTTGGCGTGATTCGGTTTTAGCAACGGATCTTGACGTAATACATTTTCGTGATGAAAATGGAGTCCATTTGGTGTGATAAACATAAGTTGGCTTCCCCGGTTGAGATATAATGAGCACTGCGAACTACCTCAAAGAAAGATAGTGGATCGGAACGATCCGATTTGGGGCTTGCTTTTCCTATGAAATGAAACTAACTCTTTCCAACCAAATAACCATTCCCGACCCCCACGAACGAAAATGAGAGTTCTTTAAGTTAAGATGGATTAAAAAATCTTGCTTGAATGAAGCAAGCGTGATTGGGCTTCATTGTTGGTTCGACCGGAATACTTGCTTGGGATCGGGGTTGTTTAGCTCCCTCCTTGTTTTTTCGGGGTTCCCCGCCTCACCGGCAAGTCTTTTCCTATGTATGATCATAAGGCCCACCATTACCATACCGAGAGAATGTCGAAGTAAGGTTGAGACCCTCATTCAATATATGGAATAGCATTGGCTACTAAACTCACTCCCTCCTTACTTAGCTGAGTAGGGAGGGGCTAGCGCGCGATTCTAGACCAAAGACAGTAGCTTAACTCCGATCAATTCACTTCCTCCGGTTCCTTAACTCCGATCAATTCACTTCCTCCGGTTCAAAGAGCCTTTATATATATCTGGGGCAAAGCTTGAGTGACTCATCGAAGCGGTAAACCAAGCACTCTGAGACGCTTGCTTTCGTAGAGGGCCCCCATTATTTCCCAATTTTGTTCTGCCAAAATGAATTACATTACTTACTTCGATTGCTCGATTTGGAACAGCTAGCTTTTGGCGATTCTTGGTACCGTTCGAATACACCAGATTCATATGCATGCAAGAAGGGGCGTACAATGAAATTACCGTAATAAGTAGAGCGTACCATGCCATGACTCCTATACAGGTAGGAAGGAGCGTACCATGCCAGTACTCATATACTGGTAAAGCACAGAGAAAGGGGAATATACTAGTATTAGAGGGGAATATACCGGAAGAGAGAGGGGAATAGCAGATTCTTTCCTCTCTCTCCCTATCGGCACGGCAGGTTCATAAACCTCCCAATATTCTCTCCAATATTCTCTGGGGACTATCGATATGCCTTCTTTCCGATACGCGGTCTTCGCGAATGATGCTTCTTGGGGCTGGTGGAGACCGTAAGAGAGGCAGTAACATTTCATAGAAGGCCCAGAAATGGCCTATGAGGCGGTGTGATATGGTTGGTGTGGTGTTCGTTATGGCAGTGAAAGAAAGGGAGAGAGGAAAGAGAGAGAAGGGCCTGGGTACATGTTTTGTCCCTCGTTAAAGGGAGGAAAGAGAGAGGCAGATAGAAAGAAAGGGATACCCGCGTGATAAAAGGCCAAGGAGAGAAGGGCTATCCATATTGGGTCTTATGTAATTACGCTTTCTTATATATGTAATTACGCTTTCTTCTCAATGGACCGAAGGTTGCGCGAGATGACCAAATAGAATAAAGTTCCGGGTTAATACCTTTGGAATATATTCGGTCGCTACAGTGCGATACAGTACGATACAGTGTTGCTATTCCGGGTTAAGACCGAAGGAGATATTCGGTCAATGCTCTAAGGCAGCTTCAAAAGCACGAGGCGGGCGCTGGCCCGAAATAACTGCAATATCTCCATCTAGATAATGGGAATGGGCATATTCCTAATAATCTTCCTAATTAGATTCATTCTTTTCCCACCCCGATCTTGACTTGCATTTCGAACCCTGTCCCTATACAAAGACAACATACATTCAATTCGGGTTGTTCAGCCGAAAAGAAGAGAAGGGTCTTGGTCATACTCGTTCGGGTTAGGTCTTCCCCGGCGCATTAGTTCGGGAATGAGGAACGGAACATTATTCTTTAGAGAAGATTCGTTTGGCAAGCCGAAGACTCCGGCTCAGGAATTGCAAAACCCGCGGGTCATATGGGCTGGGGAGGAACTATGGAACCAGTTGTAGGGATGGGAGAAAGAACCATGGGCTAGGAGGAATATCCGTCCATAAATGTACTGAGTTGACTGCTTACTCATTCCATGAGCAACTTACTCCACTCGAATCACCGGTGAACTAGGATCTCGCGTATTCACGACTTGCTGCATCATTGGCTGCTTTTCCCTCTCTTCCTCTATCTCTTATTTAGAAGCCAGAGGAAACTGAACGGAACTACTCTAGTCTTTGTTCTGGCAAATAACAAACTACTCCTGGTCGAAGGTGCTTTTTGACGCATACAATAGATTCGAGAGAGATGTTACGAAAACAGACAGAAAGGGCAGGCGGCTGCTCCTGCTTTTGCGGCAGATTGAGTAATTCAATAAGTCTTCTTGCCCGCTCTCAGATCACTGAGACCATTCATTAGGTTGAGTGAGGTCGGCCAGGATGTCTGTTCTATATACATATTTCACTCTCCCACAAATAATGACTAACTACTAGACTTGGATCACTGGATCGCTACCTAGTAGTTGTTCCTAGCAGCGAATACATCTCCGATCCGCGATTCATCCGCTCTAGCCTCTTATGCTGCTGCCCCCCTTACTGAAGTGTTTCCTAAATGCCCTAGAACACTTGGATGAATCAAGCGCTTAGGAGCTACAACTAGATAGACCCGGCATGGCGTGACACAACCCCTTCAGTGTTACCATACCACCTACCACTAGATCCCTATACCACTTTATTATGAATGCACTTCATGTAGTTATCGAGTCGGGACTGTAACCCCTCGTATCAGGACCGGATTTCACAACCGAACCCTAGGACGATGGAGGAGTTATGCCCCGGGCACCCATTCCACCAGGAAGATCAGTAGAGTACGGCCCATCTATAGAACCCTTTACTTACGAGCATCCACCTAGTTATCCGACTTTACCTTACTACTGCCGAAATCCTAGGACGATGGAGTTATGCCCATTGAGTTACCCATTACCTTATTCTCTTAGAAGGAACGGATTGATGGATATAGATACCTTACCCCTGACTTATGTCCCTTACTACCTGCCCACCTGAAGACCTAGCACCTGAACTATATCACTTGGATTAATGAGACGCTTTGGAGGTATTGCCATGAACCCTTCCTTCTATTCTCCGGGCGCGGGATGGCATGGCATTTCACTACCCTTTTACTAAAGTGTTTACCAACTTACACTTGCTTTACTTATAAATCTGCTGGTTACCGCAGCACCTATTTACCTTTTATATGCTGCCTACTACTGAACTTCTACTAACCACTACTGAAGTGTTTACAAACAAACCTTTACCCAATCCGACCTTACCATCTCTTGCTTCAGCCAGAAATCGGGGATACAGCACTAGGGAGGATATTGACTCTTTAACCTACCTTACTTATGATTCTTGGTACCACGTAGGAACTTATAGGTACCACATATTACCTTATGGTTTGGCCGAGCCTTTATGATACTCGGAATCCATTAGAACCACTGGCTAGCATAGCAACAAAAGCCAGACTTATTCATTTTAGTGCCTCCTAACAACTTACCTACCCACCTAGAGACCTAGTACCTATTCCCCTACACCACTTGGATTAATGAGGCGGGCGCTTCAGAGAGAGGTATAAATATTTACCACCCTTATAGTATACAGGCAGAATTGCATTGCATGGAGATGGCATGAAATCACCTTACCCTTGACTTGATTTACTGCCCTAGTCGAGGGAGTCATGCCCCGGGTACCCATGACCTGATCTTAGAAGCACCAGCAGATTATATTACCCTTACCTTTCTCCCTTCATCCTAGGAGCATGGAGTAACAACTATATAAGCCAGGAATACGAAAGTAGGCAGGTATGGCATCTATGAACCCTTTGGTTTACTCTTTACCTGCAAGAACTAGACCTGGAGCCCTATACCAGGAATGCACGTAGTTAGTCGGGAATGCTATGAACTCTTTACTGCCTTGCCTTATCAATTCTTCCGGGTACCACGTATCTATCACTTATTTGTATGTGACCGAGGCACGGAGTGATATGATTCAGGAATTTTAACCAACCCTTTATTACTACCTTATAACCCTAGGACATGGAGTGAGTGCCAACCCTTTGATGAAGCCAGGAACACGTAGGGGAGGCATGCATGCTATGATCCCTTCTCTTATAAGCACCGGATGCATGGATGATGGATCAACCTTACCCTTCTATTACTACTCTTACTACTGCCTTCAACCCAGGAGCATGGAGTTAGCCCTAACCCATTGATGTCATGAAGCCAGTGGTGAGGCAAGCTCTCCTTCTCATGTAATAACAACCTGGGTAACTCAAGACAACCTGGGTACGTCATTGGCATAAAACCGCGAACTGCCCGCCGGATTGAGGAACTAAAGCCTGAACTTATGATACACGGCTGGATGATCGATTCAACAAGGGGAGAACCTTTCGTAGCTCACCTTGCTCCCCACGCTTTCCCGATTGTTGGATAACATGGCTGGCTGGATATGGATGGATGGTCAGCCAATAGGGTTTACCTTTAGCTTATATTGTTTAACTGCCGGATGGCTATTGTCCATCAGAAAGAGAGCCTCGTTGGATGAACAGGCTTCAGACTGCTAAGATATGCCCAGACAGCCGCCAGGAGATGCTTTGTTTATCACACTTGCTTAAATCATGCTTTGTAAGTACGGCACTCTGACTATGAACCCTTTATACCCCCTTGCCTTACCTTTAAGTACATACAACCTATACACCTTCAGACTTCAGACCTAGACCTGTTAGCCCTATACCACTTGAGGAATGAATGCGCTTAGTGCGGCGTACTGCTATAGACTTCTCTTCTAGGGAAGGGACAGTAGTCACCCAGCCAGCTTACTTACAGTCTCACATACAGCAAGCACACACTACGTATACACCTATAGAGCTAGACATTTTAGCCCTAGACCACTTGCCTCATTAATTGCTTAGGAAGTACAACTAGAGACCCGGCATAGCATAGCATAGCACGAAACAACCTTACCCGCTACGCCCCTTACTTCTCCTGGTTATGTGCCTCGCCTTATGACTTGCCTATGGCCACGATAAGTATGGCCACGATAAGATGAGATAGGACAATTTGTATTAGCTGGCTAACGGTGGTATTAGCCCGTTCGTATTAGCTGGCTACCGTTGCGTTTTGAGCCAATCTGTTCTGAGCCAATCCGTTCTGAGCCAATCCGTTCTGAGCCAATCCGTTCTGAGCTGGCTGGCTACCGTTCCTATTAGCTAATGTTGGTATTAGCTGATCTTGGTATTAGCTTATTACTAAAACATTATTCATTATATTACATAAGCCTTAGGGTGTAAGCCTTAGGGTGTAAGCCTGTATCGTCTCTTTATTATTTATGTGCTGATTAGTATCGTCTCTAGCTGATTAGTAGCGATCGATGTATCGTCTCTTTCCTGTTTTTTATCGATCCGTAAGAGGGATAAACCCTTCCTTTAGTAGCTGGCTGAATTAGTCTAATTAGTGGCTGTCTAAAGCAAGGGGAGTAGATAAAGACGATACATCCCTTCCGGTTCCAGCTTCTATACCACTACTTTAAGCACTTCGCTTAGCACCCCTACTTGTTCCGACTTTATGCACATTCCTAGTTTATCTACCAGAGGAAGTTGTTCCAGGTTCAGATCCAGATAGTAAAGATCCAGATAGATACCTTCGTGAGCCAGATCCAGTTCGATGAGCTTTAAGTTTGGACGGAGAGCTTGAGGTTGAGGTTAGCAGGTTGAGGGAGCTTCCAGTTCAGGGAGCTTGCAGTTGAAGTTAAGGTTTGAGCCGAGTTTTAGTGTGATGAGCTTGAGGTTCAGGTTATAAAGTTTTTTTCTCTGAATGTTATTTGGTCAAATACTTCTATCTTTTGCTAATCATACTAAACGTAGAGGGGGTTTTACCACACTTATCACCCCCAACCTTGCTTATGCTGCCATACGCTGGTGCATTGACCCCGAACAACCTATTATCCGGGTTTTGTTTCATTTAGATGGGCATATTTTGGGCCTAGACAACCTATTCACATCTAATGATGCTAAAGAGTGAGTCACCTTTTCTAGTTGGATGGTTGATGAGCTAGCTCATTGGTTTATCTATGGATATTTTAATATGGTTGAAACTCAAGATGATAAGGAGGGTTTGTTGTATGTCTAAGTCCCCAAAGGGAAAAGGTTTCCTGGAACACTCTCAAGGCCAGACTTGGCCTTTCCATCACCAATAGGTTTAGAAGGAAGGAATCCTCTAAATCGTGGTTCACATGGTCAATTTTGAATAATGGACAAGAAAGAGTGCTGAAGAAGTTGGATCGAGTTGCGCTTTCTAAAAAAAACCACCTTCATCATTCATATTGTAGCATAGTAGGGTTGGTTCAAGCGCTAGGAAAAGCGACTCTCTTAGGCCGTTAACCTATCCGCTCCTCAATATAATGGGGGGATGAATGAATGAAAACTCATATATGGCTAATTACATAGATAATATGTAGACCTCTCAATCAAAAACAACATATCCATCATCCATCCACAACAACACCTCTATCTCTCATTTCATATTGCCAAGTCTGAATCAGTAAAGTCCGAGCCAACCATATACTGGAATATCGCCAAGTTCAATTGGATCTTATCCGGTGCGAAGAGATCTGAAGAAAGGAAGGTCCATTCTTAGCTTAGCATCGTAGTGAATACGTACGTTCATCTTGAGTTGTGAGTTGAGCATCGTAGTTGATTCGGCGTGGTTAACACGAATGTGAAATAGATTTATACTTCCCTCGTACTTATTAGTTATTACTGCCTGCCTGATAGATTGATTCACCTATAGCCAAAAGGAAGAAGGTCTACAGCAATAACCCACTCATCAATGCGAATGGAGAACCAATAGAACCTGCGTGTTCCCTCTCGATACACATTGATCCGGGCTGATACAGAATGGATAGGGGACGGATGACTAGGCAGAGTTTTGGCGTTATGGAGTATAGAATGCTACGGTAGTTGCGGTATACCTGTAGCGCGGGACATGCTTGATGCGACTTCCATTGTTCACTTTGAGCGGGTCACTGATATCGTGGGGCTGTGGATGCACGTTCGGGGGATCTGTTGGCATTGAAACTGATGAATCAACTGGATCGACCGACTGGTCCATTCACTGGTTAGAATTATGAAACTGGGCGAAGGTAAGTTGCCCCTACTACTGATGCTGGACCAACTGGATCAATTTTTGGTTCTTCACCACCCTATCATATAGTTTGCTAACTGTTACAATTACCTTGGTAATCTCAATTAGTTATTCAATATTATATCATCTCGGAAAAAACGAAATCTTTGGAGATATTGATGGAGACTACTGCCTCCTCTTTGGGCTCTACTTCTACCCTTGCAAGCTGAAGCTACTACCATCTCTGTCTTCGCTGATGGGTAAACTCAATTAATTGGTTCAAGGTAAACAACTGATTCTTAAGCTGGTGGCTCAGATGCACGCTTCTTTGGCTGAATCCCCATTGAACGACTTCCCTGCTACAGAACTATTGGCCACTAAAGGATTGGCGCGGTCACCAAACCTGGTAGGATTGATGGCCCCTGTACAGTAAAGGTTTCATTCACCAACCCATATGGATATGCACCTGGCTCATATCCTGCAGCTGTTCTTTTCCTTTCATTCTTTGCTCTTGGGCGGGTCGCTTTGCCTTTTGTTGTGCGCTTAGCCTGTTTTGTGCCTTAGAACGGGCTATGGTTCTCGACCTGGAAGGGATACCATTGGTTCTGGGACAGGGAGGTCAACAGATTATTCGACTCGATCAATTGGAATAGGATCTGCTTATTCTAAATATCGAACTCAAACTAGGTATGGAATTAGGAACTCCGCTACCAGCTATGGAATAGTAAGGGGTTTCACTTTACCCGGAACTATAAAATATACTGTACCTAGTACGGAACCCATTGGGTCAAATGCTACATGTGCTGCTTCTTCAACGAGTGAAACTGAAACTCGGTAAGCTAGACGCTTCAGGATCTGCTACCTCCACCCCGGCTACTTACTAAGATGCTTGTCCAGATGATTTGCGCGATACCACTAGTTACTTGGGATAGGTGGGTGCTAAGCGAGGCGATGGCTTGTATGCCTTTACCTTGAACTCTGCCTTTATCTCTGCAACAGAAACCGCTGGATCAAGATCAATCGGTTCAAGTAGTTCATCATTTTGGTAAACCGCCTCTGGTTCTAGCGCTGCTTAAACGGATTCAACAAAGTCAATCGCAACTGCGGGTGCTTTTACTGGGTAAACCGGGTATGGAACTAGTGAGTATGCTGGTGCTGATCCAGCTGCGGGTGATGCTGTTATATACGTATATATTGATGCAACTAATAGTTCAGGATTAACTGCCTCTACTGCTCGCTTCGTTGCTGGTCGATCATTGATGGCTTCTGGCTGCGGGAAATGGCGTAATTCTCATTAATATACGCTTCGTTCTTTTCTGTTTTATTTTCACAAATGGCAGTCTTAAACTATTTATGTATATAGATCTTAGCGAAGGTCTAAGTGTCAATTTTCTCTACACCGAAATCCCCTAATAATATGAAAGTAAAAAGCAATTTAGTATGATTAATATAGTATAAGATTATTAATCTAGTTTAAGATAGTAGAAGTAAAGTATACCTTTCTATTTTAGTCATATAGAAATATTAGATACTATACTTATACCTTTTATGATACTATATGAAACTTTATTAGGAAAAGGAAATAAAAGGATATCTTCCTTCTACTAGGTGCTTCTTTCTGTCATTTCCCTTGTAGGATATTAAACAACTGGATCTCCTATTCGATCTTAACCCTCTATAGCTGGTGGTTCAATTCTGGTGGATCAACAACTTACTCTGGATCAATTGCAAATGGTGGAACTGTATCAATCAAATAAACTTGATCAACTGGGCTGGTCATAAAAAGCTGGATCTGCTCCTCGGTCAACAAGGTCAACCGGCTCCATAGATGCTGCTTCCTTAGGTGCTACCATTGCTCCAACTCCCACTGCCGCTAGAGTTTGCTTGGAACCCGCCTATCATACTACTACACCAGGGATGAAACTGCAACCTCCGATAATAGCTTTGATGCTGAGTAAACAAGGTAAACTCCCTTTGAACCGTGTCAGGATATCGCTCTATAATGGGGTCTGCTCCAACAGCGACTTCTGGCTTTCGATCCTACTTTCGAACTGCCTTTGCCCCATTAGCCTGTGCCTCTTGTCCCTTCGATACTACTTTTGGGGTCTCGATCTTGATCTTAGAATGGATCTGCATGTGGATTCCTATCATGGGCAATTCCTCAGTCTCTTTCGCACGGCTTGATGATCTGTCTGGGGCCTGTACCTGATGATCCCTACTAACCGACTCAGGTTTCTTATTTTATTGACTGGAGTGAGGAGAAGCAATGCGCGGCTATCCCACCTAAAATCGTGCTATTCAATTGGCTCTTGGTTACTCAGGAGCTGGAACTATATCTGGCTATGATGGGTTTTAGCCTGTCACAGGATCTCGATTTGCACCTGGAACCGGGACTAATCACGGAAATCCTGGACAAGTTACTGCTATCATCTAGTTCCCCGCTACCACCCTTTATGATTCCTATGTATATAGAAGAGATGCTGGTCAATACGCTTCGGTCACTTAATATGATAGAACAACCAGATTTGAAACAACCGGATCTGCTACTATCTACCCTGATTACTTAGCTACCTATACCTCTGTTGCTTCCTTTGCCAATAATGGTGCTCACTCCCTTGCTGTTTCTATCTATGCTTTGGCTTAATTATCCATGTATGTATGGCTACCGCTTCTGTGTTGCTATCTCTTCTATCCGTTTAGCATGCATGGGCCCACTCTGTCACGTAGCAAACCTCCCGTACCCTATTGTATTTGAGGAACACATGAATTTGAATCCCTTAGCTGGGGCACCCATGGCCTCTGCCTACCCTGCCTTTACTCTTTCTCTTGGTCTTTTTTTATTCATCTTTAACTTACCGTCACAACTATAAAGTCTTGTTGGTTTAGTTCATACTGCTACACTAAGTGTTTATACTCCCATTTTGTTTCAGTATGTCATCCAGAAATACCGACACAGAGCGATCAAGGTAGTCTTTGAAAACGCTGTTAGTGAGGTTGATGAACGCTGCTTGGGCATTGGACAACCCAAAAGGTACTACTGCTAACCCTCAAAAAACAAAAAGGGGGCGCGTCCGCTGTTTTGGGTCTATCTCCCTCCTTGATTCCCAGCTGATGATAGCCTTATTTAAGATCAATCTTAGAGAACACGGCTGCTCCTTTCATTCGATCATACAGGTCATCGATTCGAGCGGGTATCTGTTCTTAATCGTGGCCTTATTAAACATCCGGTCATCTATACGTAATCGGAGTGGCTAGGCGTGCCAGGGTAGGACTTGTTGTTATGACGCCTTTACAATCCGGGTTTTCCGGGACATGGAATGAGGAGCACGCGCAATAACTGCTTATTATTGTTTAAGGGCACTTAAGCTGTCTTTGTTTATAATTATTCATACAAGATAGTGGAGCAAGACTACAAGCTTCAGATATAGCTGATTAAAGATCTGACTGTCTTATAGCTTGGCATGAAATAGCTTATTCTTTCTTTTCTGAGCTTCTGAATACTCTTTTTAAAGAACGAGAATTCGCAACAAGTTACCCTTGCTTCTTGATCGGTCGCTAATGCTCCCTTGCTTGCATTAACTCATGGTTGCTTGCTTGCATTCATAAGCTTGCCTTAATGAGCTTATCCCCCATGGGTTCTATATCCGATTCATAACTAGAGAGCTTCTCTGGTCCTTCACTAATCGGGGCTCAAACTCCGGAAATGAGAAATGCCAAAATAGTAATAACACTTTATATTATTAGAAATGCCCAGAAAATATCATATTCGTGAAGCAGAAACATAGATGCACTCCTATGAATGTGGAATATACCGAATTAGTCGATTCGAATTGAAATTGTAAATTCATCCAACACTTTTTAGTCGAAACAACGATTTCTTTTGATCGAACTACATAGTTTCGTTTATTTGCTGTGGGTCATGTCTCGTTTCAAGATGAATGCAACGGAATCCCACTTACACTTCACTTCGATTCTATTTATATATGGTGTAGACATATCATGCTCTTAGAGAAAGAAAACTCTCTCACACTTTGCCTCGTAAAAAAAGGACTTAGATTCTAATATTCTATTATAATAATAGCAGGCAAGCAAGCAAGCAGGCAACGGAGGAAGACCAGCAGGGGAGCTACCCTTCGGCGATTGATAATACCAGCAAGCTATCAGACTGGAAGCGCATTAAGTAAGAAGTTCCTTTATCCTATCCAGAAAGAGAACCAGAAGAAAGAGCTTAAAGACAGAATTCGAACAAGAAAGAGAGTCTGAATTAAAGAAAGAAGCTAATCAAAGCCAGGAATCAGAGGTAAGAAGCTCACCCCGCTGCTCCTAACCTCCAACCAATCCAACTCGAACAAACCAACCAACAAAACCAAGGACGAAGGACCGACGGACTCAGCTATACTGGAAACCACAGAGGAAGGAGCGGCGTTTTCATCAGCAGTCACACTTGACCGGAAGCACCTGTTGAATGAAGAACCAGAAGCACTTGTCGCAGTTTAAGAGCAGGCAGCACAGGCAGTTTCCGTTAACCCATAAGTAAGGGACAGAGATGGGACTGACCTAAAGCCCTTTGGTTAATCAATTATAGCGGCACCCTGGATCATTGAGAACGCAGCACCATAGCTGGCAGGGAAGACAGAGCCTATAGCCACGATCCCTGCTTTTGACGGAGTTTACGCAGTTCTACCACCCACCTCCCCCGGATAAAGATCCAGAGCGAGTAGCTTAAAAGCCGAAGAAGTGGGTAGCTAAAAAGGTAGAAGCTAATAGAGCAGAAGGTAATAAAAAGGGAGAAGAGAATAGAGCAGAAGGGAAGACAAGAAATACATTATATACTTTCTATTTGATTTAGTTGTCCATTTGTTTTGTTAAAGAGAGAGGAAGAATTGCTCGACCAACGGGAGAGGAAGAATTTATAATGCTGCATAATAATTTTTATCACGTGCTATTTATAAAGTACTTGCATTAAGGAAAGATTCTTTTTTTATGAGGAATACTTGCCTTACTCTAGTAGATAAAAGACTGATTAACCATAGTGCGTATCCAACCAGTCCAGTCCCCTCTCTTCGCTATTCTCCCCAACCCCACAGCACTAAGGTAAGGAAAGATTCTTTATTTAACCATGAGGTGCTCTGCGAAGCCCGGACCCGTAAAGCGAAAGTGAAGGGGTCTTGCTTACAGTCTTTCTCTGAAGAAGGAACTCGTACTCCCCGTGCAGGTCAAACGACTAGTGTGGCCTTCACTCCTCTGGAAGTTGAGTGAGGTCTGGGTATTCACTTAAAGTATTTCTCTATGTACGATGCGTTGTTGGCGTTTCGATCGTTCAATTGATCACTCTATCCTCTATGCTAATGCTATTATTATATGATGCATTTAAAAATGTTGTGGGGAGGCTACGATCTTCCGATCTCCTACCTGATCATCTCCACTAAAGATTGAAGGACAAAAATGTAAGCATGCCTCCCAATTAAGTTTAACCGCCACTTCATCGAGCCTAATTAAGAGTCATTAATGGCCACTTTGGGCCAATATAAGAAGCCGATTTAATAGAAATACTCATATGCAATCGAGAGAAAGGTTTTGAACATCAGCACACGAGCATATTGCCCAAAGCCAAAATAGCACCTAAATTTGGTAGAGACATTCACTTAACTAGACTTCTACTTTTATGGCATAGTCCACAACTTCACCTCCTTCAAAAGATCATTTCATATCATTCCAACCCAGAGAGGGAATATCTAATGCGTCTGAGGGCTCTTACCTGGCCTAGCATATAGCACTTTGCTGACCAATCTGAGGGGACACTCATATATTACAACGGAGATATCTCGTTTTGGGTTGAGCTCCCGTCAATTTCTTATTTATCTTTTCAATAATATGGCTTAAAGGCCACATAGTTCTAATAAGAATTTTTCCTAATATTAAATACAGGGACACTTACACTCAGTGTATCCCATTAGCTGGTGAGATAGTCACCATACATATTTTGTATGCCCTATAGAGGATGAAAAGTGAGTGACACCGAGCATTAGGAAGCTTCAACACCCGGATGAGGTCTGGCTCGACGGCACATGAAGTACGTAACGAAATTGATCTCTTAGGTTAATGTTTAAGAACTCATTATATATTTAATAAAAACAGTCTCAGCAGTCACTACTGTCCCCGCTCCCTTCTCTACTTCTAAGTTCATCATAGCATTTGATCTTAAGCTTGCATGATCACAAAACCCTGCCAAAGTATCGCTTAGTGTATTAGCACTCATTACTTCATCAAGCCATCAGTTGGAACCCCCCTATGCCAACCTATGAACATTTCACTTATACGCTTTGAGGATCACACCTGCATCCATTCTAAAATAACATACATTGGTCACAACCTTACCTGTGAGTCCACGATCCACATCCCCTAGCATCGTTGCTACCTGCATTGGTCATTCTCTTATTCTCTGTGAGGATTGTCTCCACGAGCACGGCTCACTTTGAGTCATCGGTCTCAACCCCTCTATTGGATATTGGTGGTTACATTGCATGCATCTTCATTTGACCTAGTGCAACCCGTAGCAAAGGCTATAGTCAATGTAACACTTGAATTCGATCATTATTTTGATAAACAGTTAAAAATATTATTTGCATAAGTGTGAAGAGAAAAAAGAAAAGCGCTCCAGTGGAGATTACAGATCTCCACGACGACCTCCTTTTCATTTCTTCTTTCTTTTTACCTTTTGGATTTCTATCTTATTTTATTATTATTTGGATTAGAACTATATAACATTTGCTCTTTCAAGTCATAGAGATTCTTTTTTCATATAAAGCTTCTTTTGATGTATGGGTTATTATTTATAATTAATTATACTTTTTGTATAAAGGTGGTTATAATAATAACTCCTAATAAGCCATTTATCATAGTTAGTGAGGATTTTATTTTGAGTAATAGGTATATTATTTTTGAGTTCATGTAGTGATATATATATATATATATTCTTTTTATGTTTATGATTTCGGTAATTCCAAGAGTTATGTATGGGGTCACCTTTCTTTATTATTTAGTAGCATGTCTGCCTCTCCCATGTGGAGTCATAGGCAAGTGCAACTTAAGTAGATTCAGTGCCTGTTAAAGTGGCAATCCCATAGCGAGTTTATGATTCGGATCCATACCCGGTGGATCGAGTTTCCCGAGTCTAAGCACAAATAGCTAGGGTAGCAGTGGGAAATACAGGAGCAGAACCATTCATTGGAGATACAGACCCTGATCAGTCAGTTGCCCGAGTGGTATTTGACCCGGAACCAGTTGAAGCAGCAGGGAAGGCAGTTATAAAGCGAGATTCCATATCCTGTTCTATAACCGAACCGAAGTTGACCCAGCAGCTTCAGAGTTGACACAGCAGCTTCAGTTCGAGTAGATTCAGAAAAGGGGGGAGGGACAGTTGATCACCCCGCAACGGGGAAGGCCGTTATAAAGCCAGCCGCATCCCTTCATGGCATGGCTTCCCTACTACCATCTCACCCAGCATACCTTATAGTGCCAGTAGCATATAATCAAGTAGCAGTTCCGGTTGAAGCACCCATTGGAGAACCAGCCGATCCGGTCAAAGAAGCAGAGCTATAGGTAGCTAGAGCCACGGAGCCAGTGCCAGTTGATCCAGCCTTAGATCCAGTAGTAGATCCATTAGTAGGAGTAGATTCAGTATATGAGGCAGAAGTTGATCCGGTAGATTGACTAGCAGTTTCAGCTACTGCTTGTGATGATTCTTTTTCTTAGTGAGATTAAGACTCTAGTGATGCGCTTAGGAAAAATCCAACTGTTGGAGATTAAGTGCCCTTTTGCTATTTTACTTTATGAAGCCTACTTTGCATTGACTATGCAGCCCACCTTCTCTTAACCGTTACCATCAAACCACCTGCTTCACCAACTCTTACAACTTACGTCACCTATGCCCCAAGCCGTTTTATGGGCGACTTCCAATAGAGCTTTTGGACGAGCTACAGCGTTCACCCCGGCGTTCAATAACACTTGCTTGAGGATTATTCTTAGTGGTAGCGGTATCAACACTCACTATTGCTCTCTTACTCAGCAGCCTACCTTCCTTTTACTTACGTGCATGCTATCCACTATTTGGGTAACCAGACTTTACTTAATGCTTCATCCTACGATGGATAGAGGGAGGGAGGGAGTAGTCAATCCCGATAGACAGAAGTAGAGTGGGCGCTACCACCATTCAATTGTCGGTCGCTGCGCACGCACCAATTATTATCTCCCGAAGCTCCCGCCATTGGTATAAACATGATAAGAGATGGAACCATTACTGATCCAGCGAGATTGATCCCGTGAGTTTTCCAGCCGCCAATAGAGAGAAATTGAGCCCGATTCCCCTATTTGTTTGTTCTCCGAAGCCACAAAGCCCGGCTGGGTTCACTCAGTGCCTCATTAACGGTTTTAATTAGCCCGTTTTTTGCTGCCCCACGTAAGGGGCTGCTTATACTCGCTCCCTTCAATGTGAATCAACTTGCAACACTGCCTCATTCCTTCCTGGTCTCGGAGGGATATTCTTCCAGAAGTATTGGTTGATCAGAACCCGAGATTTGGAAAACACGACTAAAACCCAGCTACTGGAGATGGATCTTAAAACGACACGGAAGGGTCGATCCTTACTAGAGGCTGGCTATAGGTTCTCATCTAGAACCCAATCAATTTCTTCCACAACCTGCGGTCCTCTACCCCGCTGGGGAATCTATACTACATATTATATTGGTTTGTCAGTTGAATCTCCACTACCCGACCCGCCTCAATTACTTCCCAGCTGACTCCACTAACATTATCCCGGGCAAAGAGGCATGCCAAACCTGTAGAGAACTTCCCTCCCTGGACAACCATATCACTCGCTCACCCAACCTTATGCTATAAACCAAGCCCCCGCCCCTTTTATATATAATATGGAATTATTATAATATACTAAACTGTACAACACGTTTCCCAGCCAATTATAAAAGGATAGAAGTGTACTCTCGAGGACCTACTTAACTAAACCTACTCACAGTCATTTTGAGCATCCCATCGGGCCAGGGTACATGGGAGACTTTAGATCTCCCCGGCAGAATACAAACCGTTGCTCTATCTAGAACATGGAGTACCTCTCCGAGCGAGGAAGAATCTACGAACCTTATTTATATAGAAAAGGGGTGGGGATCAAGTCTATCATTAGTAAGGGTCTTAGCCGAAGGCCCAGCGCGAGGCTTTCCTACCTAGGGGTGCCGGAGATCAATTCTGAGGGATGCAAAGGATTAATAATGACCTCCCGTTCGTTTGCCAGCCCCACCCGGCCACTACGGAGCAACTGGTTCGGATGGACCTCATTCATCTCTCGACATGCATGTCCAACATTTATTCTCATTCATCCTTGTTCAAGCAGGAGATGCGTCGGGGCGGACGAACCAAGCTGAGGTGGATCAAGCCCTTATGGAGGGGATAGCTATCAATAGTTGGCTCTGCTTCAGTTGGCTCCGCTTCTTCCACATTCACCTTTTAAAAAGTGTTTAAATACCCGGACCTTGAGTTCGGGGCTGGCTCTATATAGGGAAGAGGACTCAACAACTCCATAATCAGTCAGAAGGCTTTCCTAGTTCCAGGCTTTCCTGGGTCATGAAAAGGAATTCATTCGTAGATTAAGAGACTTGGGTTAAACTATATATGCTTTCAAGGTAGGGGGGGGGGATTTTATTTTATGGTTGTTAGTTACTATCTGACTGAACCGAGATCACCATTGCTCTTGGGAGAAAGAAATAGATAATAGAACCGAACGAACATCTAAGAGGGCCATAAGCAAGCGTTCTCGAAGGAAACAGGGCGGACCGGTTCGATCCACTTTACGGAATATCCCCTCCGTCCGTGAACCAAGAGGAGCAATATTATTCATTGATGGGCGCGAGGCAATGGGAAACACCAATGGGCAGTCATATTATGTATGTAATAACGATTCATTGGGAAACACACTACAGCTAGCCTCTATCGCCAATTTGGCATTCATATTGCGTGCGAGTGATATTTCTTTGTAAGGACTTTCCCGGATCTGTCGCCGCGCTAACTCACCCGCCTACCTTAGTTCGATCAATAAGGCCAAGCCAAGGAAAGAAGTGTAAGTTAGGACCCGCCAAGCCAAGGAAAGAAGTGTAAGTTCTTTTAAGAAGGAGAGATGGAAAGGGGGAAAGAATCGTTATAGCTTTCTTTTATTCCCTCAAATTTTCTATCTCTTTGTCACTTTCAATTTCTTTATCTCTCTTTGTCTATCTACGATATTATGATCGATTATGAGAGTGGGTTTACTTATCTGGAGGAGGGGTACGATGCTAAAGCGTAATTACTTATATAATAGCATTGTCGAAGGATTGACCTTCCCGTAAAGGCTAACTCTTCACTTAGAGAAACTGAGATCATATCTGTTAGATAAGGGGGGGGGGGTAGGACTTGATCAGGGTTGATCAGGATTGACTGGGGTTAGCCAAAGTCCAGGCCAAGGAAATAAATATGTACTTTTTATTCATTTCTAGCGATCACTATTGGCTTATTCTCCCTTACTTAAGTAGCTTAGCGTTATTCGTCGATTATTAATTAGAAAACATTTAAATATCACTGTAACGATCCCTTTGTCACTCGTATTTCTCTGTTACTCGACTTAATATATGTAAGTCTCCCGCTGACCTTTTGGCCTGGGCGTGGTTCTTACAAAGGACACGAACGCCACACCGACTGAACATTCGAAACGACTCTCCCAACCATCCTCGGAATTAGCACGAGGGATAAAACTAGTAACTAAAGCCTTCACTTGTTGGGCGAGTCCTTAAGGTAGGTCCTACTAGGATAAAAAAAAACCTACCAGAACCTGTATCTTTTGAATACTGAAAACGAGGAAGAGGAAACTGCCCACGAAGCATACGGCCATTCTTTCCTTTCTTCGCTGGCTGCCGGATCGAACACTGCCGGGATCGCTGCCTGGAGCCGGGCCCTGCTGGGAGCCGGGGAGAAGGGTCCCCGCCCGAACCGAAGGGGGTTAGCTAATCAGTAGATGTCCGGCCAACAAGGAAAGAAGTCTGAAGCTAAGGAAATGAGTCGATCCGAAAACCTCACTCCCTGCCTGCGGGGGGACGGCGGGCTAGAGCTTGAGGCGCTTACTATTTACAGCTAGAGCTATTAAGAACGCGTTCTATGGTGTTGTGTGCTTTGCTTATCTCCAGGCTTTTTTTTTTTTAAGCCCAAGTCTTTTCATTTACGAATGACTTTGCCTATTACTTCCTATAACGAACGCCCGACTGAATGAACTAAGTGTGTAAAAATAACAGTGGAGTAGACAAAGTAAAGAGACGGACACGCTAACTCAGCTTTTCAGTAATCCAAAATAAAGCAAAAGAGATTGCTATTTTTGGGTCCTCTCCTCAGTATCCGATAGACTCTTTCTTCCACTGGTATGCTGTAATGAAAGGTACCCCCCGTTACCCCTGATCTCCCCCCAATAATCTTCTATATATTTGAAATAACGAATCGGATGACAAATCCAAGAGAGTGAGTCTCTTTCACCTCATACAACGGGTCCACCTGAGCGAAGGAGATGGATTAGGTATCTCCCTACAGCTAAGGCCCCCCTTATAATTCGCAATACCACGCAGACAGAAAAGGGCGGCGGGGAAGAGATCACTTGGGTGGATAAACTTCGACGGGATTCTAGATCGGAGCAATGGTAGCAAGCAGCTGGTGGAAAAAGGCAATCAATGGAGAGAAAGGGGGAGAATAGTTAGCTGCACCCAATATTGAGTGAGCTAAGCACCTACTTCATCATGTTATTTCGTTGAGTAAGAGTAATAGGAATGGTAACATCCATCCATGGCTCTACACGTCATCATTTTTAGGAAGGATGCCTCCGGCCTCCGCTCTTGTGATCCCGGTAGGCAAGAGCTGGAAGTGAGGAAAGAACTGAACTCCTTTTATTTAAAAGGACTATGGATCCGGCGAAGCGGGGAAATAGATCTCTGGATGGGACTACTCGTGGGTAGAGCTAGAGCTTCTCTATTTCGGCAAGTTGAAGTAATCGCAATTGGCGCATCATCCATAATCATTGGTTTCTCGGATGGCGCTCAAATGGGGCCGTGTGTCTCGGAGCAGTCGGTCTACCTGTTGGAACCGTGGAACCAAGGGGGCTAATCCGGAGATCCACAACCAGACCAAGCAGATCCGCTTTGATTACATGAAATCAC
>Ga0316213_1000019_pt1 | contig 21423 bp, 12 predicted proteins | sample NRE2metagenome_FD_207798 | JGI IMG/M metagenome (GOLD analysis project Ga0316213, IMG submission 207798) | Spruce roots microbial communities from Maridalen valley, Oslo, Norway - NRE2 | ecosystem: Host-associated > Plants > Roots > Unclassified | place: Norway: Oslo | collected 2017-09-14
TACAATATCCGTCCTTAATGCGAGCCATCATTAATTTGATATAAGCACTTCAGTTTGATTGAGCCAGCTAAGGGCCTTGGATTCTAGGGTTCCGGAAGGGCCTCCAAGCAGCTCTAATCTCACTCCTAACTTAAAAGGTATCACTTCCATTCTGCCTGCTAAGGCCCTCATTCTGCTAATCAAGGTAAAGTCTTCACCTGTAGGGGCAGGTCTTCATTAGCGTGATCAGGTATTCTTAACACTCCGATTTGACAACTCCAATAAGTGAAGTTCAGTATTCACTCCTTCCCTTAGGTCACTAGAGCGAACAGATGAAAACACCAAACCTTAGTTACCCATATGATACGAGGTCTTACTTGAGGCCCAGCTCTTTCCTCTCTTAAGTCTCTTAGTTTACGATAACATCTTCTAGTAGCCTCCGAGTTGACAACGTATGGCTTGGCTCTTTAAACTTCCTGTGCCGGGAAGAGCTGCCAGCCAGTTTACAGCTGCTAGTGCCGCGAATAAAGAGCTAGGTTCGGGGAAGGAAGAAGCGGATAGGCCTATTTATGAACCGAGAGTGCGAGAGGCCTGTTTAGTTTATTAGCCTATTTGCTGTTTCGTATAGAAGGAAGAGGCAGCTGTACGTCCATACCTCAGCCCTAATCAAAGTAGATCCATGCCTAAACAGGATGGAAGGAACGCTTTTCCGTACCTCCACTCATAAAGAACCACCTCCCCAAGAGGCACCTCCCCACCCCAAAAGGGCTCCTCCTTATAGCTTGGATCCGAGCGAATAAGGGCGCAAGCTGACTCGCTACCGCTCAATCAGCTGAGTAACATCTTTTTTTATTGGAATATTTCTAAATTCTCTCCTCTTTCGGTACGCTTTTGCTTTTCTACCCTACCTATATCCCCTCCGGGGGTAGGAAAAGGTCAAGATGACCGTAGCCGATGACCGTAGCCAGTGACCGGAGCATTTATAATAGAGGAATGGCTTGGCTGTTTAGATTGGTTTGATGGCTTTACTCGTCTACCTAATCCCCTGTGGTGTGGGAGGCTCGCCCACGATGAGGAGGCTTCGATATTTCCTAAAGTATTCGTATTGTCAGTTGGGAGTAAAAAAAAGCAGGAAAAACAGTCCATTTTGAGGTCTCATAATCAAGGTGAAACAGAAAATGCTATTTATGAAGGGAAATTCGCATTGACAAAGCAACTTTATCTCCCCAATGCGAAGTTTGGGAGTGATGTTGAGTAGCAGTCATCTTTGACCTGGACGGCTACCCAGATTCTTAAGCTATAAGTCCCCCCTCGCTTCTCGTACCCGAACGTCAGACACGATCGAAGGAATGATCATAGCAACCTATCTGCCTACTCGATCTGTCTCATCAAGTTTGAGGCGGGGACGGAGACCTACCCTGCAACATCGAAATGAGCTTTACGGGCCCCCCCTACTAACGAGAACTATCGACTTCACTAGCAGTCGGATAGGAAGCTGTGATCAACCAACTGCTCGCTAAATCCAGGCAAATGGGAAGTGAACGGAACTCACTAGAATGCAAGATAAGTTGCTCGTAGGCGGGCACCCCGTATGTGCCCGGTCTACAACTCTTGGGGAGGGACCTCCGCCTCAACCGAGCTACAGCTAGAGCATGCGAGCTTGTTCCATTCTACACCCATTCGGGATTGGAGCCACTGAACATCAACCCCATCCTGCCAAAGAAAAGAAAGTCAATCTTGTCACCAGTTTAGAGCTTTCTGAGGAGAGATGGCGCTAACAAAGTAGTTCATTCGATGTTAGATCGTGACTTATTATTTTTCGATCTCAACTGCTGGTGTGAGACAAAAAGAAAAAGGAGCCTTCTTTTGATTCAACCGATTGCGAATCAACAACTGTGACACTAGACAAGCAAGGCAATCAACCGGATCGGGGAAGAGAACTCACTTTGTCGAGTTCGGTCTGGTTCGAGTTCTGAAGGTTATAAAATATCTAGGCCGAAGGTTGCAGCATTTTTTGGGGTCTGATTCAAGCTCAGAGGAAGGCGAAGGGGAGGAGAAAGCCTCTGTTATTAGCTTTTGCTTTTGCGTCCGTGCTCGCGCATTCATTTACTAGAAAGTGAGCCTCTTTAGCTTGAGCACGATCTGCTGCGGATGAATGGAGGGTTCTTGCTGCTTTAGGCCCTTTTATTGAAGTCTTTTATGATGGCATTAGATGCTTCAAACGAAGGATTTGGATAGAGGAAACTTGTCATAGAATTGATGTTTCGATTGAGGCTATAAAGATTGAATCAGTGAAGGGGTAGCCTGGTCAACCAGGCAAGACGGAAGAACTTCCTATATGACAGGATCGGCAAGCCAAGAAAAGCGAGAAGGAGCTCAGTTCGTGGGGTAACCTCTCAATCTCGTAGTGAGCGGGGTTAACTCAATGAGAGTAGACGGTTTTCCACGTGGAATGAATAATATAATCATAGGAAAGAATCGTATGATGAAGAGTGCTAGTTTTTTACAAAGATTTTGGTGCACAAGAGATTCTCTAACTAAAGAGTATGTTTGGGAACTAGCCCAGCGACCCTGGATAGCGATCCCTAGAGAGAGAGGAAGGAAACTGCGCATGAAAGGGCAGAGAGAGCGGGGGTACTTCAGGCTGCTGGTCACGCTCCAGAGCTTCCTAATAGGCGCATAGGAAATAACTAAATGCCCAGCTACTCAATACCAACTAGCAGTTCATATTACAGAGGTAAGCCCTTATCCCAGTCCTTTGGAATGGAGGGACGGGCAAGCAAGATGCCTTTAAGAGTTAAGAGTGTACGGAGGTAGGAAAAGCGGTCTCTTAGACAAATAGTTGTGTAACGAAATAAGACGCTACTCGGATAGCTTCAGCTAGGCGGATACGAAGGAAAGAGCAGATAAAACTGCAGAGATATCGCTTGACCTTCGCGCTGCTGGTGACGCAGCCTTGGAGTATGTTCACTCAATCCCGCTAGAGTAGGTACATTAATGAGGTACCTCTCGTCCTAGCTACCTCGCTCCAGGGATCCTAGGCCAAACCAACCCAGGGCAGGCAAACTAACAAACATAGAGGGCCCTTGATGCCTTCACAAATGGAGGATGACGAAAGGGGCTCTAAGCCCGGAGTAGCACCCTGTCGATCGATGACCTCAATACGGGAAGCCCGAACCCCCACCTTTAACTACTAGCTACCTACGTCGCTTGAATTCTTAGTCGAGTAAGCCTACGTGGTGCTGGGTTACAGATTAAAGAATTCGCTACAAGCACACTCGGATCCCCTCCTCTCTCTGCGCTCTGTCACTCACTCGCTTGTTCACTTACGCCAAGCAGGCTCTTCTTCTTCTTTGGTAGTTTGTTCCTAGATCGCTTTTCCTTGCTTAGATCTAACCTCTTTTATGACTATTACTTGATATGTGAGATGCCTTAACCTCTATCTTTTTCTACACGGAACTGGCAATAGAATCTCAATGGAGGCTATCCCGAGATGCTCCTATTATCAGATATCTACTAGCGACCCTATTTCACACTCTCCCACACAGAGAGGGAAAGGCCTTATTCCACTAACAGAAAAGCAAGGACGGGAATAACCTCACCTAGAGGTAAAAGCACCCGAGTCCGGGAAGAGAAAACACGACTTGACTTCCCTATTTATTATAAGAGAGTTAGACTCATGGAGATTGTTCTGGTGGAGTCAAATCGAAATTGCATAAAAGATGCTTGATTCGCTAAAGCAATCGAGCAGCGGTAGATTACAGCCAACACAGCACAGTAAGAAAAGACAACGAGCTCAAGAGAAGGGAAAGAGAGACCTTCACGCTCCACACATGGGAAGCGCTCACTACGCTACGTATCTTTATTCATTAAAACTGCGCTTTCCTAGCTTATCTTATAGCTCTCAAACAAGAAGATGCTAGTCCTTATGCCACTACCAGCACAGGGAATGCTGAGTCCTACAGGAAAGAGATTAGCTCCTAGCTTGGGGCCCATTCGCTTAGCTACAGGAGCTAATAGCAAGAGAGGGCTACTTCTAATGGCTTCTAACGCAGTCTATCTTGATCTAACCCTACCAGTAGGAGGAAAGAAAGAACTACCTCATCCATTCTATTCTTATCTTTCTTTATCTAACCTAACCTTCAAGAAGCCTTTTGGAAGACCTTAGAGAACCGCAAGTGAGGTAAGGAAGTTCATGGTCAATCATATAGCATTGATATTCTCTATCCCCTTTCTCTAATAATAAGGGTTCCAAACCTTTATTATTATTATTATTAGTAAGATAGGTGCTTAACGCCCTCGTGTGCTAGTCCGAATAAAGAGTATATTTTCCGATGGCATTGTCACTTAGGACATCCATCGTTTTCGTCTTCTATAACCTTCCAGCATTAACTAACTGGCCTAACCATAGGATCTCTCTCTTATCCTTGCTTGGCTTCCTACTACCTACTGGGATAGGAACTACTCGGATAGGAAGAGTTAAAAGTAAGCTAATTGGATCTCTCTCCTCCACTCTGGGCTAGCAGACAGCTTGTTGTTTACTGTAGGGATAGAGCAAGCTTAGTGGGATACTTAAACATCCAGAAAGTCCCGTAGTAAGATCGAGCTATAGCTATGAAACCGCGTATTTTTCGCCTAAAGACAGATTCCGACCGGTGACTGACAGAAAAAGGAGATCGAACTAGGAAACACGGTGTTTTTGGCACAAAGTCAGGTCAGAAAAGTGAGATCAGAACGATCAGGTTTAGGAAACAGCGTATTTTTGGCCTCAATTGAATTGCCTTTTCCCTCTGGGTGGGATCAAAACTCGAATCGGGTAGCAAACTCGGGATTTTTGGCATGTTGAACCTTAGCACAAGCGCTAAGCGATAATAATACCTTGCTTCAATTGGATTTTATTCTTTCGATAGGGGACCATCCCATACCATAGGAAGTACTATACCACGGGAAGTTGCTTCTTGGAATGCCTCTTTGTCACAAAAAGAGAGGCCTACGAGAGGAGACTTATTCAATAAAAGAGAAGCCTATATCTACCGACCCTACTTCACTTCCTTATAGTGCCTTGCCTTTAAATATGTTTGCTTTTAATAATGCTTCATTCCAGGGCGTAAAAGAAAGCTTATTAGAGCATTGAATTGACCTATAGTACCTGACTTATCAGAGGGCTTTAACAGGCTTTCTTACTAAAGACAAATAGACATACAGACGACAAACTAAAGGAATAATGGCTTGAATTGAAAGGTCAAGGGACAGACTGAGCTAGACTACCAGGAATGGGGACTAAGCAAACATATTTCAAAGAAGGAATTGGGAATCGCACATATGAGACTTCTTGCTCCTTCTTGCTTAACGTAAGCTCTGATCTACGACCACCCTGCCCCTTTCTATAATAATAAGGCAAGCATCAAAGCCCAGCAACTTGTTGGGAGTAGGGGCTGAAAAGAGCTCTAGGAAGGTCTCTAAAGGTCCCTCATATGGTCAGCTCAGAAAAGTATCTAGGAGCTCCACTGATCAAAACCAGAGTTAACAAAGAGACCTTTGCTTCTATAGTGGAGTGAATGAAGGTCAAATTGCAAGGATGGAAAGGTAAACTTCTTTCCATCCTTGCAAATCGAACGAGTGCCCGGCATCGAGAGGTGCTGCCGGTCCATTGTTATCCCTTACACAGTCTGCCCATCCCGCTACTGACTCGCATAAAAAAAGGTCTCTAAACTTCGATGAATCGTTCAATCCCCCGGTCTAAGCTATTACGCTAGACCCGTGAGCTATTCTTTGAAGCATACCTACTGCTTCCAAGCCCACCTCCAGCTTGTCGCTCGCCGCTACCTTATATAAGAGAGGTCTCTGGGGTTATTGCCCGGACCAGACAATCCTCCAAGCGGACTAGACAATCCTCCAAGTGAGAATGCTTCGTTTAACCTTTCCCTCTCGGCATTCATATACTTCATTCCGAACCGCGGCACTCACTCCGACATCCAACGTCGAGAGGGGCCGGAGACATCGGTGTAAAAGATTGAGTGGGATCAGTGAGGTTGGTTATAGCTAGGCCTGGCCTTCAGTGCGCGGCTTACGAAAAGGTAAGCGGTTAGGTTTACTTTGCCCCCATTTTTGGCTTTTTCTGAATCTGAATCTAATCCCACTTTGATTCTCCGCGGCAACAAAGTGACCCAGCCACTAAGGTTCCGTTCGGTCCTCTTCCTCATGGTATATGAACGTGAGAGCAGAGCAGGGCATAATAAATCCTTCTGCCGAGTGAACTGCATGTGTCCTGCCTCCGGGGAATCACGCCTATCGAATGAATGATTGAAGAAAGAAATGCACTGAAATTGTTCATAGTTCGTTTTTCGACACGCCTTTTAGCTCGTAGTGGAGCAAAAAAAAAGCAATTTAGCCATCTGGGGCTCGCTACGTAAACTTCGTTCGCAATCAAGGGCTCGTGTAGTACTACTCGCTCCACTTGAACACCTACTTCTCTTTCCCTCGAACTAAAAACCTATTCCTCATCTGATTGAGTGCTTTGAAATGAACTTCCATTCGATCGTGAAGGAATAATTAAAGAAGAAAAGAGAGATACGAAAATAAGGCGAGCTTCTTCTTTCTTGCGCTCTTGTTCTCAGTGCCTTCCCACCCCCAACCCCTCAAGGGGAGTCAAAGAGCTGCTTTCTCTCATCCCATCAGAGCAGAAAGCCATATCGCGTTCATTAAGCCCTATTTAGGCTACTTCACGTCTATTTGCCCATTTCTCATCTTTCAGACCCATTGACGAGACCTAAACTGCATCTGACCTATCTTCCTATAAGGTCAGCGTGCCCATGTGAACTATCTTTCGTATGGCGCTCCCTGGAAAGGATTGGCTGAGACCATCTCTCTCCTCATGAGCTGAACCCCCGTCCGAGACCTCGTGCTTCTGACGTGCATCCGTACGTGAATTCTGATCTTTTTATACGCGACCCAGTCCAGTCCATCGAGCCAACCCATTCCCATCAAGGAGAGAGAGCTTGCGCCTCCGGCCGTGAACTAAACTAGTGCTTTTTCGAAGCCACCTTAGCCGATGGTGGTTATGGGCCCCTTTCTGGTTGGTGATAATAATGATATGGAATAGTTTTACAAGCAGCCTTTTTCTCTTCTGCAGTCGATTTCAGATCTGCTGAATGGAACTTTCTGCCTTCGGATAGGAATGTTGGTTAGTTGACCCCTGCCCCGGATCCAGACAGTTCTCGCTCCAGTCCAGCCCCTCGAGAAGGCGTGGGGAAGAGTTGAACGATAGTTGAGACTCCAATGGATGGGAATCGGGGGTTTGAGGCAGGAAGAGCTGCATTTCGGTGACGTTATTGCCTCTATCGGGTGGCTCAGAAGAAGAGAACCATGGATGAGAGATCCGGTTCTATCTAGTTACTGCTAGCAGGAGCACCTGTTCAACCCTCCTCTTTTCCCGATCAAGGTACTAATGCCTGCCAATCGAACAACCTACCAATGATTGGTCGTTGGAATTGCCGAATAGCGGGGACCCGTAGGCTTGAGGGCCCGACTGCTAAGTAAATGAAGGTTCTGGGCGTCTATCCCAGCTCCAATCGAACCGGATGTGGCCAGAGTGCTCGCGTCTGAGGCTATCGCTTCCATCCATCCAGCTATCCCATAAGAACCACCTTCTGTCCCATCATCCGTCCGGAACCAGCCGATCTCATTAGTGGGTCATGTCTCCCCGATGCAATAGCAGATGCAGATCGATCAGCCAGTCAAGTGGTGCGAGTAGTACTACACGAGTCCCAAATGCGAGTGGAGTCTACGGAACGAGGGTCAGAAGTTGCGAATGGAGCCTGACGGAGCTCGCCCCCACAGGCTTCCTTTCTGTTATGAGCTTCCTTATTATACTATATATAAGGTCAGACTTCTGGATTGATTGCTTTAAGGATTTACAATACCTCCCTTGTTGCTTGCTTAGAGCTGAGCCTTGGTACCGGATATAAGAACCACTCTAATTCAATAGCTTAGTAGGCTCCCTCTCTGTCTTGCTTGCTTGTCTTCATTGCTAGCCTAGCATTCTTTCTTGCTTACTTAAACTCCCTTTCTTTGAAGTTATAGCTTCTTATATCGCTTCTTAGCGGATGAATAATCTTGTGAAATAACTATAAGGACTCCCTCCTTTGCTTAGGCTATTGTTATTATATACATGAATACTATTCTAAACAGAATACCGGATCAGAACTTCATCATAGTGGAGAAAGAGAAGACTAAATAGTTGAGACCACATTCTCTCTCTAGTTACAATATCCAGTACCGTGTCAATACGAGCTGAGTTGGCGTGTAAAAGCACAAGAAATATCTATTTGTCTATCCCACCCCACGCTATATGAATTCTAAAGGTAAATAGTTCGGGAAAGGCGGAGCCATTTAAAGCCCGGTATTCCTCTCCCGATGGTCTTTAGACTTCGTACTTTTTTTGCTTTGGAGTTCTGTAACTTATCCCACTTACTTACTTATTTCCTTGGCTAGCTGTTTTCAATAATATATAAGGATCATCATTTCCCACTTACTTACTTATTTCCTTGGTTGGCTAGCTTCAATTCGTTTTGGGGTTGTTGTCAATTCGTTTTGGGAGAGATTGGTTCTGTGTGGTGGGTGGGATTATGGATCTGTACATAAGCCGGTAATAAGAAGCTTGCTTCCCTTTTCTTTACAGGAGAGCTTGTCTCTCTGGCTTACATTAGCTTACTGGAGAATAACCACTTTATCTAGCTATTAATTCTCTTAAAGCTGCTTCCCTTGCTGGCTTCCCGATCTGTTATCCGATCATGGATTCTTACTGAGATTGGTGGGGCTAGGTCTTCCTTGCCTTCAGAACTCCCTTCCTTAAATGCATACAAGAGAATCACTCCGATGCTTAGAGCGGTTGGTAAAGGAGAAGAACAAGAACTCTCATTCTTTCGCTTAGTAGAGAATAACAAGACGCTTTAAGTGCTTGTTATGGATTGCTTTAAGGAGAAAGAAGCTAGCTTACTGTCTTATAGCTTTATTGAATGCTCCCCTTGCCTGCCTGCAACTCTGATTCCTTATTATAATATATATAAGGTTCTCCTTTTTGTTGAATACGATATATCCGGAGTGGAATGAGTTAAAGATTTGAAGTTGCTGGGAGCAAACATCGAGTTTGCTGCTTGTTGCATTGAGGTTGCTGCACCTTTCCAGACCACCAAGACCGCTAGTCACTTCATTCGGTTTCTTCCTTGCCCGGCCCTTGACTCTTAGTTAGTTGTCCCAATCCCCTTTACTTCTCGTCTAGGTCCTACCGATACCTAGCTCCAACCATATACTAACCACCTGGGTATGAAAACATGCATGAGTAAGCCACTTCGTCTATAGATCGGATCATGAGTACGCCATTGAAGAAACGGAGCCTGGATAAAGGGGAGGTTTTACACACGCATGGAGAAGAGAGAAAAAGAATAGGTTTGGTTTTGCACATGCATAGAGCGCACAGAGAGAGAAGATACCGTCGCAGCTTATCACTCCAACTCCGTCGCATCTTATATCGATCGATGGAGTATTTATCATTCATGGGATGCTACCCTAACCCGGTAAGACGACGTAACTCATTGAAGGGTAAGAATCTTATTGATTAAATGAAATCTCTTTGATCCTGGCGATCGATCGATGGAGATTTGTCATTCATTTGATGGATTCCTTTTCAACCACTTTGCTACGACTAAGTCCTATTAGGAACCTAGTCGTCCTAGGCTAGGAGGATTAATAGCCTAAGGAAGGAAGGTATTGTTGGGATGGCACCTCCAATAGGTGGTTATTGGGTGAGATGTAGACTGATACTAGGTCGGTTGTATATGGCCTTACACACGTCTACTCGACCTAGCCTCACGGTGGATCTGCAGGCAGGCCCCGATGGTTGGTGTTTCCCTCCTAAGCTTACTAAGTAAGGTGAGCTGTCCTTCCAGCCCCGGCGGCTAGCCTCCAGATCTTGTTGGAGTTCTACCCATTACATTGACCCATTATAACGGATTTCTTATACCCACCCTTAGACACTTACCCTACCAATTGCTCCTTTGGTGCTTAAGCTGCCACCGTACGTAGCCCCTGTGTCCTTTGCCTTAACCTCCGTTGGTTCAACCCCTGCCTCTTAAGCCTATGCCTCTATGGCCGGGCGTACTTTCGCACACGGGAGGTCAATAAATCAAGGGGTAGGTAGGCCCAATTGCCTAGGTTTCAGTCCCGATCATCCTACGGGAGCATAGTTGGGAGCACGTCTCTTCCGATCCAATCCCCCAAGCCACACCGCAGTCGTATGTCATGCATCCAATTGCTCACGGTATCTCAGGCAATCCAAGCCTCGGGGATCTCCGTACCAATCCCAAAGCAGGCCACATCTCAGGCATTACCACGACCGAAGCTCATGCAGCTATAATAGTCAAGCAGAGAACCAATCCTAACGGCGAGGACAGGAGCATAAGGGCATCACCATCATCATTAGCAGCATCCAAGCCGGTTTAATACCCAGTGTAGGCAGCAGCTCGAGTTTAAGTTCTTTATCCACCAAGAAATGATCCAGTCATAGCACTAGATGCAGAAGCAAGGGTAAGAGCACCTAGAGCAAAGGTAGGAGAGGCGGGCGCAGATACATATGGAGTTCCAGAAACAAGGGTGGTTGTAGGTACTGGAACATAAGCTGGTGAATCTGCTGGTTCAAGTGGATCAACTGAAGCTTTTACTCAGCAAACCGGCTTCTAGTGATGCTTCAACCAGGTAAACTGTAACTAGGCGCTCTACTCCTACCTTTCCAGCTCTCACCTTTGTCTCTGCTGCCTTCGCTCTAGCTTGCTTTGCTACTTATGCAATCACAACTCGGTAATTGACTGGCTTTAGAACTATAATTGATGGGGAAGCAGCTGCTGGGTCAATGAATGAAACTGTAGCTTCAATTGCGACTGATGAATTGCCTGCTTCAAACGGATCAGCTGCTTATTCCTTTGCCGTTGAATCTGCGCCTAAAGACTCTGCCACTGGGACTCGGTAAAAAGAATCTACTGCGGGTGATGTTGCCATCTTTGACTCTGCTACCTATGCTGCTTTATCATTCACTGGTTCTGACTCAGGTACCGGGCGAAGGTAAGCTGGAACCGTAAGGGATGCTGCAGGCTTTCAAACTGATGGATCAACTCGGTAAAGGATAGCAAAGGCAAATTAGATGGCAAAGGCTGCTGATTCAGGAAGAACAAAAAAGGCTCATTCATCAATAGCGAAGTAAATAGTCCGATCCTAGACTAGCAATAGGGGCGTAGCCTATTGGTAGGTAATTAGTCACTATTGGTAAAATGGGTTAGGAAATGAAAACTGTGGTGGGCCAGGACTATGTCTTAAGCGTGGACCAGACCACTGGCTTTGTTATTGAATACCACTTGTAAAGGCTGTGACGACATGCCCTATATACAATAATTCTGGTCCTAAACCTACCCCACCTATCTTAGTTCCCAAGTAACCAAGCTGCGAGCAAGCCACGTAACCAACTTGGACCTAGCAGTAGTAAGCTATCGGTTAAGGTGGTCTAATCCAGTGGACTCATCCAAAGAGAAAGCTACGAGCGAAGGTAAGCTGCGACTATATCTCGGTCAACCGGATCAACCGGATCAACGGATTCAAGGTACACTACTCGCGCTGCTGGTGATGGTAGTAGTTCAGATATTGGGTATCAATATCAATCTGGAGAAGTAACTTAGTAAACCGCCTTAGTTTCTAGCTCAGATGCTTTAAATAACGCACGTATATAACCTCCGACTGGGCCCAGCTCCGTTAGGCACCGTCAAGCCGAAGCGCGTTGGCATGAAATATCGTATACGATACCCTGGTAAGGTTATCCCTGTGTTATGAAAGTGATAATCTCGTTATGAAATGTCAGGGGTTATCCCAAATAAAAAGAATAGATAAATGTTGCAATTACCGAGCTTGAGATAATATTGAAATAACTAATTGCAACAATTAGCATTATATTTCCATAAGCTTTATATTTAATTATATATGATATTATTACGTCGTCTAAAAGGCAATCCCCCTCATGGCATCCGCTATACAGTTCACGCCCTCCCTTAAAGCAAGGGAGAAGGAAGTAAGTGGGTGATCCGTTAGTGAAACAACAACCATTGTTGGAGCAGACCCCTCACTGCGCTCGGCTTCCACTGCTATGTTGATTAATTACGTTGAGGCAGCATAAGAGGCATCATCATAGTGGAATCGCTAAGCTGATTCTAGTTTAGATCAGGAAGCTCCTTCAAGCAAGGGATTGGGTGGTTCCCTTTCTCCTGGCTGGAATCTGCTGGCTGGCCGTTCGTTGATAAGGCTATCTATGGCATCATAGTCTCATATATAGAAGGACGATCAGTTCAACTCAACGGATCAAATAGATAAAGAAAGGGATTTCGGGCAAACAGACGTCCGAACTCCATACATCAAATTCATTTAGGATTCCTACTGGATGGAATAAGTTATAGAAAGGCAGGCTAGGCGTACTGATCGTTCAGTTTTGGACAGGCATTACGGACTGTTTGGACGGGACCGAACCCCAAACCACACTCCCTGTTCCGAATGGATGGAGGGAGAGGGGCGGACCGAAGGCAGGCTTACTTTCCTGACGGCCCCTTACTAAAGAAATAAGGTTCTGTGGGCGCTTTCCTGATTCCTTTAAACCTCGCACTATCTCCAACCTAACTCACTCGTATCTTCCCACTAGATTTCTTCCCCGCCTGAGCAGAGCTAGCTTGAAGGTAAGGTTATCACTTACAAGCAAGCAGAGAGAGCTATAAGGTAAGGTTCGGTTCTAACGTACCAGAATATAGTATATAGAGAGAATTTGAAAACATGACTCTTCAATAAGGATCGGCGCGGTCATCCAATCGGGTTCCGCCTACTGCTAATCAAGGTGTTCCATATGTTTTGGGATTTAGGGGTTCCACCTCTTACTAACATATCGCTCAGGGCTTCCGGTTCGGGGTGAGGAGCTCAGTGCCCATTTCATAGCGGGCGGGAAGCTTAAAATATGTTCAAAACTCAGTTGCAAAGGTTTTGAAATCACTGAATTTCCCTTTAGGAAGTTCGATGTACCAGTTGGCAGCGGAACCTATGAGAGTACGCTGAGTTATTGAAAACAACAAATGTGGGGCTCTCAAGTGTGATGGACGAAGGAACTATTCCCTTGCCTCTAGAGGTTTTCAATCAGCTGCATCCTTCTATTTCCACTTGGACACTCATGAAGCGCCTTGTCTGCTCCCTAACCTCCATAGATCATATGGTGTTCAGGTTTCTTATCTATTTGGGGATTGTTCTTTGGTTTCTTATTTTTGTGATTCTATGTTGATGGTTACACACTTAATTCCGTAAGTTATTTGTTTATTCCGTATTTGTGCTAATTGTCTGTAATACTCCTCTCCCTCACCCATATGATGAGTGAGCGTTAACACCCTCACACATTCCTAAATCATTTTTGCACTCTTAACGACTAAATCACATTAAGCTTCCACTGGGACAAATTGTTGTTAATAGTAATCGCCCTCCTGTCACATTGAACCAATGCGACTAGCATGGCTACTTGTGCCTCCGCCTTGGTGGTTATAAATCTATACGAGGTTATGGTTCTCAAACTGCTCGTTTCGGATCTGCCCCCACCACCCTTGTCCCTGTAGCCTATGTCTCCGCTGCTGGTTCCACTGGTTCATTGACTGGATCAATATACTCGCAAGTGTTCCTACATTAGGCAATGTTGCTTAGTGTAGTTCCGGTATTCCCGCTTATATTATAAAAGTGCCAGGGAATTCAGCTCCTCTAAGTGGTGTTCCGAAATTGCCTTGGTCCATGTTGTTCCAACCAAGAAGATTGTTATGTTAGCTTAGTCCTGTTACGGCATAGCTTGCTGCTCTCTCTGTAGTCTCTGCTGGTGCTTTCGCACGGCCAACTGGGTTTCGAACGGACTCTGCTTGGTCAACTGACTAATTCACTGGGCCAACCAACTTCAATGGATTAAGGGTAAACTGCTGAAACTGATGGTGGTTCGGGATAAATTGGTTCTGGAACGGGGTATGCTATGGGCTTTGCTCGGTCAACAAGATCAACTGGGTAAAGGTCAACTGCCTTTTTATCTCCTGCTACGGGTGAAACTGCGATCCTCTACTTTTGCTTTCTCCGCTGCCGAAGAAGCCCCTGTCCCCGCCATTGGTTATTCTGATTCTCGATCTCGATCTGCTGCGGGTGAAGAAACTACTGCATATGAATCTTCAACTAAAGAATCAACTAGATCAATTGCTGGATCAACCTTGGCTACTAGCTCTCGATCTCGCTTTCGAACGGCTGCTACCGTAGCTGCTAGGTATTTATTTCTATCTCGATCTGTTACTGGAGACTCTGCGATTTGATCTAGATAGGGAACTGAAGAATCTCAAACGGGCTATGGCTCTTCAATGGGCTTTGAAACTCGGGCAACTGTATCTTCAACGGGATCAATTCGGTCGACTGTAACAGAAATAGGCTCAACCTCTGTGCCCACGTCTACCTTTGCTGCCTTCCCCTCTTATGGTCCTTAAGTTGCCACTGGGTAAACCCTCTATGTTCCCTCAGCTGTCTGTTCCTCTGCTATTGGCTTGATTGGGTAAATTCAGTCAACTGCTTCTTCCGTTACTTTATTTGTTTCTGGTCCTTTAAATGGAAGGTATAAGTGGAGATTTTATCTACATTGATGCTGGACGAAATGCTGGTGGATCGACTTAAGCTCGACCTGGAATTGTTGCTTTCTCTGTCACTCATGTGAGGTCAACCTCTGCCTTTTACTATGCTTGCTTTGGTGCTGCTTAAACTTGGGAAACAACTGGTTCAACCGGTGCCTTTGCCCCTGTCTATTACTTTGTTCCGGGTGCTGCTTAACCTATAAAAACTGACATCATTCACTGGTGGAGATGCTGCTTCCACTACTGAATCACATATGTAATGAGGTTCATAAAGTAAGTGCATGAGAATCGTTGATGGCGGCGATACAGTTCAACGTTGGTGGGCCGGAGTGCAGCGTTAACGGGACACAGGGGGAGCCCAATGTATTTTTCCTATACGATAGTCCGATAGAATCGGGTCCGAGGTTTAGGCTTTCCCACTGTAGGAGGTATAGTATATATAATATACTTTCCAGCTTTTGGTGGGGAGCAATATGTACTACCGTGGTCGATAAATACGTACATGAGGGCTAGGCTGTAGCGTTGTGGCCAGTAGGTGAGGTATCCCCTATGCCTGCCTTCCCCTTAGTACATATAATACATAAGACGTCAAGCCCCTAGCTAGCGACCAGCGTCAGTAATAGCAGCAAAGGCATAAGCTAGGACAAGGACAGTAAAGGCAGGGGCTGTAGCTACGGTTTCATAGTCCCTAGTTTCATATCTTCCATATAGAGACCCAGGCATAGTAGTTACAGGTCCAAAAGCAGTAGTTACATTTCGATACCCAAGAGGAGCCAGCACAGATACGGGTGTAGATCGAGATGCAAAGCTATCAGTTTGAGATTATCCAGTTCCACCAGCATTAGCCGTTTACCCATAAGCAATTGACCAAGTTTTTCCAGCACCAGCACCAGCAATGGCAAGGGAAGCAGCACCAGAAGCATCTAAGCTAGCATCTAAGCCCGCAGAGGCAAAGATAGCAGCAGTTGAAGTCGAACCGCCATAGGAAGTTGACCTGATTGATATACCATCAGCATAAAAGGTAGCAGGTCAATATCCAGTCCCAGGTGAAGCAGAACCATATGCAGATTGAGACGCAGTAGATTCTGTAGCAGAGATAGCAAAGGCATTTGTTGACCTTTCATCATTTTACCCAGTCAATGAACCAGTTGAAGCTCCAGTACCAGAACTAGTGAATGCGCCAGTGATAGTCACAGCTTTTATTCGCCCAGTTTCATATTCTCCAGCAACAGAAGAAGCAACAGTAAAGGTAGGGGCAGTCGTTTCATCAGTTTACTATCCTGGTGAACCAGCATCTAAGCAACCAGAAGCAAAGGGGGTAGTAGGGGAGGCAGAGGCAGATCCTGAACCAATTGATCCAGTAGCCATTGATTTTGTTGATCCATCAGTCGAAGTTTTAAGGTCAAAGCCAGCTGTTCCGGCTCGCTTCCTTCCAATTCTATATATGGATACGGGATAGTTGCCTCTTAGGCGAAGGATCGGATTCTTCGGGTAGAACAGTTCATGTGAAATCTGCGGACGAAGTAAGAATCTCTAGTAGCGAATCATGATCTGGTGGGACGGGAAGAGCAGGCGGTGAACCGGCAGTCGAAGGCGGAGTATCATCAGGTGAATCATTAATCACTGACGGAGCCACAGCTCCATCCGAAACAGCTCATGATGTGGAAGTCGCAGCTCATGTCGAACCAGCTCACGTGTAAACTGCATCTTAAGTGGGAACCTCAGCTTGGGCCAGATCAAGACGCACAAAGGGATCAAAAAGATAAATCACGATATTCTCATTCATCGATTAAATCGCATCATCAGTAGCAAAGGCTAATTCATCATTGATCGTACATTCTATGTCATTATCAGTAGCGAAGGTAGCAGATCCCAATCTAGTACCAGAAAAAGATCATCCAGAAGCAGCTCAAGATGCCAAGAAGTTGCTGAGTAAATTATAGTCATAGATATATCATCAAGAGGGCCAGATATGCCCTGAGAGGAACTCTTTAAATGCCGGATAATATCTATTCGCATTTGCTACCAATGTTGTTGCTCGGTAAACTCGATTTTCTATAATGGGAAGGTCTAAGTGGAGATTTTATCTACACTGATGCTGCGGGCTCTATCTTCGCCTGTGCCTCTGCCGGTGCCTCCTCTGTCTGTTGGTTCGAATGGGTTTGCTAGGTGTAGTAGCTAAGGTCTGCAGGGTTAGCTTTGGCGTATAGCTTTGATATGTTGGTCTGGGTTCCCGCGTATGCCTGGCTGTTGGTAAGCTCTGTTTGTGCTCGCTCCTGTGTATCTATGTATGTAGTTGTTCTTTCCGGCTGGTGTAGTCCGACTCAGTAAATGTCTCTGGCGAAATGGACATCTGATGCATGTTGTGCGATCGACCTGCTTCCTGCCTTGGCCCATGTCTTCCACTGTAATTGGCCTTTCTCCTTCAGGGCCGGTCCACTTCAGTTTTGGTGTCCGAGAAAGAAATAGCGACTTAGTAGCATCTCATCTATGTATTGACAGTTCGAAGTTTTAGTGGTTTGGCCCATATCACATAATATCGTATTATTCCCTTCGACACAACTCGGAACCATACGACACGCTAAACCTACAGGTCCTTGTCAACCGACATGCCCTTGTCAACCTACAGGTCTATGTCAAAGTCAAACTACATGTGTTTTAGAGATCCATACACAACACATTTATACATCTTGGGTATATACGCAAACAATCTCCTAATGCCTCCAACGTAACCAACAACCTCAATGCACCTAATGCCCACATGCCCAATCCAAACAAAAACCATAAACATGCACCTTATAAACATAAACACCACGCTCCAAACAGATACATATGCCTATTATCTCTACAACAATGATCTCCGGGCACATAAGACTACCTTCACCCCTTAGATTCTCCCTATCCACATGACCGACTCCACCTTAACCAATCCACCGATATAGACACACACGAGCCACGCAGAAACTAACCTCCTGCAAAGGGTACATCCGTCAATCCATAGCCGGATGCACGAACAGGTGGACACAAATCCCATTTACATGCCCAATCGCCCAGAGGAAGGTAAATCCAAGCATGATCCCAAGGCCAAAGCTTACGTCTTGCCAACTGAAGAAACTGATCAATCTGAATGAAAGCATCGAATGATGCAAAGGCTGATACTGAACCTGATACTGAGAAATGTAAGAACTGAGCTTAACCAAGCTGGGCGGAGCTGTTTTATGTGTGAAGTGTATGACCGTGGCATCTGTAGCTGGGCAAGTATGCTTCTGGAGCCTGCTAGTGCGGGCTTATTCACAAGTGCGCTGTAGTATATTGCCAATGCATAGGTCTACTGCAGTAGATCGTGGTGAAACAGATCTATCCGTTGTAGCTAGGAAAGTCTGCTTCTGGAGCTTGCTAGTGTGGGCTTATTCCTGTGTCTACTGTAGTACATTGCCAATGCATAAGTGCACGGTAGTTGAATGCTTGTGCAAAGTGAATTCCGTCTGTTCCGTCTGAGTGACTAGTGGCCGAATGGATGCGCTCTTAGGGTAGGTTTGTTGCCAGCGCTAGCCCTTGGATCGAGTGCACCTCTGGCGCTTGTGACGCACTTGCAATGCAATAGGTTCGCTACTGGCCCTTACCTACTATAATCCGCCTCTAGCCCCTACCCCCGATGGACGAGTATACATAGTGCCCTTGCATCTCCACTGTGGCTGAATGCCAATGTATGAACCCACCTTAACCGTAGTCGATTGGCTGAGTTAACTCCTGGAGCGTGCTAGTCCATGCTTATGTACAGGTCCGCTGTGGTCAATTGCCTGTATGCGAGGTTACCTCAGTGGATAGCAGGTAGTCCTTTTCATGATCCCTATCTATAAAAGGTAAGGTCATGCCCACTTCATTCTCCCACATCCATGTCATATCTATTACGTAATAAGACCCACTTCCGGATGTGATCAAAGAGCTAAGATCAGTTTAGGGCCGGGTGTTGGTGAACCGGAACGAAGGGCCGGAACCTCTGAGCTGGGTGAACCTCTTAGGAAACGGGTTGGTGAACCTCTGCCAAGATCTGAACGAAAGAAGCTCTCCCCCCCTCTCTTTATAGCTAGACCAAGCTAGATTCATGCATCCATGTTGTCCTTTGGATGCATCCTACCTAAGATGGTTTCAACAGAAAATAAATAGAGGTTACGTGATCAACTGAATCAACACGTCACTTCAGCACTTACTTCCTTGGCCATAGTTCATGCATCTTCACACACGTGTTATCTATATAAATAAGAACCTCTCCCTTTCTTACTTAAAAGGCAGGCGTAGCTATTTCTGTAACGTATTGATACAGAGGCGTAACAGACTTAAAACCAAGCGTAACGTTGCTTGCATGCATTTTTCACACAGGTAAGGCGTAAGTAACGTATTGATACAGAGGCAGGCGTAGCTATTTGATACAGTATCCATGCTCTCTCTTAAGGACGGGAGAGGATCCATGCTCGACCAAAAGGAAGGGTTCCGCGGTCGTATCCTCTCTCTTAAGGACGGGTTCGGGGCCAAAAATAGTCCATGCATGCTCTATGCGAACTATTAACAAGCAGCACTTCGGTCGAGCTTGATTTAGTCCCACCTCTTCCTTTGCACCTGAAATAAAGATGCACAGGAAGTAGGTCGAGCGCATTTAGGGATAGGGAGAGGGTACTTAGAGTTATCTGTTTATAGGGAGAGGACCTTTCTGGGCTCTTAATGAAGGGTCGAGGGGCATGCACCATGAAAGTATGGGTCTCACTAAAAAAAAAACAAAAATAGATAGATCGATAGTAATCACGATGCATGCATTCGATCGCCTACCTCTTTCTTTCCCACTATGGGAGAAGATCCAGCCCCGGCTACCTTCTTTCGTAATGCATGTCTTCCATGCCCCGTGTAGCACGGATAATATGGTCGACCAGCTGGCTGAAAGCGGGCAGAATGTTGGAGGTGCCTTTACGATAATCCACTCGGTTCTTTAGGTTGGATCGTAGCAGACTATAGAGATTCTTTCCCTGGAAAAGAAAGCCCTAAGAATCCACTCACTAGCGTTCGTGGGGAAGGAAAAAGGAACCACTCGTTGTTGCTTCCATGGGTTTCGCCCCCAAGGGATAAGGAGGGTAAAGAGCCTGCCTCCCCTGTAGGCAGGTGATTGGAACCGGATTCTCCCGTCTCCACCTTAGTAGCCCACGTTGAGGAAAAGGGAAGGTGAAGCTCTACTATTTGGTAGAATCTACTATTAGGTAGAAAAAGAGAGGTATCAAAGGGTTCGATCAGTTTTATGGCAAAATATTAGAATATATTGGTAAGTAAGTCCTTCCTTCTCTCGACTCCCCAATAAAGAAGGTAAGTTTTATAATAACTACCCGATCGATAAGGGAAGTATTCGAATGAATCCCCGATTTCTGTTTGACGGGAAGAATATAAAGGTCTTAGAAAAATTCCCTTATTTAGTAGTCGTACAGTCACGTTAGTAATAGAAACAAATATCATTCATGTAGACGACTTTATCGGGGAAGTCAAGTAATAAGGCTATAAAAAGGGGGAACAAGGCTTCTTTAGAAAAGGAGATAATAATTAAGTTTTAGTCCTTCCCTTATTTAGTATCTCTTTCCCCCGTTAATTCCATTATTCATTCCCACCCCGATTAGGTTAGGTAATTTGATGATTACTGAATTGAAAGGATTACCTCAATCTGTGATAAAAGCATTGATAAGAAGAGATAAGGGAATGAGGTTTCCTCTGGAGAAGGATATAATTAGGCGGTTTCAGTCCCATTCTTTTGATCAGTTATAATAGTCCCTTTATCCCTAGTTTAATTAGTTTTATTAGTCTCTTTAGGACTATGATTGGTAGAGTAACAACACTGACTTCATTATGCTTCCCAGTCTTCGAGGAAAGACTTAATTTATTACTTGTGCGTGCCTTTACAAGACTTGGGCACCGGAAAGAATTCCATAATCGGTTCACGCCGGTCTTGGGGCACAGACTAGAAAGCCCAGTAACCCCAATCGGTCAACCCAAGTGTGGAGGAAGGGTGTTAACAGGAAATAATTACTTGCGAAAGCGCTTGTGTGGTTAGCAGGTCTTTTGGGTTGTTACGGACGACTTCAACAGCCTGGTCAACCTAAGTGTGGACCCAGCCTCAGCCACGAGTGAGAAGGATGAGTCACGAAGATAGGGTCGGCTTTGAGACTCGCCTTTTAAGGATCTAGCTCCCCGTATGGCATTTATTGGGCTTCGCTCATCAGCTTTGAACACTGCTATTATCCAGTACTGGGGAATCTGCAGGGTTTTAGCTTTATGAGTTCTCTGGGAACTGGAAATACTTCCAGACTGCGCACACAGGTCTTTGGGCGAAGACTATAAAGCCTAATGGCACTGGAAATACTTCCAGAATGCTAAGTTATTTGGGCTACGATTTGCCCAACTTCAGTGACAGAGGAAATAATTGCATAAAACATCATATGTGGAGGTTGGGGAAGAGGTTACATGAAAAAAGCTAAGTCCGGGTAGGGCTTGAGAAGTCCGGGTAGGGCTAACGAATGAAGGTGGCGGGCTTTAGTTAGAATAAAGGGTAGGGCTTAGGAAGGGTAGGGCAAAAAGATAGGGAGGGATAAGTAAGCTTTAGGGGATATTTGAGTTCTTGATGACTTGTTGCGTAGTCAATCATTTCTTGGGCTTCGCTTATCAGCTTTGAACACTGCTATTACCCAGTAAGGGGGTT
>Ga0316213_1000021_pt1 | contig 20317 bp, 14 predicted proteins | sample NRE2metagenome_FD_207798 | JGI IMG/M metagenome (GOLD analysis project Ga0316213, IMG submission 207798) | Spruce roots microbial communities from Maridalen valley, Oslo, Norway - NRE2 | ecosystem: Host-associated > Plants > Roots > Unclassified | place: Norway: Oslo | collected 2017-09-14
TGGAAAAAGGAGGGGGGGCGTGGTTGGCTTTGCCAACATCAGGACCCTTCATTGGCGAGCCTGGAGGTTTTGGCTTTTTGGGAATATCCTGTTCCCACCGCGCTCACGGCCCGGCTGGCCCGCCGGTTGAACCGGGGCTTAGTGGGAATTATCCCGTTCCCTGGTCAATCAAATGGTTGGATGCGGGATCTACTCCACGAGGAGCGGTACGGACGTAGATGGTATCATCACGACCTCTCTTTCCGTACCGCTGGGGATGCTTAACGCCACTTCGCCAACTGGCGTTACCTGCGGTGATTACTAGTGTCTCTCGGTGTGGTCAGCACTGGGTGTCTCCGAGCAGCGGGGCTTACACCCATTCACATTGGTTCATCCAAAGTTCCCGACCCTCATGCACGAATTTGGGGATGAGCCATCTTCCTATCAATCAAGGTTCAGGAGTCAACTGAGCATCTCAGCGGCGGGATTGAATACCCGAATTGAACCGGAGTTCACGCCGCCCGCCCTGAAGAAATAGGAGGCGTGGGCCCTCCAGCAATTATGGTCGAAACATAAGCCAGCCACGGGTCGCGCGACAAAATAACACCCATAATGAAAATGCACACTCCTCCATGTGAAAGATTAATATTCATTGGAGCTTTTCGGTAGTAGCCGTGACCAACAGCCATCAGCAGTCGACTCGTTGGGTTGGCGAGAGAACGCGCTTCAAGCCCAATTTCTGCCTCGGGTGGCACACCCCCCCCAAAAGCACCACCCGACGAATGGGGGGCGGGGAAAGCTATAGGCCCGAATTCCCTTATTTCCAAATGGGGGGGTGGGGGGGGGCACAAGCTCCCGGGGCACCTGATCTTGTAATTTCGTCGTTGCTCATCATTCCCGTTGGGCCGAAGCGTTTGGCGTTTTCTTCGGAGCCCTTTGTTCGCTAACCTATCGCGCCCATGATTGTATGGTAAGAGAAGGGTACGAAATAATAGTAAACGGAGCACACCGCGGAAAGATTCTGAATATGACAAGTCTCCCATGAATCCGAGAATAAGAAAATGAAGAACGAGAACGGAGCAAAATGATGCGTCTTTAGCTCTAGTTTCGGGTGAGCTTCTCCCTATTATGTTTGGTAATAGAATAGGGCGGCTTGCTCCAACCAACACTATACCTTTCGCTTCGTCCATAGAGCGTATGAATCCCCTGGGATGTAGATAGACTAGAGAGGGTAATAGAGATGTAGGAATAGGGATTATAGCGCCACTGGAAGAAGGAGCACCTGTGGGAACATCTCTATCGACGAACCATTTCAATAGTACGGGTGCTGCCGTGCCACGAGGCACGACCATGGAAGTAATTAAAAAGAAGAAGTTCTGCGGTTGGACCATCTGCTCTATTCGTTCCGATGATTCTCGCTTCTCCAGATAAAATAGGAGACGTCATCCCAAAAATGAAGGTGTTCGCAACGCATACCGAAAGGATCGAAATTTACCATTAATTACTAGTTCGAGCACCAGGTCAAAAACAAAAAGTAGTACACATAAATAATATTTTGATTATGGCATAGGGATAAAATTATGGGAGAAACATGATAGGAAAAATAGAGAGCTCCCGGATTACGGAAAGAGCCTTTATTCGTTGGCTCCAACTACTCCATCGTTGGAACCAGCCAGAAAGATGCGATGCAAGGTTATCCCACCCAAGTGATTACTTGACCGTTATCCCAAGCGCTTCCTTTCCCGACGTGCGTGAAGTACTCAATATTGGTTGGATGGCACAGGGCATGAGGTTAAGACTTATTACGTGACGGCCGGAACAGTAAAATACTTGAGGTGCATTCTCCGTTGTTGCACTTCATTATTAATAGGTCCTTTCAAGGCCCTCGCCCTCGGAGGTATTCGCGTTCCTCGCCCTCCTTCCTCGGGCGAGCGGTTCGTACCCTTCATGAATTCTCTATGTAATTACGCTTTAGCGGCCGAGGAAATAAGTGGCTGCTATTATATATGTAATTATGCATTCATGAATTCTCTATGTAATTACGCTTTAGCAGACAACGCATATATTATATATGTAATTATGCTATTTCTGCCCTCATTATATATGTAATTACGATTGGTTTTTCTTCTCTCTCTAGTTACTTTCTTCTACGTAATTACGTAGATAATATATTCTAAAGCAAATCTTTTAGACATGAGATAGTTCCCGATGGGCATCGCTTTGGTTCATTATCTTTCCTCAATTTCTTAACGCTTCCTCGTCCGATGCGGACGAGCCATCCTTCCTCGCCCCACTTATTGGCGAGACATTATTCCTCGCCCCACTTATTAAGCCTCGAGCGAGCCATCCTTCCTCTATTTTGGTTTCAATTCCAACCAAAAAGGCGACCGCCATTTCTTTCACTCGTATTATAGGAGGTTCTGGTTGATTCAGTCTCCTGCCCCTTCCCTATTTGCGCGTTGTTCGCTCGGTTACCTCCATAGATAGCTAGGTGTTAGATAGCTAGGTGCTCTGTCTGTCATAAACATAAATGGTTTGTGGGATGATAGCGCTTTAATAGTAAGGTTTAGGTTCTCAGATGCAATGATGATATTCAAGAGGTAGCCTTGCCCCTATAAGTCAATGGGTAGCAGGACGCACGGCCTAAGTCTGTTTCAATGGAAGGTAGCCTCCTATGTCCTTAGGTCAAGATGGGTACTTTTAGGGTCCGTGTCTCTGCTATGCATCCCCCCTCGCTTTCTTCCCTAAGATAGTGGCGAGTGGATTAAGGCTTTACGAATATAACCGCCTAAAATGACTTAGCTTCCTGCAACATCTAAGTTGAAATAGGTTTCTCGCTTGCTCGACGTTAGGCCCCTCCACCACAATAGTCATTTAGGAGGGAGAAGGCCGGCCCATTCTTTTTCTTGTTCTTGGGAGGGAGAGCATGGCCAGCAAGGGATTACTTATTCCACCATGACTGACTGATTCCTGAATGCCTTATTCCCCCATTATGAGTGGGAGGGACGGCCAGCCAGCGAGTGACTTATTCCACCATGCCTTATTCACTCCGTGAGAATGCCCATTCATTCTTTTTCAATGGGAGGGACGGCATGCAAGCATGAGTGTACGGAGGGCGGTGGTAAGCCTGAGTGTGAGTGTTCATTTCCACTACTTCCTCTTTCTGCCTGCAAGAATGGGTCATTTCAATGGGGCCCCTCACCAAATAAGTAACTTGAGGCAGCATTCAATGCAACTCTACTTATTCTTCCTGCCGTAACTAATTGAATTTAAATCGGTGGGAGGCATCATTCTTGAGAGGAGGCATTATTGGGATAGTTCAATACTTCCTTAAATTCCATTTCACAACTCTACTTCCTGCCGGAACTCAATTCATTTCAATCGGGTGGAGGGACGGCCAGCGCAGGGAGGGACAACATGGCATGGCCAGCCTGATAAGATTGGGGATGTTGAGTGAGTGCTTATTGGGGATAGTGACTGATTGGTATGTTTCGATTGTAATGGGTACGTCTATATTGTAAGTGGTATGTCTCAATAATTCCTTCAATCAGGATGGGTTAATAACAATCAGTATTAATCATAGGTAGGTAAGTATCTGTATTAGCAAGGGAGGGAGGGAGAAAGTACCCATAACAAATGAGTCCTTAAAAAACCCAATGCCTGCACTCTCAAACTGGGTCGTGGAACCTTCAACCATAGGAATATTGGTTTTTGACTGTGAATTAGGGTCGGGCATACAAAAGGGCAATTGATCAATGGTGACCACTTTCCCCCTGTGGGGGAACTTTATAACCCTAAAGATAGATGATACAACTGCCATCATAGCTTCAATCCAAGTTCGACCAAGAAGAAGGTTGTAATCAAGAGGAGCATCCACCACTTCCATTTCAATCAAAACCGTCTTGCCACCCAATTCTATGGGAAGAGTGGGGAAGATTCCATGCGGTTTGAAAGAGTGACCATGAAAATATTTCAAATATGTAGCCGAAGGTGTGAGCTCAGGGGAAACTAAAGCTCTCCAGACTGATAGAGACATGACATAAGTAGAGGCTCCTTCATCCACTACCATCCAAAAAAAATTCATGCCACATGAGACCACCTAGATCTGAAGTGTGACATCGACTGGGAGCATAGGCTTAGCCTGGTCAAGGTCAACCGTAATCAATCTAGCATCTGAGGGATCTACTCAACCTATGGCATTTAACAATGCTTGACACTGCATTGGGCAACTTTGGATAACTTCCAATGTGTACATTACGCATGGGGCCTGAGCCAAATCTTACACTATACTGTAGTTTTGAGCGGCCTGGTAATTAGGGTTGTACATTGTTATCCTTGTGTTTCCTTTTGGAGGATGCGGCATCCTGTTACTCAATGGCTTTGGAATTTGTAATGGGCCATCTGGCTGAGAGGTAGAAGGTTCTTTCTCACACGGTCCAATCTTCAGAGCATTATAAGAATGGGCTCGAGGGCTCGAGTAGTGACTTGGACATCTTGGCTGCACATATCAATGTTGGCACTTGAGGTATTGCCCCCTTGTGGGGTTGGCTCTTACTTCCCCCCTTGCGAGGGTGCAGAGCCTCCAGCAATAATTTTTTGTTGTTACGAAGGGAATGAATTCATTCAAACTATAGGTGTTCTCTACTGCAGAGCACCACCTGATAACCATTACAAATAAACCTCCATGTTGGGGCATTGGTGTGTGAGGTGATCATCTTTGCATAGCTTACAAGGATACTTCAACTTCTTCTTACCTTTATTACCCCCAACAGTATTGTTATTGTTATTAGTTGTCGTATGGCCCCCTTGTCCAATATTACCCTTCTTTTTCTTGTGTTTTTTTTTTTTCCTCCGGCTTGCTGGTTGTTAACGGTCTGCACCGAATGAACGTTGGAGGTCTGGTTAGGGGGTTGGGCTGGTTGAGCATATGATGCAGATGCCGGTGGGTTATTGTGAATGGCCATTTGGCCCACTTGACTCACCACTTAACTGTAGCTTGATTGGTCGATCCTATAATGCCATCAGTAGAAGGACCTGTCACTGGTTTCTTAGTATCGAATCACGGAGCGTTTGATATGATTTCATAAAGAATACACGACTGAGAATACACCAGGTCTAATTGTTGGGCTTTGAGGATGACCTCTTCTTCTATCACAACCGCTGATAGGGAAACATCTTTGGCAGTCAAAGGCAATAATGAATTCACAAACTAGTCAGCTAGAAGTCTATCTGGAATTTAAGCTATAATCATCCGTCGTTTACATCTCCATTAATGGATGTGATCTGAGATGTGTGTGGAGGCGTTTTTCCTTAACGATGTGAAAAGCTTGGTACCGGTCTCATAACGGACTGGCAACTGAAAGTGCGTGAAAAATTCTATTTCCAATGATGAAAAATCACTAAAGGATGCCCATGGCAACTCAATGTACCACTTCACTGCTACCCCTGTCAGAGTTTGTTGGAAAAGACACAAGCAAATTGAGTCATTCATGAGGGAGTTTGAAGAACACCACGGATGGAAGGTCATAACATGGTTCACGGGGTCTTCCCCAACTTTTCCTTCAAACTTGGTAATGTCTAAAAGTAGCTTAGCCAGAATCATTGGCCAAGCTGGGTGGTGCGATATCGAGTCATTGGTTAGTCTAGACAAATCAGGAAGATTTCAAGTTGCCAGAAATGGCAATGAGGCCATAGAATTAGATCTATTGGTATTTGTCCCCTGTGATCCTCCCTGGATCTAACTTCCCATTGCATTACTCCCTCCTACGACATTGTTGCCACTGAAGGTGGGCCCTAAACTAGGCTGATAAGAACTATGAGTGTACATTCCGCCATAAGGAAACCCAAAATTAGGGGCTGACGCGCCCCCAATCAGGATTCCATAAATGGGATTACCCCCACTTCCTATATACATGCCATATGTTGCGGTGTGACTACCTACCAAAGGAAATCTAGTTCCAAAGACACTCATGCCCTCGAATGAAAAAAACGGTGGGTATTCAACCAGCACAACGAATGGGTGCCCTCATGGCGATGCTAAAGCCGCCAAGGGGGACATTGGCAAAGGGATTGGCTCCACCTACAGGTGTTCTTGTAGAAGTAGTGATGCATCCAACAGATATACCATATATGGCAGGGCTTCATCCCCTTGTCCCTGAGGTTCGTGCAACATTTGCTATCCCCAACTAAGAATGGAGAAAGTTGTCTACAAAAGCTTATAGATTATTTGAAAGGAATTCACCTAACGAAGTAATAAATGTTTCATCCTGCTCTAAGGCAAGAGTGAAATAACATTCCTAGCCAGCCAGTGCAGTTCAGAAGCCCCAGCGAACAACAGCAACAGTAGGACGGTCGAACAACATTTTATCCCGCTAAAGCCATTGAATTGACGGGTTTTATAATAATTAGCTACGACGTACAATTACGCGCCTAATTGTACTTAGTTTCCACATTTTCTCTTTGCAAGGAAAGAAATGAAATCATTCAAATATGGCCAAACTATAGGTGAACGTGGTTAGTACGTCAAAGTGCTGTCTTTTGTACCCTCAAATACCGAAATACCAATTTCAAATTGAGGCATTTGTTTGTTACCCGAAAAGCGTGGTCAAGAGCAAGGAATCTGTATTTTTTCCCCTCAAAAGCAGATCCGATAACACATTTCACCGAAGGAAACCGATCTCAATCTGATTGACGAAATGAAATCTGGCAAAACTAAGAAACACGATATCACTTCGTTACCACACCACCAATTAAAGACCCAAATGCTCCATCTATTACATACGTGATATGACTGCGAGAATGTATTGATGTTCATGTTGAACATCAACCATCAACGGCATAGATGTTGATGGACCCATAGATGGACAACTAAGCTATGCCCCTCCCCTCACCCTGGCCTCACTCACCCCTCGAGTATAGTCTATATGGCCCTCTCTCTATAGTCGAGGTTGCCTCACCCAGCTAGAGTAACCCTTGCCTCACCCAGCCCTATCTATGGATTCCATCTATTACATGCGTGATATGAGTGGTTGATGTTCAGTCCTCATTGAAGGATTGGTACGTTCACTTTTCAATCTAGTAGGAAGGATTGGGTGGGATCTATATATAGAACTTCTTGAAGGATTGGTAGTCAGTAAGGCTTCAGTCCATCTCTCTCTTTTTCAACGGGTTGTTGGGTACCTAGTATGAGGCCATTTCATTTATAGTTAGATATATGGCACCCTTCTATCTGTATCTGGGTGCAACATATCACGTATAGAATGAAGATCTATCTCGTGAATGAAGATCTATCTCGTGCATCCTGGAGGTTATCCCTTTCATAGCGAAGGTAAGGAAGTGTCCCAACTTATCGAGTGCCAGAAGGAAGTGTACCAACCGATCGAGTGCATGAGGTGTGCCCAGATATATCGTGAGAAGATTGTGCCTTAACAACTGTCTGTTCTTCTCCCTTTGGTCGAGAGCTTCGCACCTGAACTGCGTGAAAATAGTGGTTGTACCTGAACTCTTCCTCTCCCTTTGATCGAGAGGCACCTGAGCACAGTTGTAGTTCAGGTAAGTGAAGGGAGGACATTTATCGAGAGAAGTGTACCAACCAAACCAAGTAGCTCTATATGAGCCCATTTGTATTGAAGTGAACCAACTTCTCTAGTGATGAGGTGTACCAACCAATAGAGCGTCTATATATGGCTCTCTATCTCTGTCGTCTCTATCTATCTCTAGCGTATAGAGATCGTATGATCTAGCTACTAATCTATCTTCCCCCTCTCTAGACTAGACCATATAATATATATTATGCATTACTTTACATCACACAGGCGGGGCAGGATTCTATTCGATCACTCGACCGAATCGGAATTACCTGTCCCGAAGGACGGATTCAGTCTCATCTTTGTAACTATCGTTTGGGGTATACCCCATATCTTCCACCTAACTTGACAACCTGATGGTTGTAAATCCAAGATCTGGAGTAACGCGGGAATGAAATTCACGACCTATATCCAAGCGATAGACCAGGAACGAGTGTGGGTTAGCAAGAACTTTACACAAAATGATTTGGGCATATACAACACAAAGCCGCTACGGGAGGAACGAACCGGAGTTACCCACCAAAGTAAGTTTCTATCATTGATAGAGCTAACCAGATCCTCTATGAGCTGGAAGGGCACAGGCAGGGTCGATATTCGCTCCCTCCGGCTCTATTCTCTTCCCTACATTCAGTGTCAGGTAAGACCCGAGCTTTGAGAATGAAAGAGTTACACTTTTTGTTGTAAATGGGCACAACAATTGGAGAATCTCTTTTGGGTAAATGGAAGATGCCCGATGCCAACACTTTTTAGGAGTCCTGTCCTAAATACTTACACAGGAATAGGACATTGGATAAATAAATAAATGGTAAGATGGCCAGGAATAAATCGACTGAGGTGGTTGGTGCCTTATTGTTGTAGAAGTGGATCGAATCCTTCTTTTTGTATAAATAGGGGGGGCAGCCCTGTACAAGCTCCATCTAGCGTAGTAGAGCCAGAGAATAAGGTTGGGTCGGAGATTTTACCAAAGCACTCTCTCTACTACTCATACTCAATTCGGCTTTCTGCATCGGGTCATGGGTCAGAAGGCTAATGCCTGCTCCTCCGCTTCTTTTCCCCTCCCAATAGGGTCGGTTGGTTCGGGTGTGCCCCCGGTCGATATTCGATCTTGGGGAGCTAATTCCTAAATATGGAAAGAGAGAACTAGAGAAATAGGATCCTTTCAAGATTCACTAGTCTTTTAGTTAAAAATAACTAGACAAAAGAGATGCTCTGACTCGCTCCAATGCTCTAAGATAGGGACAGATACTGCTAAATAGATGTGGGCCCAATCTTCTAGGAAAAAACAAGGTCAGGTTCTACCTTTCCTGAGTCGAAGGTCAGGGGATAGGCTGCTATCTATGCCACTATTGGTTGGATCCTATGTTCAATAGTAGATCCTAGTAGTATAGCACGGTGTATCCCCGGATCTTAGACTTCTAGGAGCAGTGAGCAGCAGCAGCCCGGCATATTCCCTATGACGGGGCAATATATCTTAAGTTGAATACTATATTTCAGGCATCCTAATACGGAGCTTAAGTAGCATGCAGGTTAACCTGAGTGAAGGTTATATTATACCTTTCGGGCTGTGCACAGTTGAGCACAGCGAGGTTCACCCACCTGCGTAAAACAGTCGGTTGTACCTTTCATGAGCGTATGAGCACAGCGAAGGTTATACCTTTCCTGAGCTCGCGAAGGGCTCGATAAGGAATTCGAACTTCAATCTCAATTTAGCCATCAGTCAGTTTGCTACTCCCAAATCTCTTTGAAGAAGTTTATCTATATCTCATTCTATTCAGTGTCATTTTATTCGTTCCGTTCAGTCCCATCCACCTATTTGTATATATATATATATATATATATATCGCTCCAACCTAAACCCCTTGAATAGAGAAGTCATTAATAGGGCGGGTGTTCCTAAATGAAATATGGAAAAAATATTTGATTCTCTCAAAAAGATTAGTATATATATATATATATATACTATTAGATTCTTCTTATTAGATTAGCTATTTTAAAATATGATATTATAGCAAAATATTCTATCCTATTCATAGGCAATAAAGAGGAATAAGCTCAAGACTCGATAGTGGTAAGATCCTTTCATAGGATCCCCCCCATATTGATATTGATTAATTCTCCGGTTACCGGCTTGATCTTAATCAATAGCTGTTCACTGGCGATTCTATCCTTGATCCTAATAAAGGAATATGCAAGGGCCATTTCCTATTGAATTGATCCTTCGGTTCGCAACCGGCTTGCTTGGATTATCCAATTGAATGACCCATACAATGCAATGGTATAGCAGCAGCAGCCATTCTACCTTTCCCGAGCATAGCGAAGTGAACTGCGTGAGCGAAGTGAACTGCGTGAAGGTTTACTGTGGCGTGATAAGTGAAGGCTCTGCCTCAGCCTATCTCAGTAGAAGGTTCTACCGACTGTAAGGTTCTGCCTGAGTGTTCTACCTGAGCTAAGCACCTGAGCTAAGGTTCTGAGCTTGCGAACTTTCCTGAGCTCGCGAAGGTTATACCTTGCCTTGTGCAACAGCTTAGATTAGGATTGTGCTGACACAGTTGAAGGCCAGTGAAGGCAGCACTACTCTGGTCGGTATAGATGCCTATTTGATTGATTGAGTAGTTGGATCTCCCTCAAGATCCCAGACTCTATTAATTGAATAGGTTCGCTGTTCGAGTATAATTTAAGGAGAGCTCCCGGGCCCTATTCAGAGTCACTGTAAAGGAGGCCTTCTCTGGTAAGCTTTTCGCAATGAGCCTAGAGGATCATACGCTGCTATGGGAGGGATCAATGAAGAGCGGGATGGGGTAGGGACGGACCGCAACTTTGACTTATTCCACTTGGCATGATCGGGGAAAACGGGGTTCGAACCCGCGACTTCTGGCGTGACAGACCAGTGAGGGGCAAAACGGTTGTACACCACTCCTATTTCAAGTGGATGTCGTGTGGCACTTAGGCATATTTGATCTTGGTGATTGAAGCAGATCATCGAGTGATCAAGGCATTCGGACTCGACAGAGCTCAAGAAAGAATGAAATCTTGGGGTTTCCTGAGCTTAGGCGTGCGACCTGAGTTTAGTGTGCTTGGAGCAGTTTGCACGAAGACCTTGGGGAAGTCTGGGCAGAAGGCGAAGAAGTGTCTAAGGCATGGCAGTCTTTTTCTAAGTGTTTTGGTGAAGAACGAGATCTGCAGGAGGCAGACCCGCAGGTGCTTCAGGGGTTGGCAGTGCAAGTAAGTGGCAATAAGGCAGGTGTGCCTTAGGTTATTTGTGCTTATGTAAAATGAGTCGTGGGCAGTAGCTAGACTCCTCTGTATTGTACTCCGGTTGTTGTAACCTTCTTCATTAAGAAAGTTTAGGCACCCGCCTTGTGCCCTAACCTCTGTGTTGTGTGGTTTCTTTATTGGGATGTTATTGTTCCTTGCAATATGTAATTTGGCAAAGTGTTGGATGGCTAAGTGATGAAGTATTTGGCTAAGTGTTTAGTTGTATGCTATATTGCTTGGGATGTTTTAAGGCCACAGTCGGGCGTGGGCCCTTTGTGTTAGAAACTTGTACAAGTGCTAATGTTGGTAGCTTAGAACGAAGGTATGGGCAGATTCTAAGTGAGGAGGCGTAGTCTGCTTGCAAGTAATCTAAGTTTGGTCAAGCCACTGAGTCTGAAGCAAGGCAATGCCGCATGCCTTATGGTGCCTAGTATTGGGAAAACCCAAAGTTTCAGCGAAAAATTGGGCAGAAATCCCTAAGGCCGTGACAAGTGGTATCAGAGCTACTCTTCACACTTTTCTGAAGAAAAGGTGGTATCAGAGCTAATTCAAGCGCTCTTCACCGCGACTTGGGAGAAAGAGAAGGTTTCGGTGACAAGTCTAGCAAGTGGTCGCGAAGAGTTGGCTTGAATACGAAGTGGACAGAAGCAGATTTGGTGCTTAGATGCAGTAGGCAACAGGGACGGATCGGTCCACACAGAACTTGGTAAGTTCTTTATTTATTGTTTTCAGGTGGAATGTTGGACAACGTTTGAAGGCTTGAAGACAGTAAGTTGCTCTTCACCATGACTTGGAGGAGACAGAAGGTTTCAGTTCATGTGTAATAGTGGTGTTGAAGTAGCGCGGTGCCTTGGAGGAGTCGGGCACTACAGAACGTCCAGAACGTTCCTTGCTTTGAAGTCTTGCTGGAGTTAAGTGCAAAAGACTGAGGTAAGTCATCTTGTGTTTTAGGTGGAATGAGCGCACGCTGCCCAAGGCCAGTGCCCACACGTTCAAGAGGGCTGAAGCAGCAAGGAGAGTCACTCTTGAAAAGTGACTAAGTCCGTGCAGTAGTGAAAGAAGGAACATATCATTCCACTTATACTTTACGGTGGTAATAACTCCTTTATGTTTCAGGCTTGCATAGACCGAGTGGATTCTAGTTGAAGACCTTCCTTTGATGTTGTCCCAGAAGATAGCATGCCGAAGTGCAACAGTGGTAGAGTTGTAGTGGGAACTTTGGGTGAAGGAATAATTCTTAGAGACGGAGACTCAGTCTGACAAATTGAAGCAGCGAAGGATCGATTCTTGGAGTTGCAGGGTTTGCCTTGTGAAATTACTAAGAGCTCTTCAAAAGTACCAATAGACTCTCACATTGACAGTTGCGAACCATGTGTTGGCTTGCAACCTGGAGAAGTCATTACATATGCAAAAGAAGAGTGAATTGGAGAAGGAGGCCAGATTGTGACTTTTAGACAGTTGGTCAGGGAAGCCTTGGATGCTGTACAACAGCGTCGGAGGGTCTCGGAGGAAGTCAGCTTGAAGGCAAACTCCTTGTCCCACGAGTTGCAGACTTTTGTAGACCAGGCAGAGGCATAGTCGCAACCCAGGAGGACACCTTACAGTTGTATGGAGGATGTCGCAACAGTACAACAAAGACCCTTGCAAGCATTGACCCTTGCAAGCATTGGACGAAGACCAAGAGCAGCAGACTTTGTGGGCAAGACTGGAGGTTTTGGGTGCCTTGATAGCAGGTCTGGGCAAGATGAAGAAAGAAGCAGCTAGTAGACTTGGTTTGTAGTTGGAACCAGGGCAGTTCATGTTCAAGGCAGTAAGCTCAAATGCCGGTAGGGTGGTTGGCTTAGTTCAAGAAGTAAACTGGCAGCTTGGTGATTGGGGTAGAACAATTGGTTTTACCATGGTACCATTGGACGACTTAGAAGTTGTTCGGTAGCAGGAGTTTAGGAGGAAGGCATAGAAGGCACCAGTCCCCCACCTTGATCAGTTGTTGAATATTTATGATCCCAAGCTCCATGATGTTCTTACTGTGGGGAGGCCCCTTTAAATGGTTCAGCCGTTGATGAAGCAGTCGATGCGGTTGGTGAAGCAAGTGATTAATAGGTTCCAGTAGCAGTAGACCCAGCAGAACTACCAGCACCAGCAACAGTAGATCCCGTCGATTCTGACCCAGCAGTTTATCCAGGTGATGAAGTTTAGTAAGCCATTGATTAAGCAGTTGATCTAGCTGTTGATTGAGTAGATAATGAAGTTGCTGAGATATACGATGCTATGTATAGGACTGGAACCGAGCGAAGGGAAGCTGCAGGGTATGGCTCTCGAAAAGGAAGGAATGCAACCTACTACGGAACAGGCCCTGCTGCTAGCTAAGGTCCTAGCTATGCTACTACTGTAACCCCTGTCTATGGTGCTTTCTCAGATGCCTTCGCCTCTGGTGGCTGTGCCCCTGCCTTTAATGCCTTTGCTTTAGCTGATGGGTAAACAACTGGTGCTTCGGCTGGGTCCAATTGGACTTGGATGGAATATAATGCTTGGCAAAGCACAAGCTTAATCTATGTATATAGATGCGCAGAAGGAGCAGCAGGCAATGACGAAACCCCATTTCTAGGCACTGATTCAACTCCAACTCGGTCTTGAACTTACACTGGAATTGGATCTACTACGGGATCTGCTTACTCCCCTGCACCTAGATTCGCTGTTAAGGTAGGTTCTTAAGACGGAAGAGAATAAAGGAGCTAAGAATGGGTGAGCGACTTTGTTCCTCGCCCTTTTTGGGTCGAGTCACTTAACGTACCTCACCCATCGGATGGATGAGCGACTTCGTACCTTTGGTCGAGCGTTCAATCTGTATGGAGGAAAGAAATGGAGGTTATCCCAACCCGGTAATGAAAGCCCTATAACTCTAGTAGGCTTTGCCCTTTAAGCCTTCGATCCCCTTTTTAGGCACCTGTTTGTGATATTTTTCGGTGTTGATATTCCTTTTTACTTCTGATATATAGTGCCGGCGCCGCTAACTTATTATTGAATAGGATTTTTGAATAGATAGATATAATTGGATTATTCATATCCACGAGGTAACAATTTCCATGTACAGCCACAGTGCTAAAGCTGAAGGTCACGCGGAGGCCAATGCCAATGCATGGAATTCCGATGCCCATACAGATGCCGATGCGGATGCCTGAGGCTGAGGCGAATGCTTCCCTTGGGCCTGAGGCTGATGATAAGGCTGATGCAATGCGGAAATGGGGCTGTCTAGTTCCAACAAGTTACAAGAGGTGCTGTATAGTTTCAAGTTTAAAGATTGGCTTATAAGTATTCCTAGAACGAGGCGTTAGGCCAGGTCCACTTGATGCCGCTGAAGCACACTCAAAAGCAGATGCCACAGATCGATAAATCTGATGCCCACCGACGGCTGATGATGAACCCGACTGAGGATACGATCACGCTGATGCGCCAATGGATAATGGCTTTGGAAATGATGAGGATTATGCTGAGGATTCGCCGGAGGAAGATGATGCCGTGGCTTAATAAAATATTAGAATGCAGGTGCAAAGTCAACGAGGATGATTATAATGCTGGTGCAAAGGCCAAGCTGAGACCTTCCTTCCCTTATCCTATCCTTCCCTTATCTCTGGGTTAGTCCTGCCCTCCCTTATCTATATCTATGGATATCTCTTTATTTGGCTTTCAATTCTCTTTCCCTTTCCTTTCCTCCTTTCTTTTCCAGTCCTTCCCTTATCTATGGGGGCTAGCTAGAGGGGGCTTGGCTAGGTTCATTAAGGGGCTTGGGTCTATCTCTCTCTAGTTACCCACCCACTCTAGTTACCGGTTGACCCCTTCCTTGTTAAGCGGCAGAATTGGGTCTATCTTTCTCTAGTTACCCATGGGCTCTTCCTGTGCTACTCCTTCCCGGGAGTCCAATCTCCTTCCTTAGTTCACGAAGCACCCTTTCAGTTCAGTCAGGTACTTTCTCGATCGTATCGTCGGGTTGCATCGTAATAGAATCGAAGAGAATATAAAGAGCCCGGTCGGCGTGTCCGTTTCCACCGAATGTGAAAGCAACATATGAAAGGAAAGAGTTCGTCAAAATGGATGAATAGGCAGCAGAGCTTGGTCGGGTTTTCGTTATTCGATCGACCGGTAATATTTTATTTGGTGTTGTGTTTTATCCTGATTATATCCATCCCTAGTATCCGATCATTGATGTATGTAATAATGGCTACTTTGTTTTCTTTTAGAAGGGCTCAGTTAGTTAGTAATACTTTTCTGTCTATCGACTGAGTAGAATTCACGTGATATTAGAAAGAAAAGGATTGTCTCTCTATCGACTGAGTAGACGAAAGGTTTCAACCGCCTGATTGAGCCTTAGCTAATTGAAGTATAGCCCCTCGGCGTTAGCTAATAAGTGGCTTATCTTATAAGGAGATAATTGGCAATATTTATGCGGTTGAGGCTACACTCTTATATCATGTTCAATATTCTATGTAAGCTTATCCCTCCGAATCACTATAGCTCCCAAGTACGGGGAATACGCTTTCAATCATTACTCATTGCCGGACCCGGGCGGGCGTAGCGCCAATAGTAAGTCTATAGATAGCTATCCCAACCCAAACGTAGTGCAGGAGGTAGTGCCCACCACCCGGAAATCAGAATATAGAAGGAAGGCAGTCCATTGAGTTGATGATACCCCTACACACATTGGTTATCCAGGGGGCATAGCATATTAAGAAACGTCGTGCCGGGGGCGGCGAAAACATTGATTTCAATAATTCCCAGATGGGAGCGGGAATATTTAAACAATTCCCTATAGATGGATGAGACCAGGTACCATCCCTTCCCTAACCTTTCTTTCTTTGTAGAAGCCGCTTCGTTTCGTGGGGCTAATTATTCGATTCCCACCACCTATGCTTTAAGGTTATTGTCCGCAAATTGCTATATAGAGCCAGTGGGGCTAATGTAATGAACTGGTAGGAAGTTGAAAGCCATGGTTGGGTTTTCCGATTCTCAATAGATAAAGCAATGGTTAGGTTTTCTCCGGATAGGGAGTCAGGGAATCAAAGCAATGGTTAAGGGGCCAGAGCGATATGCTGCTCAATAGTCAGGTGGAATAGGCCGGGCTGGAGTGGAACTATAGGAAAATCTGTTTTCAAATAGTAGGGTGGGAGCCGAGTGGAAGTATAAGAGATATAGTTGAGGACCTGGCCCTCGCCTTTTGATTCCATCGAGGCCGAACACTAGGTTAGTTCTTCCACCCGAATCTATCTCTTTATAGCTAGTCAGTAAATAGTCGCCCTTTCTCCCGAGGTGCTGCACCTTATGGGTTTGTCTTTCCATAGCTCTTCCGAAATCCATAGCTTATTTTAAAGTTGCGGGAGAGAGAAGTAGAAGGAAGAGCAGGCCCCTCATACTTTCCCCACCTTTTAAAATCAAACCCACACTTTATTTATTTTCCACCCGCCCTTCTTTCTCAATCGTTATGGGGGGTAGGCATTTCAACTTTCACTCGAGAGGGAAGGGTTTGCTTAACAAGAATCCCACTAGGTTCGGGGTACTCCCAGAATTCGCTATTAACGATAGGGTTTCGCCAAGCAGTTTCAAAAGGTTATCCAACCCATTCAAAGTAAGTACTCTTAAACATTACGTTCGCCCTGCTTTTCCCTTTCCTCTCGAAGCGCAGTTTACCCGAAGATAGATAGGCTCAGATCGATAGGTGAGTTACACGGAAGATAGATGGGCCCACCCAAGGAATATCATGATCGCGAAGCCCAACACGATCACGACATCGCGATCACGATCACGGAGCCCCAGGAATATCACAATCGAGAAGCCGAAGATAGAAAGATGGATAGGCTCATCAGATGGATGGGTTAGTAACAACCAACCCAACCTTGATTTACTTTTTCCGATGTTTCTGAAACCAGTCAGTGTCTGGAACCGGAAACAGAGACCAGTAATTCTTTGAGACCAGTCAGTACCCACCTTGCTTCACCACACAAGATGCTTCTAAGCAGATACCCGAACAAGAGGGTAGAGCAGCCGAGCAAAAGGTAGATTCCCGAACGATGCGATTCCCTTTTCTCAACAAAAAGGGTAGATCAAAGGCGGATTCCCGAAAAAAAGGTAGAGAGGTAGATGGATAGATAGATTTCCGAGTTATAATAGTGCCCTGCCGTCCCTTCTGCGACCTATAGCTATCATATGAATGAGTTCGAACTGATTGGTGAATCCAGCCCCTCCCCTAGCCGGATCCAATTCTTTCTTTCTGCGTTCGAACTTGTGATATAGAAAAGGTCCACCATTTAGTCCATTTCATCCGTTCTATTATGTGTTTGGTACCGCACCTCCTGTTTAGTGAGTGGTTATTCCTTTGAATCCGCATCCACACCATGGATCTGCATCTGCATCTAGGAGTTTTCATGCTCGGCAGTAGATGGAATATGGTGATTTCCCTCCGCATTCGCACCATTGATAGGTAGGTCCTGGCCAATCCATCTCATGTCTAGGGTCCACAGTTTGATTCGCCCGAGAAAGCTTCTCTCCGCGGGAAGTGGTGGGATATCCCCCGTCGTTCCTTCCACCCGCCCACCAAAACCCTATGTGTGTTGAGTGTAAGGCCCTACCCAGATGTGGTGGGATATCAAAGTGTGGGCCCTACCTATATTATCTACCTGTATCACGTGGTGAAATATCGCTCTAAAAGTGTGGGTTTGAACGAGCTTCCTTTTCTTGGAAACTTCCACCCACTCCTGTGAGTGACTCTATATACCTCCTACCTTGATCCATTTCTAAGGTCCACAGGTTTGGTTTCCAGCCAAAATATAAGGTGAAGCACTCACTTGACAACCTTACTATACATATTTCTTTCTCTATCTCGGGCATCTCGACGCCCCAGCCAGCTGATTATAGGAACAGCTAAGTTCATGCCTTTGCTATGCTCATAGCTGCCCATAGAGTAGGTCTGGCCAACACTATCTATAGATAGCAGGCAGGTTCGGGTGGGGGACTATAGATGGCCAATATGCGTTCGGGGTGGGAATATAGGCATGCTTTTTCGGATCGATGAGTGAGTGATGCGAACGAACAGAGGGTAGGTTCGGACTTGACTATTATATCATTTGACCATACTAGTCTACCCGATCCTTCTTAAACCGATTGTTGTTGGTTCTTCAAATCGATCGAGTCGTTTGCACTAATTAGTTAGCTCCTGCCCCGACCCCCAACCTCTTCTAAATGAGAGACAGTGAAATTGACACGGAATAAATAGGCTCAGGAAAGTAGGAAGGTTGCATCTTCACTGTACATAAATCCCCTTCCTTGTGGGCGTAGTGACTTATGAATTCGAATAGTTGGAAGTTTATAGTTGAGAACCAAGGTAAGCATACGACGGTGGGATATATGGGCAAGGGTTCCAGGAATGGGCTGGTGGAGATCGAAGTAGTTAGTAACTCCTAGGCCAGGCTTAGCGAGTCATCAATTGGCGGGTGCACAGGACTTGGTTATCAATTGGTTCAGTCCCCCATCTCCACGAGCGTAGTAAGCATCACATGGAGAAGAGATAGATAGTTTGAAAGGAAGGGAGCTAGCTACGGAACAACCTAGTTTTGCCACGAAGCATCCATTCTCCGCCCTCCGGAATAAGGTGAAGAAACGGAGGAGATGCAGGCCCCACCCACCTATTTTACCTACCCCAGTGGGGAATAATGAGGCGGGTGGGTATTTGATGAGATAGCTACATATAACTCCAGCGTGGGCGTGAACCTGCCGGGGTTGCGTAGATAATATGTGTTGCTCCAGTCAGATAAAAAGAGGTTGGGCCGGTGCATCTCATGCTTTCGGGTTTACTCCATCCGATGCGATCTCCCTTTGATAAGCTTATGATAGAAAGGGCCTACGACCTTTGAAAGGTGTTGCTTGCGCGTACCATAGTTACGAAGGAGTTGCCAGCTCGCTCAATACCCGTTTCCGTTTCCGCTCATGCTTCTCGTTTTGTCGGTCCAGCTTTTCCTGCTTATTACGAATAAGCCGATTCAAATTATTAGACTATGAAAAGCTCTAGCTCTTACGCAGGTTCAGCTCGCTCATCAAAGTATTTGGTTTCACTCGCCCCAACGGTTCCAGTTGCAAGATCATACATTTTTGATTCACCATTTGCTTTGACTGCTACAGATAGAACAAGAGCAGATGGGCATATTCTCAAGGTTGGTGGGATCAGTCAGTACCGTAGGGAGCTTGGGAACATTATTTCCTCATCGCTAGCGGCATCCGTCTCATTATCTCGGTCAAACTACTATATTCCTCCTATTGCCGAGGTAGGACTCCTCTAATCCTTCTCTAATCTATGTTTCTAAACCATTCCAAGCATATCTCATCTCTCCCATCAATCGTACTTGGTCAATGGCAATAGTACTTTGAAACAGCAGGGGCTTCTTCCTCCCTATCGGTCGGAACGGAGAACCCAACAACTATCGGATCAGGTGCACCAACGAGGACTATTTCTCCATCGTATCCATTTCCATCTCCCTCGAATCCAGTCAAACTACTATCGCACCCAAGCTTTCTCAATCGTTAACACCGATATCTTTCTCGTATCTTTATCATGGTCGGTAGGTAGAGCTTATTCGGTAGGCTTAGTGGGCGGTATCATAGTAATCATTTACTAGTGCAGCAGGGGGATAAGTCCTTCTCTGAATCGTTACTTGCCAATCATTTCTTAGAATCCTTACTGAGAGCAGAGGGGTATGGGTAGTACGGAGTGGGAATCTAATATCTCATTCTCGGAGCAGCTATCTCTAGTACGGGTTGGGAGAAAGATCTTCACTATCGAATGCATGGGAGGAATCGGCTTATTCTCCTAATGCGGTTGGTTCCATCATCCCGTCACCCGCACTGCGGATACGGGCAATAAATCAAATATAATAAGGGTTGGTCCAGTGATATATTCAGAGGTTCCTAGGGAAGACGATGGGAGGGATGGCATACGGTCTGAGGAGGATCGGCATAACGAAATGACTCGAATGACCGTACCAACGACTGAGCTTGAAGAACCAAGATCCCTAAGCTCCGAAGCCTCTATCGATTGCTCTCCTTTTTCTGTCTCACCTCGCTCATAAGAGGTAGTCCACCCAGCTACGATTGATAGTGATAATGCCGCTAATGAATGAAACCGGCCGAATGAAGATAGGACGAAACCGCTTGACTGAGCTAATAATGGGATGCGCTATAATGATTTCCTTGGTATCGAATATATCTTTCGTAAGGGCTGAGGGAGCTTGCCATAAATCGTGTTATCTCCGTCGTGTTACCTCCATCGTGTTACTGAGAACGGAAGCAACAGTAAGACCAAAACCAGAAGGAAGCTCTATTGCCGGTGGGAAAGACGATAATTGCATCCTATACTTATGGGCATCGTGAGGTTATCGCTTGCTCGACCAAAGGGTTTTAACGCTCATCCATCATATGGGTGAGGGAGGGCAAGGAAGCAAGCAGTAGAAAATCATATC
>Ga0316213_1000023_pt1:0-5000 | contig 19919 bp, 16 predicted proteins | sample NRE2metagenome_FD_207798 | JGI IMG/M metagenome (GOLD analysis project Ga0316213, IMG submission 207798) | Spruce roots microbial communities from Maridalen valley, Oslo, Norway - NRE2 | ecosystem: Host-associated > Plants > Roots > Unclassified | place: Norway: Oslo | collected 2017-09-14
AATGGAATTGAATCTGAATAAATGCTTGTTCTGTACACCATTTGGAATTCTGTTGGGACACATTGTATGCAAGGAAGGACTTCTCGTTTATCCCGCAAAGATAGCAGTGATCGTTAATTTACCGGCCCCAACATCAGTTAAGGAGTTGCGCGCCCGACCCTTGCTGGCTCTTTATTTAATCAATAGATGTGGATACAATCACGTAGAATAAGAGGATTGGCTCCGCTCTACTGTGGGTGGTGGGCTTGTTGCTACTAGAGACTATTTGGTTGAGGGTTCCGCCTCTCGCGTCAACCCGGAAACCAACGTAATGGCAACTAAGGGTGCGGACAGCCCTATGGACGACGCGGTCGGACCCGATAAGTAACCACTGTTGATAGCCTCGAATGGACTGCCTTGATCAAACCGGTAGTCTGTCTATGGAACAGGAACCTAAAGAAATTAGCCTAACTTCTTTCTTTGCCTTGCTGCTAGGGAAGGAACAACCCGCCCCCCTTGACTGACGGATGAAGTACCTATGTTATCTTTCTTTCTCCACTCCAGCCGCCCGCAGCTACATGGAAATCTGACTTCCCGCTAGCTAATAAGCTTACCTGCACTAATGATCAGGCTGCGAAAGGAAATAAATGGGTAGAACTTGTTGGCCTTTCCTTGCCCGGGGTTTATAAGGAGATGGTTCTATGGAGTTATGACTAGAAAAATATATATCTAAGTCCTGAAAAAGCCCCCCATAAGATAAGCGAGCGAGAGTCTCTTGACAAAGCAATATATATTGTCTTGAGCCAGGAAGTCAGTAAAGGCCAAAGCATATAAGGCGTAGCTATTTGATACGGGCCAGGGCCAGCCAGGGTAATAAGTAAGTGAAGTGGATTCGGCAGACGAATGCCAGACCCAGAATATATATCGTAACCCCCCGTGCTTCGGCATGTATTTATTTAAAGCTCTGTCTATATACTATATTCTGGTACGATTTGGTCTCTTTCTTGCTTGACTTTGACTACTCTCTTTCTTTTCCTTCCGAAAGGCAGCATTTCACTCCCTAGACCCGGGTTCTCTCCTGAGTGAGAGAGAGAGAAAGAGCTCAAGTAGGTAATTCTAAGGGAGAAAGGAAGCGGAAAGTGGTGCTATGGACATCAACGTATATAGTGTGCCAACATGGAAGGATAGAAAAGGGGTTCAATTGAAATCAACGCTTCCCAGGAGGTGTAGAGCCTACTCTACTAGGATGAATACTTCCTGCTAGCCGTCTTGGCTTCGCTTTCGCTTCGCTCGTTAAGCAAGGGTTTTCCTTTCGCCGCGAAACAAACAATCAAACTGACGGTGCGCAGCCTTCCATTATATTAGAGACTCGGACAAGACCTAAGGTGCGAAGCCGCAAGGCTTCGTTTCCGAAGCGAAGGATCAGAAGCTAATGAAAACAAGCAAGCGAAGGGATAAGACTGGTGGAAGCAAGCTCATTAATAAGCTATCCCCACTGAGTTGACGAGGTTAAAGAGCGAAGCAAGAAGGGCAACTTGATTGCGAGTAGTGATTATAAACTATGCTATATTATAAATAATGTCCTCTAGCCTATGGGGGCTCGTTCCGCGAGGCTACATGAGCCTGGAAGACAAGCTTTAAGGCAGAATAGTACTTTCTTTATGAACTACCTTCCTTCGCTTAGTTAGGAGCTAGTCTTTATCCCGAAAGCAAGACATAAATGCCCTAACCGGATTCAACCGCAACAAGTTGCCCTAACCTGAGATATTCTATTCTAAAGAGATAGGAAGACAAGAAAGAAAGCACTTCTCGCTCTTTAATCAGCTAGCTCTAACTTCTCGCTTATTCATGCTAGTTGTTATGATAAAGGAAGCTATTTCATGCGTCTAGTAAGGTAAGGTAGGCGCAGGGAAATTGATTTGCGCTCATTCATTAAGTCAGGTAAGTCAGCCAGGGATACTACTGGAAGCGATCAATGCAAGAAGACTGAATGCGTCTGGTTATTATAAAATAAAAGCTAATGTAAGCTAGTGATTTTATCCGGTACCAAAGCAAAGCAATAGAATAAGTAAGGTCAGGCAGGGAATAAAAGCAAGAAGCAAGGCAAGCAAGTGCAATAAATTGCCCGAAAGGGCAAGCAATAGATTGAGAATACCTACCTTCAGAATCCAATATCGTCGTAAGCAAGGGTAATTTATTGCAGCAAGCCAGAATGAGAACCAGAAAGAGCTTAAAGCAAGAAGTCTCAGAAGATCAATCGTATAAGATAGATAATAAGAGTGGAAGCAATCCATAAGGAGCACCTTAATTCGAGTCTGAATTAAAGCAAGCAACGCAACTTCTTACCCTTAGCAACTCGACAAGCTGGCAAGTATAATCAAACATTAGAGTTGTTCTTAGAAAGTATGCAAGCTAAGCTCGAGCATCGGAGCAAGGAAGACAAGCGAGGCAGTCCTTATAGTTCAGTTCATTAACAAGAGTATGAATAAGCGAAGCAAAGCAAAGCTCTATCCCAGGCAAGCTATAAGACTGAAAGCTCCTTAAGAAGCTCTTTCATGCAAGAAAGCAAGAAGACGGATAGCGAGTACTGATGATAAAGGAAGCCTACTAAGCTAATGAATAGCTAGATAAAGGAAGCTCTTTCATTAGAGTGATTCTGATGCGAAAGAATGCTAGTTCTTCAATTCAAGCAGTATTCCATCCATCAAGATAGGAAGGGAGTTCTGATTCTGAATTCAGTATGCAAGTATATACACACAAAGCAAGCCTTAAAGAAAGAAGGGAGGGAAACTTTGTTGCGGCAGAAGGAGAAAAGAGAGTGCAATAAATTACCCTTTCGAGTGGAGTTTAGAAACTATTAATTATTAATGCTTGTAGTCTTGATTAAGTAATCATTATTAGAAAGACAACGTCTGCTTAAAGCTAATCAAAGCAAGGAGAGAAAACCTGATTAAAGCAAGAAGGCTAGTTGATAGTAGTCCAGGATTCAATAAAGAAGAAAGGGAGGGAGCGATAGCTACTAAGCTAATTCATTCTAGTTGTCAGGTAAGAAGCAAGGGAGCCTACTCTTATGAGCGACTGTAAGCGAGCAAGCTCTCCTCAAGTATTCCAGAAAGAATCAATTCTAATCGTACCGCTGCCCTTCTATGGCCCCGCGCTCGTAACGCCCACACTAAAGGGGCTTGGACTAGGCCTTCGCTTTATCAAGCAAGAGAAACCACGCCACAAAGAGAGAACTTCAGGTTTGGGTTTATTATTATCTTTATGCAAGACTAGCTTTCCTGGCATTTGTCAAGTCAGATAAACGTCTTGAGCCAGTTGGCCTTGACTTCACCATGCTAGCAGCGAACTAATCAACCCGAAGAACCGGAGGAGGTCTTGGTTCTTCTCCAACGTGGCGTGGCTCGTCTTTCTTCCTTTGGCCGAACAAAGTGACATCCGAGGCATTCTTTCCGATACTACTTTAGCCCCGCAAAGAAACGTGGAAAATAAAGAAAGTCGGCAAATCTACACCCTTCGGAGGAAGCGCGAGCGGAAGCGAGATCGTTATTACATATGTTGCCACCTGGCCCTTTTTTAGGATTTCCTTGGACGAGCCCGGCCTTTCCTTCGTAAAATAAGAGGCGACAGCCTTGTATTTCTTCCCCTCAAAGGGCCATTGGCCTTAGATACTTGGCTTTCCTGGGGCTTTCTAAGTCCTTACGATTTAGATGTCCTGTATAAAGGTATTTTTCGAAATAAGCTTCTTAGCGGACACTATATAAGGTCGATTATCGCCGACGCCGAAGGGAATGACCTTAGAGACTTACCCGAAGAACCTTGATAGCTGTTCAGGAAGCATCCTTACCTAACCCTTGATAGCTGGAAGGCTTAAGAGAGATACTTTCAGAGTCGAACTGAAGCAAAGCGAGCCTGTTCTCCGTCTCTGGGGGGTCTGTCGTCCTTACTTATTATAGGAAATAGATAAGACTCCCTGGTTGTGACCGAGAGCTTGTAGGGATCCAGCAGGAGAGTTATCACCCAACCACTTTAAGATAAAGGGACTTAGCTGATCCCTGAAACACTGGCATGATACGTGCTGCGGAAAGTGGGGGGGGGGGGATGGTTTTACCTTTTTTCTATCCCCCTGCCATTCCCTCCCCCTTATTCCTAAAGGAAATGGCGCGGTTCCCCTATCCCCGCCCTTGCTACCCTCCTCAATACATAAAGGAGCCCTTGGACCGTAATGCTCTTCTTCTAAGTAAGGGCGGAAAAATAATTGGGTTTGAGGACACACTGATGCCTTCCAATCAAGGCGGTGATCTAGACCCGATCTCGACCTATACTTACTCCTTTCTACACCCAAACGGCGCAAACGTGATGCTACTACTGAGACGGGAATGCCAGTGCCCAGGGTTCCGAATACCCCAAATTAGTTCCTAAACCCGCCATTGGAGCAGCCTTGATTTGCGACAACGATGCATAGAAGAGCAAATCTTCAAGCAAGCTGGAAACGATCTATCTTGAAGGCGACTGACTCGCTCGAGAGGAGGTGGGTCCTTCCTTTAGGCGCCCTTACTACACTACGGGCCCGAAGAATTCCTTAGTTAGTTAGTTAGTTCACAGATTGATCGATAGCATAACCACATCATTACTCTCCCGAAAGATATGGGCCTACATGCGTGCGTTTTTTTTTGCTCCAAATGACCATAGTTCCATGGTAGGTACAAGATAGGTCGATCAACTGGCCATCATCAAGCGATAATAAGTGTGTAGGCAGAATCGGCCCAAACCAATGAATCCAATCCTCCGAATCATGCTTCATCCTTAATGCTTTCCATTGATCGACTTCCGAGTCTATTGTGTGTGTTGGACTAATCAATAGTGGGCTACCTTATGATGGCACTATTCATGAGAGCACTATAGATCTAGGTAGGCATCTACGGCACTCTTTTTTTTCGTAGTTGTAATTCTGCGCACTATAGATCTAGGCTACGAAGGAAGAGTTCAAGCACTAGAGAGTGCCCCCAACATGGCTGGCC
>Ga0316213_1000023_pt1:10000-19919 | contig 19919 bp, 16 predicted proteins | sample NRE2metagenome_FD_207798 | JGI IMG/M metagenome (GOLD analysis project Ga0316213, IMG submission 207798) | Spruce roots microbial communities from Maridalen valley, Oslo, Norway - NRE2 | ecosystem: Host-associated > Plants > Roots > Unclassified | place: Norway: Oslo | collected...
CCCATTTTGTTGCCTGTTCAGTTACCGCCCGATCTCAATCTCTGGTTCTTGAGGTTCCCGAGCTTTCTATCTACCAGAAGGAGCCGTGTCAAAGTGCCAGATTCCCCTCACACGAAAACAACTAAGCGACCCCATTTTGGATGTTAACCCCCACTAAATTCCAAATCTACATCCGAATATTGCTCCGAAGAAGACAAAGATGAAGACGACGACAAGGACGAGGAATAGGAAGAGGAATCAAAACCGATGCGCCATCCTGTTGTGTTGGATGGGGATCCACCTCGAATTGATTGGGTCTAGGCGGGCTAACAAACACGCTCTGTAAACTGGAGAATCGAGGGTCCGAAGGAGAAGAGAGGAGATAAAGATATGAGAGAAGCTCGAAGGGGATTTCGGCTAAGTAACTTGACTAGAGAAGGTGGTTCGGAGCGATTTCGCTAAGTCGCGGGGACAACACCTAATTCTATACTATAGATAAAGCCGCTTCAGGGCTACGCCCCAAACAGGCCCAAAAGAGGAAATCGTGTACTTCTGTAACGCTTTAGCATAGTTAAAATAGAGCCAATTAAGCCAAGCGGTGCCCCTATATTAGGTGGTTGCCTATTTGGCTGTATAAACTTATGTTTCTCCACCCTACATATAACTCTTGAACTCGAGTAGCCCTAACCCCTTTACTTGCTTTTTTGTGTTATAAAGTGTTAAAGCCTACTGCAAGGGGGATGACAAGGTTGATAGGAACGTCGTGGAAGAATTCAAACGAAGGGGGCCCTCCACGAACCATCTCACCCATGATCTTGACAGCCAAGTCACAGAGATCATTGAATTGCAGGAGCGCAGTCTAGTTTTCTTCGAAGCTCCCATTCTATAAAGCAGGGAAGAACTAAGGCATTGAAATCCCCTAGTGCTTCCATCAAGCGAAGCACTAGACTCACTCCTCAGGATTAGACCTAACGGAACTATTCCTGCTTCATTCAACTCAGATAAGCTAGTCTAATTATCTCGGATCAATCCTCGGTCTTAGGTATACCCGCATCTCATATAGAGAATAGATTCCTTTTGAATCCGTATCCGTGCGTGCTTCAGAAAGAACTTAGTATCACTCCCCTCTCTTCGTTAACCGAACACAGCCCTAAAAAAGGGGGTCTCTTTTTTCTTGGAGAAAGGCATGTTTTAGATTCGTGGAATGACATTCTAGTTCTAGACTCTTTTTGTAATCAAAGTATAGAGCTTCCCCTTTCCCCCCCGCATACCAACCTCCATCGCTATAGCAGCTCTAGCCCTTGTCTCGCACTAATGCCTTATTGTGCTGTGCACTCGTCGCGTTCTATACCTAGTTAGCAAACACAAGAAAAAAAGGATCCGTGTTGGCGCATTACCAAATGCCCTAAGACCTTATTGTCCCTTCACCCCAAAAGCCTGCCTACTTAGCCGTGTCCCCCTCCCATTCTCTTCCTCGTTAGAAAGCCGTTCGGTTCGCGTACTTCTGTATAGACCCACCATATAGTCTTTTCGACCTCTGAAACCTATTTAAATTTAAGTATCCTTCTTCTCTTCCGCTTTTCTAGCTGATTGAAGCAGGGATAGCCTCCACGTAACTAACATGGCCGTCTTGAGCAAAACAAACTCAGCCCTACTTAGCCCTACCTAATACGGAGCAGCACCGCTTGCCCTATCCTATGGTCTCGAGGCAAGGAGCTTTACTAGATAGGGGTAAGTAGGGCTTCCTTCGTTTCATTACAGGGTTGGGGAGCTTTGAGCTAGGCTGCTGCTACAGATGCTTGCTGTCGAGCGTGCCCCTTAAATAGCGCCCTCTTAGTAAGCAGCTTGCGGCGCTTCCCACTATGATTGATTGATGTCTTTCCTTCTTCAGTTTGCTTTCTCTCCGGGGTGCTTTCCAATCCAATGGTGATTGGTTAGAAAAGAAATCGGTAAACCCTTGCCTCGCCACAAACATCAAACCGGAAACAGTGAAAGAACTTCCCTTGCGCTTTACCTCCGCCCTGGATCGCCGGAGAGCCTCTCTCATTTATGTAACTTGACCCCCAAAAATGTCCCAGAACATGAACTGCCATAATCTACTAGTGATCCCGTAACTGCTGTTGATACTTGTGAGTCAGCCAGCCTTCAAAGGAAAGAGGTACAGAACGCACTGGAACTCGAAAACTTGCCTTTTCCGTCAGCAATAGGACCACTCAATGCTGCATTCAAAGAGAGGAAAGAACCGGTCTATTTCTAAATACACTTAGGTCTGCTCCCCAAGAGGAAGGCTCTGAAAGAGAGTTCGACCTTTCCATTTGCCATTTAAAGCGCCATAAGTGAGTCAATGGGTCAATAGCCCTAGCCCTTCTGTCTTAATCGATCGTGTCCTGACTCAATCCGTTCTCTTCCCTTCCTTAGTAAAAGGCAGCAGCAGAGGTCGATAGGCAGCAATAAGTCAATCTGTGCGCGTGTTGCCTATTCAAAATACGAGCTTTTTTCCCCTATCTCTTGCAATCGCTCCTCTGTCAACTGGATAGTCTCTCAATCGCGAGCTGTCAGCTGTCTGTTCAACTCTATCGGTCTCTCCTGTCGCAATTAGTATAGGTATTCCTGCCTGGTCAACTGGTCAATCCGGGATAGGCTGGCAAGCAGTTAATCGATATCTGGAATTAGTTCCCCTTCTTTAATTGGTCTTCCTTAATAGGTCTCATGGGTCAGAGTACTTGAGCCTTTAAAAAGGATCTCAAATAGCCTCAGCACAAGCGCTAAGCGATAATAATTCCTTCTAAGCTTAGTGCAGCTAGGGCTAAATCTCCGGATAGAGGCATTCCTTAGCACAAGCGCTAAGCGATAATAATTCCTTCTAATGCTCAAACTAAGAACGCTTCTCAACCAGCTGTGGATGATGATGCGGCCTCGAAATCTACGACTGGGGAACTTCGTCAAAACTTTCGCTCGATCTCTATTGTGCAGCCTGAAGTGGTTAGTCCGGTTATCAAGGAGGAGAAGATGTCTGAGAAGGATTAAGTGGTTGATAGTGAGCGATCGGCTAAGGAGGATGTTTTAGAATTCGAGCAAGACCCGTTGACGTCTTTGTCTTTATCTCATTCTCAAGACAGTGCAGCCGTTGCTCATCATCCACGCGCCCCTACTATTGGTCGTGCTTGGTACTACTAAATGGACGTTCTCCATTAGGGAAAATCGACTCCATTTAAAAGATCTACTAATAAACGTAAAGTTAGCCTTTCTTCCTTATGATTTTGGAAGGAAACCAAAAGCGGCATACTAAGAGTGGTGATACTCATTCTTATATTTCTCCAAATGAGGATCATCATATGGAACACGAGGTTCTATTTCATACCCTCTTTCATCCAGCAGTTTTATCCAATCAAATCTTATCATATGCCAGATGTTACGGTAATATTATAAACCAGACTCTCTGTGGATAGTGGTTCATATATTATCAATAAACTTGGTTTTTCTCATTCTATTTATGTATCTTCTGCTCTTCTTTCTGTTGTTTTAGAGCTGTCTGGGGGTATTTGGCTTCTCTGGAAGGAGGAAGCCTGTGTTATAGAGGAAGTCCAGTCCTCTTCAAGAACAATACATGTTCTAGTTTCGGACAAAAAACTAGGACATTCTTGGATGTTTTCCGTGGTCTATGCATGGGCTCAAGCTTGCCATCGGCATGAGACGTGGCAGGAATTCACTGAGATAGCGAATTCTATCTCTCTCCCATGGTTGGTCATGGGGGACTTTCACACTATTTTCGATCCAGCTGAGAAAAGAGTATCCCTATCTCAAACTTAAGCCTTCCGGACCTGCACGGATTAATGTGGACTTCATGATCTTGGCTACTCAGGTAATCCCTTATACTTGGTCTAACAAAAGGGAAGGTGGTGCAGCAATATTTGAGCGTTTGGACATAACTCTGGTTAATGTGGATTGGAGATCTATGTACCCAGATGCATTTCTTCTCCATCTTCCTATCACGGGCTCTGACCAAGCGAAGAAAACTACAGTGCGCTAACGAGCAATCAAACGCCTAATCAGATAGGGAGCAAGAAAACAAATAATAAGAAAGAACATCGTCCGCTACTCGGATAGGAGAAAGAGAACTACTAGGATAGCAACTCAAAACTAGCTACTAGCTACTAGGAGAGGAAGTCCCACATCCAAGAAAAAGAGCTACCTAATCCGTTCCAATCTGTCTTTGCTTTCCTTTCTTCCTAGTGATAGACCTTGAGAAGACCGATCTTAAAGCGGAAATTCATAACTCTCGCCTCATTTCTGGCCAGGTACTTGGGGTCATAAACCCTCGTTTTTATGGTATAAAGATGCCCTGTATCCAAATCTTCATCCGTAGCAATTCGATACTTCTGTCGAAGAAGAGTCTTCGATGAGTATCGAGGAATGAGAGACAAATTGTTGAGCTCCCAGCAATTCCACTCCCACCGCGATACTTGATCTATTAGGTTAATAACAAATTGATCACCGCTCAAACGACCAATATCGAGTCAAAGTGATCGAAATGTGGGCAGGAGGCGGTTGGCGATTTCCGCCTGGGAGCTGGCCGGAGGACGACAGTCGAAGGCTTGCTGTTCCTGGTCCCTAACCCCAACGGAAGGGCGAAAGGCTGTTCCTGGAATGATCGAAGCTAACCCAGCCCAGTAGTATCCGCCGTTGGAGTAATTGAGTAGAGTAATATGGCCCGAATCTGTTGGGCGAAAAGGATCTTTGACCTCCAGTTCGATCGTTCTATTTTTTATTGAGACCGGTCTTTCATATACGATCTCCTTACTTATGATAGCCAGATGCGAGCTCGGATCCTTCACTTTTCATGTTCTCGCGGTCCGGTCGGAGCCAGATATTATTGACTCGAAGGCAAGATCCTGGCCCTTCTCCTACTTGTTCATTTCCTAGGGGCCGGCCGTCGAATCCCTTAGCGATGAACGTATTGATCGGTTATTTGTCCGTCCGTGCAGGGGCCCTTTCATTATATTATCGCAGCGATGGCCCTATTCGTTATCCAGAAATGCCGGGACGAGCGATGGAATAAGACCAGACCAAGCCGTAGTCGCATCGAAGACCTTATTGATTCTTTCTTCAGGCATTCCAAGCTCCAGAGACGTCCCCTTCTCCCCCCAATACACTTGCTATAGCATGAAGTTCGACATTCATTAGTTCTTCCCAGCATATTCGGCAGCAAGGGAGACATTGACTTATGGTTCAAGTTCAACGTCGGATGCCGGTTATTCAGCTATTTTTGTTTTACTTTATATCATATTGGATTGGAGGCGTCAGACTTTATTTTGCCCCGGGAGAAGGTGCAACAAAGTGAGGACGAATTGGTTCGTTCGGTTGGGATAGCCGCCCGTTCTACTCGGCTCAGCGATTGAGGACACTATTAAGAGCCTACCTATTCAATTCAATATGAGGAAAGAAAGAAATGTAGTTCGAAGTAGTAGCAAATGGAAGAGCACTTGGGAGAGGAAGCAGTGGGGCCTCCCCTTAATATGATAGGTGATCGGGCCCTCTTTCTTCGTGAAGTTCCCTCAGCTTCGGACCTTTCCCGGTACGCTCTATCTCCCTCCCTATTCCCCGGCCTTGACTCGGGATTCCCTGGAAGGACAATAGTTAGGGATCCAAAGGATAAGTATGAGCTGTTCATTATAATTATAAGATGAATTGAATAAGCGATGCCCAATCATTGGATTGCGGCCGTTCTTGTCACCCTCTCATTCTACCTACATCATCGTTGTACAATGTCGGGCTATGTTGGATTGCGTCATTGTGCTTATGAGGAATTGACTTCATTTCAATACAATATCGCTGCTATTATATATGTAATAATGCATTCATTAATTATATATGTAATTACGTATAATGGAGAATGGTTATCTTAAAGCCTCACTCATAAACCAGCAAGCAGTTTAAGGAACAAGCAGCGTAAGGAAGAAGGGCTCCAATCCAGCAACTTAAGGAAAAGGAAAGGACGGCTCCTCATCTAATTAACCCACGCATACACGTTATAGCGTTCACCGACCTAAGATGTGCAGGCAGTATTCACCGGCCTAAGATGTGCAGGCAACACTCACCGGCCTAAGATGTGCAACAAGAATATGCGGCAACAAGGAGATGCGGCAACAAGGCCCCGAACAAATACGGTAACAAATCTGGTAAGGCAGTAATCGTCAAATATGTAACCCGAATATAGATGGTTAAGGCAGAGTAATCCGAATATGTAAACGAATAAGGTGACGAGTAATCCGAATATCTAACCGAATATGTTAGAAAATCCGAATATAAACCGAATATAAACCGAATATAACAAAACAGCAGTAAGGAACAACCGAATATGGAGAAAAGCAGTAGGGAACAAAATATGGTCACAAGTAGGGAATAACAAATACGGTACAAATACGGTACAATTAAGGTACAATTACGTTACGGTACAAATTACGTTACGGTACAAATACGGTAGGTGTCATTAAGCAAACTGCCTACGATCTCTGTCTGTATCTCCGCATCACAGCAAGGCCCTTCAGCCCCCCCTTCTTTATCTACCCAGGTCACATCTACCCAGGTCACTTTTTCACCCAGGTCACTTACCTACTTCGATAATGGTTGTTCCCTTTAATGGGTTCCCTTTATAATGGTGGCCGATAATAACAAGCATGTCCGGCCGAACTGGTCTCGCCCGAAGCAAGCAAGCAAGGAAGGCCCCCGCACCCAATCCAACAACTTCAAGAATAAGGAAGGCTCCTCTCGCCATTTCAATCAATACGTTATGCTCACCGGCCTAAGATGCAGCAAGGGGGCAATCACATATGCCTGTCATTAAGTTGCCTGCCTGCATTTTCTGTTTCCCCGTGTGTCAGTCAGGTAGGCCCCTGTTGCACCATATTCTCCCCCCCTTGTCTGCAGGCAGGCGGACATGATCCCGCACTTACTTACAAAGAGAAAGGTAGGTGCACAATGGGGTCCTGACCCCGCACCTACAAAGGAAGATAGGTGGTGCGATTGGTTTTTACCGCATTCTTACACCGCTTATGACTGCTCACTCTTAAAGGAAAGCAATTAGATCAATACCAGCCAACAATAATATATCTCTGTTCCTTCGGTCTCCACTGTCTCACCAGAGTCTACCCTACCCGAGTCTGCCTGACCTGTCTCTCACCTGTCTCACCTGAACCAACCTCACCTGAGCCTGCTTCATCGGAGCCTACCTTACCCGAGTCCGCTTTAGGGGGTCCTGCTTTACAGTCCAGTTTATAATTATTTGAGGTTTGCATCAAAACGATCACGAGGCAAGTCAATAAAGAAATTAGTAAGCAATAGGTCTCCTCCCCTCGACTATCGCTCAAATGGGGATTGGTTACTAAGGCTGGTTAAAATACACTGGCACTTTAAAAAGAAAGATTGGTGGAGAAGTACGTGATCAATCAAAGTCCATGAAGCAAGTCAAGGTCTATTAAAGTCTATGAGACGAATTCAATCAATTAAGCTTTGTCGAGGCGAATATGCATCAAGCTTTGTAAAGTCTCTTTCGGTTAGTCTCCATAGATGGGTACAACCAGGTCTCTTACCTTACGCCTTACACTTACGAATGCTTGCAGAAGATAACTTAAGTGAAGGAAGACTGAGCATTAAGACTTAAGAATACTTTACAGGGAAGCTTAGGTGAATGTTTAAAACCGTATCAATTGCCTTTGTAGCGCGTTCTATCACTACTTACAGTCTACCTGCAACTCATATCCTGTGACTCACGCTCTTACTTTTCAAGAAGGAATTAACTAGATCCTTTTCTCAATCCAAAAGAGAAGCCTAGCAAGGCCCCGTAACGTTACATAAGACCCAGGTTTTCCCTTTTTGAAGTAGCTTTATATAAGTACTGCTTTTGTCAGGTTTTCTCATATTGCTTTCATTCCAATCTTGTTCCATCTATGATCAAGAAGGGAAATCCCACTTGGTGGAATAAAAATGAGGTTCTATTAAGACACTATAAACCACGGAACTTATTTGTTTGCCAAAATACAGAGCTAAAAAACCAATATAGACCAATATAGATAGAAACATATAGGAAAGAAACAATCTATTTGACCCGCTTCGTTAACTATCTAGAGGCTTCTCGTTTTCTTATTTCTCTTCCGGTGTCATTAGGCCAACTCCAACTCTGAAATTATTTTAGGACCTATAGAGTCTTAAAATATTGACCATTGTATAGATTTTGATTAAGCGGCTTGCACTCTGGTTTTTCCATTGTGTTTTGACTTCGGATTGCTTTTTGCTCCGTTTCAATCTTATATAATGTAAATAAGCCATACATCGGGCAAGAAAAGGCATTACATATGGAACATAGAAAGAAATTGCTCGTATTAAGACTAGGAGAAACGCAACTCTAAAGAACTTCCTTATTGCCATTATCAGTCCGGAAAGACAAAAACAGAAACGAAAGAAAACCATTTTTATAAAGAATCACATGGGTTCATTTTTGATTTGATGAGTTCTCTTTCATTAGACTAGGAGAAGGATAGAACTGACAGGACAGATTCAATTCTCGATATGCCGGAAGATGCATTTGGTACTTCCCTTAGCTTATGAAGGAGGGTAGACGAGGGCAGTAATTACCGGAAGGTAGGGTCCTTACACCGGTAGGTACGAGGGGTCCTGACTTTACGCTTATAACTGCTCACCTTGAATGAAAGATCCTCCTCCCTCTTTCCCGGCCTTCCAAGTATTAGTCGAGATGGCTTTCCAGAAGTTGATCTGGTCTGGCTGGTCTCCAAAGATTAGTTGAGATGGCCTTCCATTAGTTGAGATGATTAGTCGAGATGGCTTTCCATTAGTTAACCTTCCAAGAGATGACCTTCCAATAGAATGATTTCTCGTCTTTCCTGGTCCTGGTTCCTGGTCTGTGAAGTGATGGTTCGTGAAGTGATTCTTTCCTTCAATAAAAATATCCTTCCAATCCTTGGGCAAGGGAGCAGACAGACTGGGTTCGGGTAGACGCTGGCTTTCTGGCGCTACTTGGCTTTAGCTCTATGTTATACTTCTTCCTAAGGCTCGGGGATCGGGTCGGGTGCAGAGACTCGTCTTTCCTCCAATAAAAATATCCAATTACTAGTGTTATTGGGGAAATACCGGATTGGGGCGCTTTAAAAGAAAGGAAATAACCTGAACTCCTGCCTTTTGGTTTAGGAATTGAAGGGGCATTTCTCTAGGGGAAGAGGTGGGGAAAGAAGCGAGGAAGAGACCCTAATGATTGCTATGGTGATGAGGCAGTGAGAGAGCACTTCTCTAGGGGATAAGGTGGGGAAGAGACCCTACCTAATCACTGCTATTTAGATGGGACAAAGAGAAGCAACTATCTAGGGGAATTGGGTGTGTCATCTATCTCTAAATGCGGGGAATCGGGTGTAACTTATGAGATTCTCTGGGCCCTCAATAACAGGAATGAAAGACTCCAGCCAGTTGTGTGCCACTTATATTCTATCCTTGGCCTTCCTTCCTTTCGATCGAGGGACCAGGCCTTCCGATCGAGGGATTTACCTGCCTGAAGGGGTGAACTTTCTCTGGTGGGCGGGATATAAAGGGTTAGCGGGTGTAGTGGAATTCCTTTATTATCCAACCCTACCGGGGCCCTTTCTTTATTATAACCGGCCCTCTCTAGTGAGTAAGGGTGTGTGCGACGTATAGAGTACTCCTCAGCATGTCCTCAGCTTCTATATCCCTGGGCGAATAGACCAAACCGCCCTTTATATGGAGATAGGCTCAGGTGGGATGATAAAGTTCCCATCCGCACACAGATCGAGAATTCCGTATAGTATAGTGGAGCATGTGATTTCAGAGAGGATAGTCATTGATCCAGCTCACGTACGAGATAGTCATCGATACGAGATCGACTGGGTTGGCATATGTAAAACCACCTTGACTCCCC
>Ga0316213_1000024_pt1 | contig 19756 bp, 17 predicted proteins | sample NRE2metagenome_FD_207798 | JGI IMG/M metagenome (GOLD analysis project Ga0316213, IMG submission 207798) | Spruce roots microbial communities from Maridalen valley, Oslo, Norway - NRE2 | ecosystem: Host-associated > Plants > Roots > Unclassified | place: Norway: Oslo | collected 2017-09-14
ATAATATCATATACAAAGAAAGAGAAAACACCACTCCATCTCCATCCCGCCACTTATGAATTAGCCCAACTACTTATATGAATTATATATGTAATTACGCTTTAGCAGCCGAGGAAACACCGCCCGCAAACTTGGTCTAAGCCCAGGAATGGCCCGCGGCTGAGTCCACATCGTTTGATTCGGGGAATCAGCTGTTACAGATCGAGGTGGAACATGGGCGCCTCGACCCGTGCCAACAACTGGTTTTATATAGATAGAACCGCTTCTCATAAGCTTTTTCGGATCCACCCTTTCAACCAACCCCACCTGCCTCACCCTTGTCAAAGTGGTGAAATTGAATAGTGAGAAGGTGGCGTTTCCTGGCCCTCCTACCTCGGGCAAGCAATAAATCCCGAGCCTTCAAGGGCGAGCGTTCGTACCTCACCTTCTCCTATTGCCTACCTTCTCCTATTGCCTACTACCCCAAGCGGACTTAATAAACGCCCCAATACAATGTAAGTGCTGCTAGACCCGTGATTCTTCGAAGGCTGGCCTTGCTCGCTCATCTAGGGCTATGTTTATATACTATATTACTGACACAACTAGATTACTTACAAACTCCCTTCCGTAAATGCTTACTTAATCAGAGTAACTGCCAGTGGAGCGTGAGCTTATTCCTTAGAACGCGAGGGGAACTTCTGTTGCAACTTCTTACCCTTAGCAAGCGAGCGAAGCAAGAAGCACTGCACTTGAAGCTAATGAATGATAGTTGTTCTGATCAGGGAGAAAGAAAGAAGGCGTTATTCTAAGTGCAATAAATTGCCGTATTCAAGAAAGCAAGAACGATGATGAGCTCATTAATGCTAGTTGTGATGAGAAAGAGTATTCAAGTAGAGAAAGAGAGTATTCAAAAATCGTCATCCTGTATTCCATCAATAAGAGAGTTCCATTCCGGTATTCCAGAAAGAAAGGAAGCACTTAAATCAAGAAGCAATGGAGTGATTCTCCGGTTAGCGAGTTGTTATTAGAAAGGAGGCTAACTTGTTTAGAGCTAGTGGTTCTGATATCCTGTATTCAATCAATAAGCAAGAGATTAAGTAAGCATGTTAATCAAGACTCAGCTCTTTCTTCGAGTGATTTTCTCCTTTATTCAATCAAGAAGGGAGTAAGGTAGGTCAAGAAGGGAGTAAGGTAGGTTGAATCTTCAGGAAGCACTTAATGCGAATAAATAGAGTAGTTCAAGTATTCAAGAAGAGACAAACTGCTCTCTCTGAGCTCAGTAGCTTCCTCGAGTTAGTAGCTGCAAGCAAGCGAAGCGATCTATTAAGCAAGCAAGGTCGTTCCTCTGATTCCATAGTATGCATTTATATCAACAATGCCCTTGATTCAGAAGGGATACCCGAAAGCCAGACCAAAGGCAAGTCAGAGGGCCAGCCCTTAATGGATCTTCTTAATATTGGCAAGTTAGAAGGCGGGGCAACGGATTCCCTTCCTTAAGGCAAGTCAGAATGCCTTATAAGATCTACCTTCCCAGCCTTAAGGTTAATCCATCTACCGCTAACGGAAATAAAGTGACAGATATCGCTCAGAAGGGCAGGCAATTATGGCAAGCAATGTTTCCCTTGCCTTGGTATTCAGGCCAGCAAAAAGCAAATCCTCCTATCTGTTATAACTTCCCCGCTACCTTACTTATTGAGTTAAGGGGGCAAGTAAGAAGGCTTATTATAATACCTCCTAATATGAAGGATAATAAACTAATCTATGGCTTTGGTCAATAATTCCATACCAGGTAAGGAAGACCAGACCAGGTAAGGACGACCAGGTAAGGTACCCGTTCTGGCGGTGCCCAAAAGGTACCCTGGCAGTTAAGATAAAGAAGGGAAGTAGGGCAGATAATCTAGTATACATGCCTGCTACACCTTATGGCTCATCTTGCCGAGAACGCCAATACTTATTTAGAGGGGGCAGGAGCGGTACCAGATCTAGGGAACGACCATTGAGACTAGTTCGCCCTGGTAGTCGACCCTATATAAGGGAGTTGACCCAATGTAACCCAATTGAATAAAGTCATAAGGCGGTGCCCAAGTGGTGATTGGCACCGACGGCTGTGGCGTTATTAGCTAGCATTTCAGAGGTAGGTATTGGCGCCCCGAACCCACCATATTGTCTAACTTTCCTTCTATTATGCATTCGATATTTCTTAGCTTACAAGAGCTGAAAGGGCTGGCTATTCTCTTCATTTATTAGCTTATTAGTTTCTAGCGGATTAGTGTATAGCTTATCCTTGGCTTATTAGTTTCTATTTGTAGCTTATTAGTGTATAGCTGATGAGTTTATGATCCCTCTTAAGCCATAGATTAGTGGTAAATCCCTCATTCCTTAGTCCTGCTCTTTATTAGCTGGCTATTCTCTGATCTTCATACCAGTTCTGTATTATATCGTCATCTTCATATCTGTACGGGCATGAACACCCTCCTCATGTGGTTACGGCGCACCCAAAGATGAGTTAAGGTCTTTAGCCTTATGACTGGCCTTATGACTCAATAAAGATTTAATAAAGATGCTGGTATTTCTGGTCTTTATGAAAGATGAAGGGCAGGGGTCTGAATAAACCATTCACATGACCAAGGAAAGATTCTAAAAAGGAAAGATTCTCCTTCCAATGGATTTATTCTCCAAAGAATCTAAAAGAAGATATAGCATTTTATTTTATATTCTATTAGGTTCCTGAACCTGTACGAGTCTTAGTTGCCCCGGCTGCATTATAGCTTCCTGGACGAGAAGAGTTTAGTTGCGGGCTGGATCTTAGTGCCGGAACCTGTACGAGTCTTTGTCCAAACCTTGAGCGCCTAAACATGCATAGATAAGGAAGTAGCCTAATCCAACTAAGCTTACTCCTACTATTCTCTTTACTCACCGGATATAGTTTTTATTTAAACCCTTTAAGGTGTTACCGGATACTACTTTATTTATGCTGAACAAAGACTGGGCTGGGGAGCCCACGGAACTAGAGCTAACCTTCCTACAGCTAGTAGGCCTTCGCGCAGTGATCCAGCAGCCGAGGACGCCAAACCAGAAGTACACCAAATGGCCCTTCGTTTGGATGCTCTGGGATATCCATCCAAAGGACCTTCGCGCGATTTAGTGTACTTAAGATTTTGTACTTAAGATTTGTGTACTTAAGGCCTCTCCGATGCTTTGTCTCTGTCTTCCTTTAATGAACTTTGCCGAGCCGACGCCCTACGCAATCTACTTCAGTTGGTGCTTGTTGGATGAGCGGGGGTTTACCCTTCCTTAGCCCATCAACCCAACAGCTGTGAGGAGACATGCGTTAGCCCGCCAACACAATGTTTCCCTACCTCTTGACTGAGATTAAACTGATTCAGAATTGATTGGTGTTACCTCCCTCAGAACGATAGGCTGGTGTAACCGCCCTAAGAATTGATTGGTGTACCCCTAAAAAGAAGAAGAAGTATGGTAATAGCTAATTACCCCCTCACCCCAAGCAAGAGTACGGGAATAATAACTTCAAGATCAAGTGAATAGCTATCCAATGAAATAGAACTTTCAAACGATTTTCCCTCAAACGATCTTCCCTACGCAAACCATCGATAGCACTTGCCGAGCTAGCCCACCCATACTTCCGCTAGCTAGCTAACCCCATACCAATAGCATCGAGAGATATCCCTTCCACCCATACTTCCGCTCACCATCGCTAGCTCACTCACCTGCCATCGCTCACCCCCATAACCTTCTACTTCACGGGGAATAAGTCCAGGTTAATAGCTATCCCAGGAAATGAAACATCAATCAAGGTGGAATACATCACTTGAACTTGAATGACAGGCAATCTACCTTACCCAAACGACCGATAGAACTAGCCAAGCTACCTTACCTTCTCCACCCAGTACAACTAGCATTCTAGCCATACTAACCATACCCATCAGATACTTTGAATCATGGCATATATGCGTAGGCTAATCAATTAAGATTTATAGGACTCCTACGGGCTACGTAGTAGTCTATTTATAGTAGGCTCGTGGTATAACTTTCCCCTCTCCTAGCCCCCTCTGGATGTTTACTTTTCCGATCCCGATCGAGCCGCTGACCCATCCGGTTTTTATCCTCTGGCTCCGATCCCCGGCCCGCCTCTTCCCCTCCCTCCGGTCCGGCTGGCTTTACCCCTCTCCCCGATTCGCATCTTTCCCCTTCGGGAGGGAGCTTATCCCCCCTGAACCAACATCCCCATACGGCTTTTCCCAAGGGATGGATCCGATACCGGTTCTCCCCAAGCGATCCAACTCTTCCCCTCTCTCCGGGTTCTGCCCTTACCAAGCAGCCTTCACCCCAGAAGGAAAGGAAAAAACACTTCCTTCAAACACCCCTTAGCCAGCCCTTTCAGGACTGTATCCCCCTGAAGATACGGGTCAAAACCTAACTTCCCCAGAGCCCTTTAGGAACTCCATTTGCCCAAACGAACGGAATTGCTCATCGGTACGATAAAAACTCAGCGAACTGAAACAACGAACTAAGCCTAGGGGAAGGACCGGGTAGGTGGGATCAATAGGCCTTCCCCGTCCTTGGTGTGCCTTACGTTCCCATTCACTCGTCCACTTCTCATTCAATACTCGGATTTTATTTCCCTCTATAGATGTTCGCTGCGGGCTCTGTTTTGATATCTATTTAGACCTCTTTATACAATTTTCGTTTTCATCAATCCAAGTCCTCGCTTGCTGGACGCGCCCTGGTGGTCTGATGGAACTATCCAGACTATGGTGCTGAGGAAGCCAAAAAGCATGGGAAAGTAAGCACTGTAGGGGACGAGCCCGGACCTCGAGGTCTTCCTTTTTTACGTGATAACAATCTGACCCATTTCCCTAGATCCTCAACTAGCAGATCGCTAATGGACCTGAAGTCATTCTGATAATCTATACTATTAATGCAATAGAATTGAAGACACTTCTTACTGAAATAATACAATTCATTTTCACTCGCGTCTACCGAGGAAGCAAAAAAGATGGGGCATGTTCAACTTCAAAGACCAGTGTCGCATCAATCAGGGGCTTGTCCGTTCAAGCGAAAAGACCAGCTAAGCATCAGCGGCTTGGTCAGCCTTTAACGGAATGCGAAAACAGCCCGCTCGCGCAATGCCCCGGCATCCATCTAATGCATTCTTTGAGAGACAGTAGGGGACACTTATAGATCACAAAAAGAATATCGATTGTCTCATCACACAAAGACGACTTTCAAGTGAAAAGCAACTCGATAGGCCTTCCTTCTGCGTTCGCCAGGAGAAAGCGTTATCTATCGAAGGATGAGATTTCTCTTTTATTATAAATGATGATGCAAACCCGATCTGGGACCTACACATTGAGGAGCGGAAGCCACTCGACTTATCAGGAGAGGAGCGGACCAATCACTTACATGTGTTAAGCATATCGCTAGCCTTCCTTCTGAGCCTTGATCAAACTAAGATTTATAGATATATGATACTAAGATGACTTAAAAAGAGAAGTTTAGCTGGGAGGGGAGGACTGTCTCAATCTCCGAAACTGAAAGCACTCTCCCTTGCTTGATCGCTAGCTAAAGCCTAACTTCATGGGAACGGTCGTTCATTTTACTTAAAAGCTTGCAACAAGTTACCCTCTATACGATTCATCATCTGAGTCGGAAAACTTCTCATTCGCCGCGGAAAGCGAAACTCTTATTAGCTATCTTCTCTCGCCAGGTGAGTCTTACTTGCTTTCGAGCTGGCTTTCCTTCTGCTTGACTTGCCTTACGTAATAGGGGCCGGCTGTCTTCGCTTTAGACCAGAGGAGCGGATCTTTTTCTTTCCTATTGAGATTCCGATTTCGAGACAGAGTTTTAGGTAAGCGACGGAAGTAATGGATTGGGATTGAAGTGCCAGTTAATCTTCCGAGGTTATGGAATAGAACTCAAAGATAAGGATTCTTCCTTACATAGCAAATACTGATAACAAGGCAACGGAGTTCTTTACTTTGCTTTCTATAGTCAAAAAGTGATGAAAATACTTCCTCATAAGGCTCCTTAAGAGTCGATCGAAGGAAAGCTAACCGGGATGCTGACCTCGCACCAGGCTCTGAAAGAGGAGCCCGGAGCAGACCAATGACGAAGGGAGCTATTGACCGAAGGCGAGTTGAATCGGGTGTCAAAGAAGTAAAAGGAGCAAGCCATCGGAGCTCTAGTCCTTCCTCGAAAGCGTGCCAACCCAACCCTGCAAACGGAGGCTGCTTGAAAGCCCCTAACCATCTAGGGGCGCGCGAGCTTTTAAGGCCTTAAATTAAAGGTTCCTGTTCCCCTATCTTTTTAAGGCATTGCTTTTCTATCAAGAAGTTAGATATGGAACCCATTCACTATAACGCCATATCTAAGCTTTAACGCGCATCTAATTATCTTTCTTTTGAGGCCAGGTGGATTTTCCTGTTAAAGTGAAAGTGCCTATCTCGATTTTCCATTATCATGTTTTTAGCCGGTTCAGTAATTACGTATGTATAATGGAGTGAGTGTTTTGGCAAGTCCACATGACCTTCAACGCATTGAACCGATAAGGTTATCAATGTCTCAAATTTAAATGCCCTTTGAAGAATAGGGCTCCTACGTTAAGTGTTTCATACCGTTTAGCAGCGTGAAAGCTTACCTTATGACTATTATAATAAATAGGGGCTCTTCAATAGAGGTAGTCTCTCAGCCAGAATGGGCTAGACTAGGGTATAAGGAGAGAAGAGAGGGAACTCTTAACTCCAAAGGATGGAACTTGAGAAACTAGCTTGTGATGGCTAATTTTGTGATGCCAAACCAGGGAGTGAGCCATGCCTTATATAGGCGAGGGGGCTCGATAAAGGTTGGTTTACAACTGGACCTCACTACAATACTTCACTCACAAGTAATTGACTAAGACCTTGACTGAGGTCTTTTACAGCTATTCCTCACTACATTATTCACTCCACTCAAACAACTTTAATAAAGCAAACAGTAAAAGATAAAAATAGAATCTTTTGTGACATCATGCGTGACGTCATTCAAGAAACTCTGGATAGTGCCTTTCTGGGTTGAATCTGTAGCACGCTAGATCAGGAACTGGTTGATCCTTTGGTGGCTCGTCAATTGCTTTAATCTCTTTTGGAGTCCAATCGACTTCGAAATTATCTTCATGGCCAGTGAGTGGTTCGATATACCTTGGAGGGTAGTACCACTTTGTCTTGAAAGTGCGGCAGAGCTGTGCCGTTAGATTATTCATCCTCATATCATATTCCCAAATTAGAAGCCAGGAATCAATATTGAAAAAAATGGCACGGCTGACCCTAGAGGTGGACATAGCAGAGCCGAGAACTCTACCACCATGAATATTATTAAGCACCGAGACAGGTAGTCCTTCTGCTTGTATGCAAAATCGTGGCCACCAATATTCATCAAACCAACTGGGACATCAAAAGTAGGAAGTTTCTTGTTTTCCGAAGATAATAATCCAGATGTGATTATTGAAATAGTTATTCGTAGTGAATAACTCAAACCAAGCAGCCTTGTAGGTTAGGTAGCTAATCATCAATGGATGACAGGTACCAATCTTCTTTTCTTCCGTCATGGATGAAACTCCAAAAGTTCGTTTCCAAGCCTTCGTTGTCGTGCGAGATCTGCAACTTCCTTCATAGATGTGAAATGACATGGTTCAGGAGTAGGTATTTAAAATCCTTTTATTTCTGTGAAGCAGAACGAACCATAGCGACAATGCCAATTTCGGGAGTCGTCTTCACAATAGCAGACATCGTCATTACAGGCGCAACTTTGATCGCCTTCGCTTCCTTCTTCTTGTGCAATGTGTTGCACCTTCTTTCCTCGGCAGTCTTTAGCAATGTGCCCTGGTTTCTGACACTTGTAACAGCGAATTTCTTGCTTTATCTCAGTCTTTGGTTTATAACGCGGCCTTCGAGCAGGTCGTCGTTCTGAGATTACTGCCTTCTTCTTTTTCTTGGATCGATCCGATTTGCTTTCTTTACAGAAGCCGAATTGTTCACAGATGTCTCCTTCTTCATGCCTGAAGTCTTTCTTCTCAGTTTGACGCTGTCGTTCTCTGGCGCAATAATCGGTGATCTCTGCATCGATCCATTAGAAGAGGCGTTTTAACGGAACTGTGGCCATGTTTACGTTCCCAAGTTTGCTTCGTAGGATTTCGGCAAATCCTTTGGGTAGGCCAGCAATTACCTTATCTTTCCAAACAGGAGATTGTGAATCATTGATCTTGTAGATACGCGACATGAACGTATCTTTGTACCATTTGTAGTCCTGCAGCGTTGATATCTTCAGATTTAGAAGGGCCGTTCGATGCCGTTTCTCGTCCTTCTTCTCCACAGAAATGAATGATGATTGTGGAGAGCAGAGCTGTGGCAGAATTGAACATCGGCTTCTTCTGAGAATCGTACACGACTTCTCCGTGCTCATCACGCTTCGGGGACCACTCAATAGCATGCTTAGCTGCAGGGGATATACTTTCCCACCAGTCATGCAGTATTCCTACGAACCCATGAGTAATGATGTAGTAGGCTCGCTGTTGATCTCCACCGCAGGCAATGACTGCATTGACACAGGCAGTCATGAGGTTTAGCATACGGTTGATTTGATCGCCGTTTAAACCGTCAATGGACCACGGGAATATTGATTTCCCGTTGAAACCGGCGAAGTGTGTAGCCATTTGGTCATTGTAGGCGAGATCGATTGGAACAGGTCTGACCTTCTTGTTGATAGCCAATATTCTTTTGGGCAGATCATCAGCATAGCTTTTGTAGCTACTTTCTTCTGAAGAGAGAATGAACATTGCCATATTAACACGTGGCCATCGGGCCTTCTTTTTCTTCGCATATCCTGTCCGAACCTAGGGGTTACCCATTTCCATAGGTGGGGCTGTTTCTTACTCCGTTAACCTACCAGGGGTTTTCCTCCCTTGGTATCACCTTTGTTTATATAGCGGTTTAATCTTATATAAGATGATTGAATTAGGTTGCGAAAGTTCCACTAGCACTTTTCGAAGGTGCCCACTGACTCTCCATCAACTACCTATGCAGGCATAATCGCAGGGAGGGGAACTTTTTTCTTGCTCCTTGCAGACGGTCGGGTGGCTGCCGCTGAAGGCCCATCTGTCCTACTTACGTAGCGATGTGGTACGGTTCATGGCGTATACCTCCTCCCAGTGTCTTGTCTTAACTCCTGCCTTGGTTATTTCACCCTGACTATAGGGGGCGGGCCAGTAGACCTTGATATCCTTACACTCGTCATCGTCCAGTAAACTTTAGATCAGCTTTCCGATGACCCTTCGAGGTTTTACCCTTTGGCAGTCGCAACATTTACCTCCAAGTTACCCCACAATGGCGAGGGTAGAATACGGATGCGTAACCTTTCCGTTACGTGCGGTTGCCTATCCGCTTCTATGTATTAAATGTGGTTCACCTCCGGTCTTGACACCTTTGCTCGGTACTTATTCCATCTCTCTTCCCAAGGGGTGCCAAGGACGATGCCACTCCATCCGGAACAGTTCATCTCATCCAAATTCTACTATCCAAGGTTGGATATTCAAGTAAAGATCTAAGGAGACAGTGTCGAGGGGGGATTAAGGCTCCACTCCGCCACTTTTCTATCTATCTCTATTTCGAAAGTGTGGTGTGCCAAGGATCCTTCTTCGCGTTACCCTTCTAGCCGGGAAACTCGCACGGTTTTCAGACCACGAATGGCCTGTCACGAGGCGGTCGATGCATTCGATTGCATACCGATTTCATAGGCGGAACCGCTGAACCCCGAGCCCGATCTCGAGCATTTACCCAAGTGGTTGCTATTTCCAGTGCGTCAGCCAGAACACCCCTGCTCTGACCGCTGGCCAAGTTTTCCTTCTTACCAACGTCCCCTAAGCATAGCTCTAGTGCTTTCCCTGATTCACGCAGTTGAGATGTATTTCCCTCTTGCTGGGGGGTGACCACGGTATGGTCTTCCATAACTTATGACCTGAAGAAGCTATTCCGCTCTAAAGGGCTACTCTACCGTGGCATCTTTGATAGGACCCTCCTTCCCCCAAGGCCTTCCTGAGACTAAAAGAACCTTTTTTGGGGCATATTCGTCCTGACTGACGTTCTTCCACCCTTATTGGGACACTGGTCCTTAATGGCATTATGTTATGCCGGTGCACATGTCACTGGTCCTCTGGGTGGAGTACTTGTCCTTAATGCGTTTTTGGTTCTAGCCTTGGTTAAAGATACCTCTTATATATGTGAATGTAGAGTTGAGCATAGGAGCGTCACTTTTGGTTGACGCGTACCAGTCTTTGTTTATGGTTTGTTTGGATTGGTGTGGAGATGGGAGGTCGCTTTGCTGAGGAGAAAGGAGACAGTTTGACTTCGGAACCCTTTCGATTTCTTTGTAGCTAGGTTCAGCCTTTTCATTCCATCCCTTTTCTACCGCAAGGTGGGACCTGTCCATTAGAAGCTTCAGTCCATTTATTCCGGCCATTTTCTCACGTAGATCGGGTTGTCCCTCTTGGGGGAAGAAAGGGCGGATTATATTCACACGGTACTACTAAGACCAAAGTGAAGGTTATACCGGCAAGGGCAGCTACCAGAAGCCGAAGGCGGCCAGGGAGGAAGCCTACCTTAGACCAACAAGTAGTACCGCACCGCACAAGTAGGAGTTAGTAGTAGAATGAACCCTAATTAGCCTTTGGAACTTTAGGGTAACTTGTTTGCTACATGTTCGCTAACCGAGTCTATTGAGTGGGCTGTGACTTCTGCTTCGGCAGGGATATCGGATTGAAATTCGTATGCTTCCACGGATGAAAGAATTGATTCTACAAAGTCGGATTGGAACTCATATGCTTCTGCGAATGAAAGAGTGGATTATTTGGCATCTTCGGATTCGAATGCCTAGCTTACTCTTATATTATTCCCCTTTATAGTGGATTCATTGTGCAACTGATCGGAAATTAACATCTATCGAATTAGTCAAGTCGATATGCCGTCTTTGGTAAAATAACTCTATCCTTAACACATGCAAGTCGGTGAGTTGCACCACTGCTTCAAAGAAAGGAAATGACAAGGATGCATCAAAGAGAGAACAACATCGGTAGATCGTACCTTTGAGATCTGCTCGAAGCTTCAAAATAAAATGAGCTTTCTCTTCCTGCTGAACTTGACAAGGGAAAGCTTGTCTTTCTAACTCGATTAGTTAGTGCTTGTGAAAGTGTTGGCTTAAGAGCAGTTGCACCCATAAAGCAATAGCTTAAGATTCGTTTATCTATTTCTCTATGAATAGATAGGATTCTGATGAGTAAGCCGGTTGCAGCGGATACTTTTCTAATAAGGCCGAGAAAGGCGTTAACTAATAGAAGGCACTAACTCCAATCTCACTCCTAATTTCGACCGGCAGAATCAGATTCGATTATAGCGGCCCTCGACCTTTTTCATCCCCAATTAATAGTAACTGTTTCTAATAGTAGGGCGTTTAATAGTAGTCAGTCAATAGTCGGCCTTTTAGAGAAACCTTCTCCTTTCATAATAAAACCTTCCTCTACTGAATCCTAATATCCATCCATCTATAGCTTTCTATAGCTTTCTACAACTATGGGCTCTAACAAATAAATCAGCTGATCGGGAATCCTATTTAGTAATCCGCCGATCTGGAATCCGATCTTGTTTTACGGGCCCCTTTACTAGTAGGCAGTCGAACATCCTTTTCTTTTTCTTAGTTAGGAGGCCCCCTTTTCTATTTCATAATAGTAGGGAATTAATAATAGCACTTTTCACTTGACTTTGAACGCACGTTACCATTAAACCTCGGGGTGCAGGAAGAACCATAGGAAGATAGATCTCACGTGGTTTACTTACACGCCGGGCTTTCCTTTGTATATTTCTGACTATAATGGGCATTCATCAGGCGGCCTCCCTTTGGATTAAGGATTTGGCATAGGGTCAGTTGTCTCGGCCGCACTACACCCCAATCGTATGTGTCTTTTCAGCGTTGTTGCTTGCCACTTAGTATCGATAAGCTGTAACAGGGGTTTGGATTAAGTCCAGTGAATAATATTTGATCCCGTAGACGTAACTGGCTCACAAGCTCAGTGAACTACGTTAACAAAGGGAGGATCAAAGCAATTCGGGAATTCGCTTTTCCGTAGTGATCTCATCTCAGAGATATAGGTTCAAATCCTGTTCTTCCCACTTGTTCTATGCTAGTTGCAGGTTTCCAATAGATTGATAAATGCATCGTATGTAGTATAGAAATCGTCCATGGAGAATCAAACCTGCTGATCAATGATAGTGTATCGTAATAGAACAAAGCACCGTTCCCCCGATAAGAAATTGATTAAACCAGAATCATAGAGAATCAATAATTGAATGCACTGCTGAGTGGCTTGTGTAAGCTTTTTGTGTTAGACCAAGCCCCTTGAACTAGAGGATACTACTTTGAAGGAACGATCCAGATGCATCGGGCTCTCGCGGCTGTGTGCCAATTTCATTCACTGATCTACTTAATTAAGTAATTCGTAGTGGGCTCTTGCTTCATTGTGTTTGCCCCTCACCCCTCTTATCCCGGTCATAGCCTATAACTGTTCCCGTGCCTGCCCCCTCGACTCGAGACCTAATGGACGAGCAGTCATCACTTAGGGGCAGTTGGAATAGTAGTTCTCTGGCTTCCTGTTGTGAGAACTCGGTGTTTCTCTGGAGCCATCAACTTTTTCGTGGCCAGGGTTGGTTTTTCTATCGAAGATAATGAACCATCAAATAGAGCTTAATGAATAGCCGAAACACTTCACTATTAGATACGTATTACTCACCTGGGAAAATATATCATTGGCAGGCTCAACCACGGAAATGAATTCCATTGGCCAATTATGCATTTCTCTATTTTGCCATTCCTGAGGGAAGGCAAAGATCAGACGATACCTCGTTAAGGCGGGTCGTTAGCTAAGTCGAGTTAAGTCAATGAAAATGATTGAAGGGTTAAAAGGGGTTGTGAAAGAGAATAGGGTATGTTCCAGTTACCCAGTCGATACAGGGGACTCAAATGGCCTCTTAATCATTTGTGGTTGGTAGATATTTCTCTTTCATAAGTGGCGGGATGGAGTGGTGTTTTCTCTTTCTTTATGCTATCTCTGCTTACCTCGAGTCCTGACTAGCTATACGTCGGGCAGGGAGATATTAGGGAAAGATATCGGGATAGTGATTTCGCTTTGATTGATTTCCGTTAATCGAGAACATCACATACGACAATGCTGTAATTATATATGTATGTAATTACGCTTTGCTTTCTTTATGGGCTGGTAATTCTCTATCTATAATTACGACTCCTAATCGATCGCATAATATCATATACAAAGAAAGAGAGATCTTATTCATTCTTTCACGTATTGACTCGTACCCCGTCTCGATCATGGGGAATAAGAAAATAGTCCCGTTAAACAAAGGCAAAGGAAATAGTTCTCGTACATCGTTCACAGCTAATCACTGAAATAAACATATCGAACCAATCGTCATCACTGGAATCAAAACCTTCATTCCCTCACCTACAAATAGAAATAGTATGGTGGAAGCTCACCTACAAATAGTCTGGTGGAAGTAAAGCAATAGTCCCGTCAAAGCTGTTACCGCACACTAACACTTGACTGATTAACCAATACTGATTCTAAACTGAACCTTACATCCCGCCCGAGCATTCAATCCTTCCAAAAGCAATAGATCTATCCCTCGCTCAAGCCATCTATCCGTCCAATACCTCCCTCGATCAAGCAATCTCAAAAGCAAAAGCAATAGATCTATCCCTCGCCCTCACCCCCAAGCAAGCTATTGAGTGGAGTGATAACCCCATACCCCCAAGCAATGAAACAAGCAATATATCTTCCATCGCTCAACACCTCATAGCGCTAGCTATCTCACCGTCTACTGTGCTTCCATCGCTAGCTATCTCACTTACGATTGATAAAGTACCATTTGTAAGTGCACTATTGGTTTAGGTCACTTGCTTGGATGGTTCTTATCCCGTCAGTTAATCAGTAAAGAGTTATGGTTCGGTAAGATCAACCAGACTATCAATTGCTTGACCGCTTCACCCAGACTATTGAAGTGATAAGATGTTACCCAAACCTACCTCTTGACTGATTCTCAGTCAAGGTAGGCAGAATACTCTTATCGTATTCTCGACTAGGGCCTGCTGTTCGAGAATATCCCTGTCCTGTCCCTGATGGATCGACGCTTCCAGCCCTAGACCCGGTCCAGAGTTACCGACTTCTGAGACATATATATCTCCCGGGCCACTGCTAGAGTGACCTACAGAAGATATAGACATCTCCCCCGGTTCACTGCTAGAGTGACCTACAGAAAGAAGATATAGACACCTCCCTTGGTTCACTGCTAGAGTGACCTACAGATATAATATCTTCTGTTGGTGGCTGGGAATCGAAAAGATTATCGATATTGGAGGACTTCTTCACTACTTATGCCCCCGATTCCAGATGCTGGGTTTACCGAACAGGACTGATATTTGGGATTTACCGAACAGGACTGATATTAGGTCAAAGAGCAAGGTCATAGGGCAACAGATGCTCTTTTTCTTTACCCCGGTTGCGTTGACTCTCTTCACTATTTTCCAGGCAGGCAAGGAGGCCCTATAGTATAGATAGGGAGGGCTCGGGCGGGGGCTTTTTAAGAGTAGTTCCGCAATCCCATGCATGTCATTTTCCTTATTATCCTCCCCCACTCCAAGTAAAGTCAAGTTATTCCCGATAGGCCGCATGGGTGGGTTCCTCCCATCCAGCTACTATGATAGTGATAATGCTCCGGTAGGAGTAGGACTTCTTCTGTACTTATTCCGCACTGTTACACCCATTTGAATATCCCATCCCACTCCCCCGCCTTATTCTTTTTATTTAAGGCCTTTGTTCTGCCATTGCATATATAATCCCCTCCCCATCTTTCCCGTTCCCAGTAAGCCCTCAATTCGGAGGTGCTTATTCATTTTTAATTAATAAATAATTCAAAGGGTATGATGTTACCACACCTAGGAGATATAGGTGTTCCGGGCCTCATCGCTTGCAACAGGTTCTAAATCGGAAGGGGGAATAAATCAGCGGCAGACCTAGCTACTTACTAACGAATAGGAGGAGTGGGAGGGGGAGATACTTACTAACGAATATGCTTATCCTAGAGCGAGTTATCAATCGTGTTACAACTTCAAAGATTTCTGGATACCCGGGCGAAGTTATTATATAGAAAGGGGCGGGCACTTCTCTCAACCAGCTCGCAGGTGGAGTATACTCTTATAGAGGCGGACCTACTCGGCTGCCGCCCCACCGGAACTTATCCTCTTTCCCACCGGGTAGGGCGGTTGGGAATGAGTAGACTGATCCCTATCCCAGCGTTCCCATCCTTTCGCCGCGAGCCTTCCCTATCATCCGAGAAAGCGAGTAAGCCATACCTTCTACTGCCATCGATCCCGCCTCTCCCACATAGGACAATTCTCAATTCGCCCGGGAACAGAAAGAAAAGAAGGGGTGGGATCGGATATGGAATTCGAATGGTTGGGAGATCATCTCGCCTGCCGGAATGGGCCCCTGAACTACGCCATCGATTCATCGACTTGCCTTTTTGATGAAAGCATCGATCCACCTGCTCATCCATCCAGGTTTTACCCGACCCTGCCGATCCAAGCGGTAAGAGAACTACTAACCATCCTCCTAAGGTGATAGCACACGTAGCAAAGAGGGAGGGGACGATGCCTGCCAGGGCTGATGATCAGGTGCCTGAGGAGCATAAACGGGAGTGGAGTAGGCTGGTGGTGACGAGGCAGCCATGTATGATGATGGCTGTGGGGAAGGCTGTGGATGAGCCGGACCTCATAGGAAGGAGCTAGGGCGTGGACCTGATGAGGTGGAGCCTGAGGAGGCTGTTAAGTGTACCCGGTAGGTGATGGAATGGCATATGAGGGTGCCTGTGGCAATGGAGGAGCGTATCCAGTGGCCGGGTAAGGGATTTGAGGCATCTCTGTGCCATATGAAGGTGACGGCTGACTCATTACAGATGTGTAAAACATGGTGGAGTCAGGAGGACCAACAGCAGGAGGTTAAGATCACTAAACGTCTTAAGATAGGTCGAGGGGATAGGTGGGTGAAAGAAAAAGGCACTCGACCACATCTTTAAGCTCTCTATTTCTAAGGTAAACTTCCATTTCTAGATAGGTCGATCGTTCGTTATAAGTGATAAGGAGATAGGTAAACCAACTTCCTTCCATAGATAGGTCGATCGGTAAGAAAGTCAACCTGAAAATGGAGGCCAGAAATGGTTCCTTCTTTCCAAAGAATAACGATGCCTCCTTCTTTATTATAAGATGCTTCGACTTGCTTACAGAAGGAGCCACTGAAACGGGCTGGCTTCTTTAACGGGCCTCGCATTACTATTTCTTTTTCAGGGTGAGAATCAAAATCACAAGCTGGAGACCTCGCTAGCTGCTGTGCTGCGAAGAATTCACTTTCTCTTTAATAAGAGCCGGCCTTCTCTATGTCGGGGAGTTGTTGTACGAACTAACCTCTCCGGCTGGCGGTGAATACCTTGCTTTTGATCCATCGTATGTATCTTCTTCTGGCGGTAGTACTTCTCCAACAATAGACTGATTCATGTGACCGGTTTCTTCTATCAGTAAGTTCATGTTCATTTCATTCTTCAGGTGGGAAAACACCCTCCCATTTCTTGGGCATACGCATTTGGTCCAGGTAGGAAAGCTATATTTGGTTGGTTCTTATTCCGCCTGATCAAGCGATTCCGAAGTCCGATCATAGTTTGGCTTTCCTATCAGTCCGATCAAGCTTATAAGATTCCTAGTTATATCAACGTTTTTAGATTACGATCTTTATTGAGGCGCCCGACCTCTCCTCTCGTACGTATTGGCGCTTTCTCGTATTGATTTGCCCGACCTCCTTCTTGCTTGTATTGATCGCTTTGGGCAAACTCTATCTCTATTTCCCGAACGAGAAAACTCTCTGCATAAAGAGAATAGTTCATTGACGACAAAGCTAGGGTGAGGTAATAGTTTTAGCATTAGTTCTTTTTTTGGGCTACGGACATGGACAAGTACTTGCTCCTTTGAATGTCCAGAGAAAGGATGACATTGCCAAGCTAGTTATCTAGCATCTCGACTATGCATTTTGTAGTAATAATGAATATCTCAGTTTGACCACTAGAAGAATTAACAAATGAGGTAAAGGGGTCATAATGCTCACTGCAAAGTTTCACATACTCAGGGAGGGGATGTGTTTAAAGTACCAATTGTTTCACTAGCTCAGAAACCAGTAAAGAACCCTCTCTTTTCTTTGAATGAAATGACCATAGGTAGCTCCTATTTCTTTTCTGGTGGTGGTGTATTACAGGCTGGGGGAGGATACTTTTGTGAAACTGTCAATTAATTGAGGGTCCAACGAGGAGGAGACGTCACTCAGTTCTATTCAACGACTCAAGGACTGAGTCCCAGACTCGTCAGAAAAGGTTTTCTTAGTCTTCGGTATGATGGAGGGATACTCACAAAGACTAAAATTGACCGAGAGAGGAAGATACAAGATCTTACCTAGTAATTTATGGCAAACCCAATTGATGGCTATTGCTGCTAATCAAAAGGATGGTGAATGCATCTAAATAAACTAGTCCAATTTGGAGATCCGAGGACTTGCTGGTCTTTGTTACTGAAGCTCCTTTCCTTGCCTATAGTCTTTATCTGAATGCCTACGGTTCAGGAATATCGAGAATATCAGGTATTTCGATCGGGAATATCGGAAATATCGATCCCTTCTTACCACCGAGAGGAAATCTGGGGGTATTGCGCCTACCAGAGCGAACATGGATATAGGGATTTTATCTTTGCTTCTCCCTCTAATGGATTAGGGAGTTGTTACTGATCCTATCTAATACTAGTTGTTACTTATTGTTCCTAAAGAAGCGGGTTATTGGCACCGCCAGAACAGGTACCATTTGGGCACCGCCTAGCGAGGGGGGAACACGGGTCTTTATACAGCACCGCCTAGGAAAGGTGCGGAACAAGGGGGATCATAATTGTTCTCGAGCGGTATGGGTATGGGCTCGCTCTTGCCTGTACCGCCTGAGCTCTTAAGATCATATTTTGAAGATGGGATCGATCAGATAGGAGGATTTTCTCTTTCCTGGCCTGAATACCAAGGCAGTAGTCGCTGTACAGTAGTCGCTGGCTAACGTTTGTATTAGCTGGCTTAATTAGTCTAATTAGTAGCTGGCTTATGTGGTATAATTAGTAGCTATGCGGTATAATGAGTAGCTGGCTTATGTTTTCTAATTTCGGAGCCAAGATCGACCAATCATGAGTTGCTAGTTGTTCAATAAGCTAGTTGTTCCTGTTGTTCCGGAGGCCAAACATCTTGGCGCCCCAAACCTGCATAAACGGGAATGAATAGAATATCGGGAATTAATATTTTATCTTTGCTTGCCTAAGCCCCTTACTAAATAAGTAACTTGGTGGCCAAGGCCTTAACTGATTAATAATGCACCGGTACCTCTCCCCTTCTCTTTATGTCTGGTACCTCCCCGTCACTCCCATATGTGCCATCAATAGACAGGGCAAGTTTTACCATACTCTATCACCCCTACCTTACCCCAGATCCAGGGTCGTCTCTCACGCCTACCTTCTATCACCCTCCCTTTTCTTTTTTGAGCTTACCCAACTGCTCATCCTTGCCTAATTTGGGGTGCAGCTCAGATTCACCTTTCTCAGCAAGTCATGCTTCTCTCTATTCATCCTTTTTTCTCTATTGCTCTAGTTCCCAGCTCTTTACTCTAGTTACCAGTGGCTCTAGTTCTAAGCCTTCTCTCTTGTTTCTCTTTTAAGAACTAAAAATGAAAAACATACTTAGACTCAGAATAAAAAACCTATAACACATCGTATCATTAAGATTACTTCACCCATATAGTAAAGGCCTACCTGTAAAGGAAAGGACTACAGAAGAAGAGAAAGAGTAGAAAGGGAGGAACAGAAATACATTATATACTTATATATTTATTTAGTTGTCCATTTGTTTGATTAAGAGAGAGGGAGAGCGAAGCGAACCCGACGAAGCGTTCTCTCTTACTGAAAGGAAGAGAGCACAACCGTTTCTCTGAGTGAGCGCAGCGAACCTTTCATCAGCGAGGAGTGCCTCTTTCGAGGTATTACGAGCTATTGCATTATATATGTTGCAGTAGTGAGCGTAGCGAGCTTGAAGTTCTCTGACTGAGTCCCTTCCTTCGCCTTTGCCTTTGAGGGCTACGGCTCGGAGGGACATGGAGAAGCTCATGGAGAAGCTATTGTATTATATATGTTGCGGTGGTGAGCGCAGCGAACGAAGCTTTCTCTCTGACTGAAAGGAAGAGAGGAAGTGGGTCAAGGTGAGCGTAGCGAGCTTGAAGTTCTCTGACTGAAGATCCATTAGAAGCAACAGAGGCATAGGTGGAAGCAGGTCCAATTGATGGCAAAGTGTAAGCATCATCAGTGGAAGCAGATCTAGTGCTAACAGTTCGAGTTCAAGCCAGATTCATATCCAATTTAAAAGCCATAGCTAGTAGGTGCGGTCGAGCGGAAAAAGCCCAACAGCAGACCGCGTGGAGACCACCCACACAGGCATACTGCTGCGCACCGGACGGGTTAACACAGAGCGCCTGTACACAACATAACGAAGCTTAACCTCCTAACAATAGACGGAACGGAGCTCACCAAGGCAGTTCCATATCGAGATCGG
>Ga0316213_1000025_pt1 | contig 19611 bp, 21 predicted proteins | sample NRE2metagenome_FD_207798 | JGI IMG/M metagenome (GOLD analysis project Ga0316213, IMG submission 207798) | Spruce roots microbial communities from Maridalen valley, Oslo, Norway - NRE2 | ecosystem: Host-associated > Plants > Roots > Unclassified | place: Norway: Oslo | collected 2017-09-14
TACGGGATAAGAAGCCCTCCTCTCTGCAATGGGATCTTCAGTAAAGCCCTCCTCTCCCGTTGGTCGAGCTAGTTCCCTCCTATAGTGCAAACTACGGTGTCTACGCTACCCTTTGGTGGTCCGCTCGCCCCACTCTTATATTGTTGAAGCCAGTGCACTGCCGGAGGTTTTACTTCTTCTCCCCTTGCCTCCCGGAGGTTTCTTATCCCTTGTCCTGGGTGTAAGGAGAAGCTCATCGCTCGGGTTACCTTGAGGAAGCGTAAGCTCACTCGACCATAGGAAGAGGGCAACCCTGCGCTTGTCCCCGGGCCCGAGGTAGCCATTCTCCCCCTTACTCTCTTTGTTTGCCCAGATAGATCAGGATAAAGGATCCCTCAATCAGTACGAAGGAACTATTTTGATTCCTTCGCAAACTACACATCCCTACCTTTCTCATAATCGATCATATTAATGAAGTAGTTGGGCTAAAATAGACGAAGTGGAGGGCGAGCGAGAAATCCCTCTTGCTTGTTCGAACCCGTAACTACCCCAGTGGATAGAGCTAAGATGCTTATCCTACTAGCTAGTCAGTCGTGCAATCCAATAAGCAGGCGCAGCATTCTAGCTTTATTATGGTGCGTTTCTTATTCCTAGCTGTCTTATGGTGGGTAGAACAATGGCGAGTGGGACCAACTTAGATTCTCTATACTACCTATGCCGATTCTCTTTCCTTACTTCCTTGTTGGACCGCCCCTATAAAATACCTAGTCCGTTGGACCACCCCTATCGAATATGTGGGCTGTGGATATGTGCTGCTCTTCTAACGGGCAATTATTTACTATTGGCTGACCTTCTGGCACTGACCTTCTGGCTATATCAACTATGATCGATCGGAAATGATCGGCTGTCAATGACCACCTTCTGGCTATGAGACTGTTGCTTATGTTCTATGACTGGCCCCTTCTGGCAATGACTGTAGCACTGAGTAGAGCCTGTAGCAATGAGACTGTAATGACTAGCTGCTATGGGAATGACCTTCTAGCAATGACAACTGGCTCTCGGCAAGGACTCCCGGCAAGGCCTCCTTCCTGGCTCTTGGCAAAGAGAACTAGCTATTGGCACTGACCTTCAGGCAATGAGAACAGGCAATGAGTGTCTATGACAACCGGCTATAAGCTATTACCTTCTTTCTGTCTATGATTGGCTATAGGTGCTTCTTATTGTGTCAGTCTGCTATGTGAGGTGCTCTATGTGCTGCTGCAGTAGGAGTAGGTGTTCCGGGCGGACTTCCAGGGCGGGTTCATTAAAGGGCGGACTGACTGTGCCTTACGCGGACTGGTACTGTGCGGACAGGGCTTGGCGGAAAGTAAGCTCTAAGCTTAAGCAGGCAGCAATAGAGAAGAGGTAAGTGAGACTGTGTTCTATCGGTTTTCACATCCCTAGGTTTGTTATATCGTAAGTAAGCAAGAGACCCACCTTCTTCGGCAAGCGGCAAGTTCGATCAGCAGGCGATTAGTAGTGATTCACACACAGTGTTGATCACAGTGCCGTACCTGCCATGTGCCATGCCGGGGCTGTTTGATGTGCCCCTTCTGTGGACAACTTGGCTCTCTCTTTTGGTGGGGAAAATGGGGAATGTAATCTCTTTCGTTTGTTGGGTGATTCATAAAGCCGGCAAGAAGAAAGGCGCTCACTCGACCTCCTTGTAATAATAATACCTACCACTCATGCATGTGTCCTACGCTAGCAGCCGGGCCACTGGCAGCAATAATACTAGTCATCGGCATGAGTCAGGTAGCGAGTGATGTTGTGGACAGAGATACAGCCAGCCTTCCTTCTGCTTCTCCCTTTACAGACTCCACCTTACTGACCCTAGCGAATACTGCACCTGAGCGGATCCTTATAATCCTTGGGCAGACTTAGCTATACCCCACTTCTTCTTCCTTCATCCTTGGAACATCCTGAGCTTGGCCTAGCCTGGGTGACTGCCTGATACTGAGGTAGATCGAGACCAGAGACGATACCTATCAGATCATCTGGTCTCGTGGTGGGCCCGCTCAGAGACCTGCCATGCAACCTGCCTTATATTCCACCTTATCGCTCTGCTGCTCTTCGACCTGGCTTGGCTTTAATTGGCAGAACGATGTTTCAGATGCTAAAGACTTTGCCGAACCACCCCACCTCGTTGCTATCGAACCTACCTCACCATGCCAACCTTAGGACCTATGAGAGAACCAACCATTCCTACCCGCCCTGATTCCGATCAACCTACCGATTTGAAGCATGACGACCCGACAACAAACCCATATGGCGATTACACATGAAGGATGTGGTGCTGGTCATACTGAAGATATTGCTTTCACTCCGTGCCTCACTTGAGTTTTTCTTGCTGCCAGTACAGGAAGGAACTCTCTCGCCTTTCTACTGGCCTTATTATGGGGGATCATACCTAAATTCGACCTCGGAAGGCAGATCCAGCACTGTTCAAGAAGCAGCCCCTGCCTTACTACTATTTGATGCCGTCTTGGACAGGGAGGTTTCTTCATGGCCTGGGATAAAGAAGGAGACCAATCCGTAGGCGTTAAGCAAGGGGATATATATATAGTAGACGCCATCACTCTACCGCAATGGATTTACTCCACTTATATTCTATTCGCTCAAGGCTGCGCCATCATGGCATAAACACCAGAATTTTGTCCCGATTCCTTCCGTTTTCACACTCACTTTAAAGCAGGAACGAGAAGGCCCTACTCACAGCAAGCAGACAGGCTCCACCTTTGATTAATTAATACTTGTGCGTAAGGAATAAGATCATAGATAGGGCAGGTAAGGAAAGAATACCCTATCGACATTCTATCTATAGATAGTCTTTCTACAAAGGGAGGAAATTCATTCTTTCAGCTAAGTACTTTCCTGCAGCTAAGGACGTCGGGAACTCAGGGATGGCGGCAAGGGAGAATCAAATATATATATCTTCGCAGGTCGGGAAGGGCTTACCCTATCCGCTATCAATCTCTCTCCAGCTAGCAAAAGTACCTCCTCATAGTCAAGGTCCTGAAAGGTCAACCCAGTAAGGTTCTTATCAACCAACCCTTCTAACGCGAAGTCAACCCTGAGTTATAGGGTCCTGGCTTTGTATTCCGGTCCCCTCAACCGGAAGAAAGAGAAGCTCAGGGGGAAAGTAAACCCAGGGTGGAAGGTCTTGAAATGCCCCTTACTTTACGAATGAAGACCTCACTGTATCAAATTTGAGGGAAGGAAGGGGCGAGGATACAAGCCGCTCGATCCCCCCATCAGGGGAGAGAGGGTGAGGAACGTAGGGACAAAAACGTGATTTTTCCCTTCTTATATACCAACCGGGGCCCCATTTTATAGGGTTTCAACACGAAATGGGTTAGGGAAATTATCACGAAAGTAATTGCCTAACGCCTTAAATGAGCGGGCTAAAGTAGTGACATTTTTAGGGAGTTATGTCTTCTCCAGTCTCGGCTCGGGGTGATCATAGGTCTAGGGATGCTCATAGGTATAGGTATTGGGATGCTCACAATATAAGATGTATACAGCACAGATTTAGATCCTTACCTTCCTTAGTGATAGAGATCTATAACATTTATGACTTCATATTAGAAAATTGGGGTGGATTTTCTCCAAGAAACCCTGAAGTCGACCAACCATATTGAATCCCGGCGGAGTCGATCCCACGATTCATTATACACATATTACCAAACCTTGAATGCTGTAGCTCGATTGATTGTGCCAGAATTTATTTGTTCGGAGCTTTCTTTCTTGAATTGATTGGGTCCGATGTACCGGAACTGGTGACAATTCACCCGAGCACTATTCCATATATAATGAATCGTCCCTCTCCTCTATGGCACATGCAAACATTTGATCGGCTGGCTGTGAGTTCAGAATGACCAGCAAACTTCCCTGCTCAACTCGACTTGCTATTCGAAACACTGAATGAAACAAGAAACTGTGCTGATTTGTCTCGATGCCCAGAGGTAGGTCGAGTCCCCAATTAGAGCGAGCGAGATCCGATGCTGTCTGTCCCGATAAAGCACAAACCCAGTCCAAAGCGCATTCATGGTAAGTCTACCGATCCACTCTGCATTGATCAATGTCAAGTGCCATAAAGTACCAAGCGAGCCTGCCAAAAGCACATCTACGGGAGCAGCCCTGAGCGTAATCTACAGCCTTTTCATATAGTACCGGTCATCAGTCACTATGTTTCAGTCAAGCGCCATGTGCCAAGCGAGCCCATCCAAAGAAAGCATATCCATAGATAGTCGACATACCCACTCCGACCGGCGATGATGACCTGTAGCATAATACATAATAGATTAGTTTAGCTCCTCTTCTGACTCTTAATACTTAAAATACATAATAGTGATTCTTAATTCTAGAGTCTACTCTTATTCCTAATCTAAAGTATAAGCTATGGAGGGAGATCCTATAAGTTATAAGTACAAGTATATCATTGTCTAGTTATAGCTTAGTGAGTGTTTAGTTATAGGTTAGGTATATACTTGATCTTCTTCCTGTCTCTTGACAGCCTACCTGACTGACAACTTCCATCTAATGAGGAGTAATCTAAGAATCTAATGAGGAGTAATCTAAGAATCTAATGAGGAGTAATCTAAGAATCTAATGAGGAGTTATCTGTTTCTATAGCTTGCTTACTAAGCCTTGTTTCATCATGTAAAGATACTTAATCTGTCAAAAGTATTTCCTAAGCGATAAATGATAGTCCCTAAAGACCAAAGCATATAAATGATAGTACGTAAAGAGTCTTTCTACATGAGCTACTTAATATATACTATACTCTGACTCCTTGTTCTATCTACTAACACAACCTATTCCTCCTTTCTATTTCTACTAGCACAACAAGGAATATAGTCTTACTTACACAGTTCCTAATCTAAAGATCATAAAGCTTATACTATAGAGGGCATAAAAGGTATATAATTCTAATCCTTATACTATATAAATATAATTACTAATCCTTCTCCTGTATAAAGTAAGTGTTAATCTTTCTAATTAAGTTCTACATAATCTATATAATCACAGGAATTAGAGGCTTTACACCTTGCATTACGGGAATATTTAGGAGGGACGGACCTTCCCACCCAATCAAAAGGTTATTCGCGATGGAATGCCAACTTCATACAACAAAGGAATTTTACAGTTACTGCCTTAACCTACCAGTAAGGCGAACAAATAACCGCGGAACAACGGGCGTATCTATCTTTTGATAGAAACCCGCCTCACCACCTATGAGATGCCCTACCCCAATATAAGTTAGCAGGGTCTTCTACTCAATTTAAGAAAAGCACACCACACCTCAGAGACACAAGGTCTTTATTCGATATCTCTTTTTGCTCAGAAAGACAGGATTGATAAGGAACCTCATTACGCTGGACACTCACAGAAAAAAAGAGAATGAAACTAAAATATGGAGCTCGAACATAACCTACCTTCAGATTACTTATTTAGACGGGGCCCTCCCTTACCTCCACAGAATAGACTTACATATCACGTTTATAAAGAAAAGATACATCAGCTACAGTCTTAACATCAGATTGAATAATGCCCCTTTTTATTACTCTTAGGAGCAACCAAGCACTTCGGGAGGCAGAAACACACCGGATTGATCCACCTTGGACTACAAGAGACTCAAGGAAATAACTCCTGCCAGATAAAATACGAGTAAACGCCTTTACCTTTTTTGCTTACGCTCCCTCTATCGGGTACTCACGGAGCCAGGGGTCTACTTATTAGCTATTTTATACTTGGTGTATCATTACGAAAGCACACCATTAGGCAGGCTCTCAAGGGCGAGGCCCAAGCATTCTCATCTACTGAACCAGCAGGAAGTGCACTTGCGAGGTTGGATGAACCCGCGTGGAGGTGGGATCGATTAAAGATTTTAGCGGTTTGAACCGGATGAGGAATGAATACTTTAGGGCAGTGTTGACATGTTGTGCACGTGGATGCTTCAGCCCTATTTTGAAACAGCGGGCGGCTCCCTACTACTCAGGGAGATAAAAAGCCCCAGTCCTAGCACCTCGATAAGGGTCAGTAGAGTTGGGGATCTACCACTCAGCGGGGGAGACGCACTATTGCCGGGATAAAACGTGACAACCCAATCCAGGTAGCGAGATGGAGATTGAAGTGAACGAGAGCGCACTAGAGTGTTTACGAGACGGGGGCCGGAGAAACAAACGTGCAGCAAGCCCAAGGATCGGTCCAACGATCGATTACACCTTGCGTCACACAAGGCAGTTGCGTGCAGCAAGCACAAGGATCGGTCCAATGATTACACCTTGCATCACACAAGGCAGTTCAGCTCGCAGGAGACAATACAAGTGGACCACATTAGAACAGAAAGAAACACACGGACGTATCACACTATTTCACACTGGGCGAACCTTCAAAAAGTCCCACATCTAATCTTCATAGCCAATACTTTGATTTACGGACAACCAGGAAGGAAGTAAGCCAGCCAAGTCAGTAAGCAGTCAGGAAGGATGCAACGATGGAAGCATTGAAGGTTAGTCAGTCCGTTGCGAGTTGCCAGGTTTAAGAGCCTCATAGCCTAGCCTCCTTTTTTCTTCAGTCAATCAACTTCAACTAGTCCTAAAGAAAGACGGACGCAAGGACCCGGCAAGCTTCGCATGCTCATATATACTAATAAGTACTTATATACTCCCCACCCTTACCCCACTTTATATTATATTGGGGGGGGCCGCACGGTTACGGTTATTGACGTGCTACTAATTGAAAGTGAGCTTATCGGGTTATTTCTCCGCGAACCGGTCAAATCAAAGTAGTCTCCAGTTAAAGTGAGCGGGCTGGCTTGCGGGGCGCGAGAGAGAGAGAGAGTTATTTACCGGGCGGGGCGGTATGGAGATATCCCGGTTAGATAGGTACTAGACCGAGTCGGGTTGTGCTGGTCCTTCCTAAAAGAAAGAAAGAAAAAGAAAAGAAAGCTTTCAATCATTAGTTGGAAGGAGCTTAGGAGCCGGAAACACAATTAATACAGGAAGGAAGAAGCCCCAATAAAACATAAGTGGAAGAAACAGCAGAGCCCGCAGCAGCAGCACACAGCAGCAGAGCACACAGCAGCAGCACCCACAGCATTGGCAGCGGACAGAAACACAGTAAGTTTCGGGGGTTCATCAGAAAGGAGAAAGCGGATCACAGGTGCGAGAAGCTGAGCCATTTTGCCTATGTTAAGCCGTGGTTTGACCTTTCACCTATATTGGTTTCGAATACACTCTTTTAATAAGCCTGAACAACCTGTGGTTAAAGCAGCTAAGCCCACAATATAGATAGGTAGATCTGTAAGCTTAGGAGCCCTATAATTACCTGGAAGCCGCTGGGAGCCGTACTACCACTGCTATCTACTTGAAGGCCAGTATAAATTGGGTGGAGCTTTTAGGCTTTATATATTTACATTTAGGCAGTCAGTCGTGCTTGGAGCTAGACCATCAGGAAAGATAGATCATAAGGAGGCTCATTAGGCTGCTGCATTAGGCTGCTGCATTGGATCCGCCCGAGAACCGCTACCTGCACCCGCTACCCCCTGCGCCCGCTACCCACTCCAGACTCCCGAACCCCGATACCCCATACCTACTCCCTACTCCCTTATTATCCTACTCTCCCTCCTTTTACTCCTTATTCTCCTACTACTTTCTACAGAGGATAAATACCGCGGGAATATGTTACGCTACCGCTCAGGAAAGATATGTTACGCTGCCGCTCAGGCCCTACCGCTTCCTTGTTGGGGAATGAATGAGCAACGATCCGTAAAGAAAGAAAGATTGAAGCCCTGGTTGACAGAAAGAAAGAGCCTTGCTTCCAAGAAGAGATCGGGGAGGAGTCTTAGGAGCCTGGTCATTGAGCGCTACCAACCCGCCCTTCCTTCCGCTACTGCCCGCATCAACAGGAACGACCAACGGTAACAGATTAGCACCGGTAACTTAGACAGAGGAGCGAGTTACGAAATAAGGTACGAAATAAGGAGCGAAATAAGGAGCGAAGGCTTGGAATGGCCAGTAAGAAATTCCCCCGGCGAGGAGCGTTCATCCATATCGCTTCCTTCCTTGTCGTGGAAGGTCTGGTAAGTCAGGGTCAAGTCAGGTCAGGTCTGGTATAGTCTGGTCAAGTGCTGAATAGTTCCCCTTGCGCCCTACTTCCAAAGGAGGACATAAGCTTCGAACCGGATATGGTGGGGTGGTGGAGAATGTTTTTATTGGGGCCGAGTGTTCTTCTGATGAGATCGACATATACACCACATTATTTAAGGAGTTTAGAGATGTCTTTGTGTGGTCTTATGAAGAAATGCCTGGTATCGATCCCGGGATTGTCGAGCATTAGATTAAACTATAGCCATATGCTAAACCCGTTAGACAAAAACTCCGCCCTATTAATCCAAGGAAAGAAGCTGCCATCAAGGCGGAAGTTTCAAAATTGCTTCATGATGGCTTCATTTATCCTATACCCTTTATGAAATGGGTCTCCAACCTGGTTCCGGTAACTAAGAAACAAGGGACAATCCGTGTCTGTACTGACTTTCTTGATTTGAACCTTGCATGTCCTAAAGACAATTATCCCACCCCGTTCATTGACCAGATTATCGATGAGTGTGCGGGTAATGAAATCTTCTCCTTCATGGAAATAGGGAGCTGGATACAGGGAAGTCAGTCATTGGTGGAGCATTTTCCCTTCTGTCCTCTCGGTCAATAGGTAAAGCGTTTAATATAGAACTAAGCATTTCCCGCTCGTCGAATCTCCGGCGAGGTAGGCAAGGCAGCCGGAGTGGTTCGAATGTTCGGGATCTATTCCTGTCTCCAGTCTCAGCTGCGGATTCCTATCCCTCAAAGGAAGGCCAGTTCTTCTTCTTCTTCTACTAGCCAATTCTTTTCACTAGGTGCTCCCGGTGACTGTGATCTACGACCAGCCTTCTTGTCCACATTTCATTCCGTACAAGTTTCCTAGTTTCTGTGATTTCCGTTCTTCCAAGGTAGATACTTTGAATGAGACGTTGCTTGAATCCCCTGGCCTGGATGTCGCATTCCTGGGCCCAGCTCATTTCCCATTTCCTACTCTACTTAAATGGATCCCGTGTTCTTGGCTTCTGTCTTGATCCTATTCAGAACCCATTCCTATTTCTTGGAACCCTGGTTTCCTGTCGGAATCCCTTTCTAATGCTTGCTGGGTTGTTTGTTTGGTACATGGTCGGTCTGATTTACCCATGATGGCTATTCTTCCCAAACTGCTCGTACTCTTAACCCCAAACTCGGTGCAGTGCATTTCTCTACTTCCACGGAATCTCCCATGTCTTCGTACCGCTGCTCCTAGTTCTTTCTTACCTGCGACTGCTATCTCACTGCCTCTCTGTTTGCCTGCTGTCTATCCACTATCAAGCTTGCCTGCCCGTGCTCCATTCCTAACTCCCTTGTTTTCGTATAGCATCAATATGTCCTGTACTGTTGGGTTCTTGTGAGATCTACGGTTTCTTCTCTCTGTTCCACCAATGGCTGTAGATAGTCGAGGGCAGGGCTTGAAATGAGGGTCGGAAATAGCAATAGTAGGGCAAATGCGGGTAGGCAATAGTCTTTCTTGTAGGCAATAGCAATAGTAGGAAATGAGGGTAGGAAATAGCAATAGTAGTATTGAGGGTAGGTAAATAGTAGGCTTGAGGGTAGGCAATAGCAAGAGTAGGCTTTAACGCGGGTAAGCCTATAAAGGGTAAACTTGGAACATGAGGCCGGGGCTAGATTGATTGGGATTGGTGTGGAAGCAATAAAGCAGTTCCTTGTCATTTCGAGCGGCAGCGATAAAGCTGTTCCTTGTATTTCCTTTTCGATCAGTCAATCAAGCACCTTCGGTAGAGCACCTTCAAACGTAAACCTTCACCCTCCACTATCACGGGATGGAATGAACCCTCCCTCAACCATATCATGCAGTCCATCCTTCTTTCCACTCGTCAAAGCAGTCCATCCTTCCTAACCTTTCCACTAATCAAGGCAAGTCCATCCACCGACTCCCTTTCGACCAACCCAAACCAAGCAGATTGATACGGGCAGTTAAGGGCAGTTAGGCATTGAATAAGGGCAGTTGGGCTAGTGTACTCCTCAACGAGACAGTTGGGGCTCTTCTCCTAATTGTGACTGGGGCAGGGCAGTTAGGTGAGGTTATACTTGCCTTACTCCAAAGGTGGGTGGATCTATACTTGTCTTCCTCCAATGGGTGGGTGGATTTACGTCCGGGCTAGAGTGATTGTACAGTCGACGTAGTGGAGGAGGCGAAACGCCGTGGAGAAGGGCAGACTGGTAGATAGATTGATTGGACTGGTCAAGTTCGTATCGATGCTTCACTTCCAATCACCGTACGAACGAGTCACCGTACTGCATGACTCTTTCAAAGGGAAAACGTTACCTTCTCATTATATATGTTGCGTACCCAGGTATAGTGGTAATACGTTTGTTCCTGATCTTAGTGAAATCGTTATTATTGGGACTGGCAGACATCACTCTGTATAAGTGCTGCATAACAAGTGCTGCATAACTGGCTCATCGAAATAGACAGATAAGTGCTGCATAACAAGTGCTGCATAACTGGCTCATCGAATTGGCTTCTGTTATAGAATTCTTTCCTAATTAGCTGGGCTTCTAGGCTGGGCTTATTGATGGTCAGTTTAAGTTAAGGGCAGTAGGGAGAACCTTACCTTCCTTATAGATAGCTCAGGTCCCGCTTCTCTTTTCTTCCCCTCAATCTTTCCGAAGGTAAGTAAGTGATAACCTGACCTTCTACAATGCATCTATTATAGACATAGAGCTGTTGCTCATCCGTTGATTTCAGAGGAGAATCCAGGTACGGCCATGGGATCTCCAATATTATGCGCGTATAGAAAGACTAGTTGAGTTGTTGATCCAACCTAAAAAGAAACCACCAATTGCCACTAGCTCCGGAACGAGCCGAGGGGGGAGGAAACAGTGATTCCGGGAGAACCTAGGGATACGAATCAGGGATCGAGAAAAGAGAAATACCATAAGGCTCAACAATTTGACCTCATCTATTTCCAATCTGGATACTTGTAAACTGTCATTCCTAATGCTCCTCGGAATCGGTTTTCACAACCTGATAAGCCGGGGGCATACCATACGGCTGATGGTGTCATTGGATCCGATCCGTCGCTCAAGCTTCCAATCAGTTTGGCCAAATGAGTCTTTCTACTGGAACCAGTATGTCTGGTAACTATTATGGTGGTGATAGTACATCCCATAGCCATCCTTATGGTGGTCCTAGTACTTTGTATGGTCAACCTACCTATGGGTATCCATCATTACCCCTTGGTCATCCCAGCCCTTCATATGATGCATCTCGCTCTCTAGCATCAGGATCTCGATCTCTAAACTCTTCATATCGCTCACGAAGGTATTCATCTCGGTAATAAGTAACTGAATCACGAGCACGAACAGGCTCTTCATCCCTGGGATCAGGCTCTTCTACTACTGCTTCAACGACATATGAATCTGCTGCTGGTGTTGTATCGGAGACTATATATGATGCTGCTACCTTTGCTTTTGGAACTGCTACTACTGGCGCTACTTTTATCAGGGCTCCGAGGGGAACAAACGAGGGAACCATTCACCCTACGGGGCGGCCTAAGGGATGAACCTACGGGACACCTACGGGGGAACGGGGGAAACGAAGACGTCGGGATCGAATTGATCGAACGAAGAATGCATCGTATAATAATGGCAAGTGCGTCTTTCCCGTATGAATCGAGACTGAATTGAGTTAGGTTCTTAGATCACTACGGGGCACCCCATACCAGGTGCGTGTTTCCCGTATGAATCAGCACCCCATATGAGATTCAGTCCCCAGCAAGAACATAGTGGCAGTGAGCTACTTTGTGTAGCGTGTGCTTCGACCATCTATGCAGCACAAACAAAATGCGATGGGCGCATCTTATATATAGCAATATGCACACTTCTCTCTTGGATCAACAACTTGGAATCACACGTTTTGACCCTATCTATATAGCGGTTGCCCTAGAGCAGGAGAGCCATATTATTTAGATTATGACTTTCGTGATCGAGCTTCAGATCCAGACCTCCGTGAGCGAGATCCATCCATATCCATATCATAGTATCATAGAGATATATCCATATATAGTGATCAAGATGCTGACCTTCGTGGTGAGCTAGATCCAGATTCTCTCTTTCGTGGTCGTGATGAAAAGTCTGGTGCTCGTCGTGGTAGAGATCCAGTGCCAAGGTAAAAGCCAGTTGAAGCACCTATTGTGGTTTAACCTCTTTATCCAGCACCAGCAACAGTAGATCCTCCAGCAGCAACAGATCGAGACCTAGAAGCAAAGGTGCCTGTAGCATCTCTTCGCATGGTTCCAGATCCATCCATTGAAGCAGCAGCAGGCTTTGCACCAGATCCACCAGCAGCAAAGGCAGAGGCCTAGGTACCAGAGGCAGAGTCGATAGCTCCGGATCTATATCTCGTTATAAAGCCATAACTACCATTAACGGAGGTAGCCACTATAGAGTAAGGAGTTTCATCAGCAGATGCAAAGGCTACGGACGGTACCTAAAGCACTAGCAGCAGATCCAGATGCGGAACTTACAAAGGTAGGTGCAGATCCTTAAGATCGAAAGCCAGTTACGGATCCTATAGTTCCAGGTCCAATAGCAGTTCCAGTAGCTTATCCAGTCCTAGCTTCCATACCAATGTAAGCAGGTTAACTATTACCTGCACGAAGAGCAGGTAAGGGCCGGTATCTCGTCCTGTTTCGGGTTTTGGTACAATAATAGATAGTCTATCCAGGTGTTCCGACTTTTGGTACATCTATAGCAAAGGCACAAGCAGTAGTTCGAGATCGAAATTGAGTCGATCCATACACGGCAGCTTCGGTAGCATCCCTACTAATAGATCCAGATCGAGACTATGACCTTCGTGAACGAGATCCATACCTTCGTTAGCACCTTCGAGATCGAGATTCCGTGCCTGTACGACGAGATCCAATTCGTGATTCAGTCCCTTATGATCGTGAGTCAGATGCTCGTGGTTCTCTACGACACACTATACCAAAACCGGTCCACGATACCGAGCTTATCCACCACCAACTTATCCACCGTCAGCACCATCAGTGGTTTCAGTAGTCGATTCTGGTTCTCCGCTGTTGTTTATTTCGATGAAGCTACAGTTGCTTTCGATTCACCACCAATAGTTTCGTGATTCAGATCCATTTCGAGATCAAGTTTTAATTCGTTACCCAGATCAAGTATACCCCGTTCCTGGTTCATTTCCGGGCACAGATCCAATTATAGAGCCACCACCCCGCCTAGATTCATACCTATATCTCGTTGAAGCAACACCCGCAGAGCTAGCATAAAAGACAGATACATATCCAATAGCATAAGGAGCGGAAATCCTACCGGTTTAAGATCCTGTTCCATATCCAACTACAGAATAAGCGGAGGCGGCATCCTTTCCAGGTAGATAGTTATAGCCCGTTCCAGAGCGAGTAACAGAGCCGGTTGAAGCAACCGTTCGGGAACCTGTTCCTGTTTGGGTGGATTAAGTTTATTCACCGCCAGCGGCATAGATCGGTAGCAAAGGTGACATATGGGTGGAAACATCACCAAGAGCAAAGGTAGGGGTAGGAGCCGTACAGAAGTTGGGATGCACGGTAGAGATGTTACAGGGGAGCGGGAGGCAGCACAATAAAGGTTTGACCTCCTCGTGGGCGTGAGACAGGCGGAGATCGCACGTAACGCACTGATTTCTGAGGGATAACGGCGCATTGGGGTTATATACGCGATTATTGCTGGCTAGTTTGGTAAATTGTCTTGGGCCCAAGATCGCGGTTTCAAGGTTTGTAAAGAGATGGGACGAAATGGTTTAAAAGCACGGAAAGGACAGGGAGACAGGGACGGGAAGGACAGGTAGAGAAGAGGTAAACTACAACATACAGGCAGGAAACTGTAGGCCAGGAACTACGGGGCAAAAACTACTACGAAAAGGGAACTAGAGGCAGTACGCAGCAACTACGGGAGGCACAGAAGGAGAACTAGAGGCTCACCTAATCTATGAACTAGCTCTGCCTTTCCTCCTGCTTTTGATTTTCTGTACTTAACAGACGCGCTGACCAGACTGCGCTACACCTTCTTCTCACCCAATCCTATCTGTAAGTAACTATATACGTTATTTCGCAATTCATCTATCTTTCGATATCTCTATATACGTTATTTCCTCTATCTCTATATACGTTATTTCCCGATTCATCTATCTCTATATACGTTATTTCGCAATTCATCTATCTTTCGATAATTCTATATACGTTATTTCCCGAGTCATCTAAAACTATTCTCTCTCTATTCCCGGGCGGAAAGAGGAGCCCAGTTCCTGCCGGCATTCATGAATCCATGTCACTCCGGCTCGGCTTGTTGTTATACTATATGATATAATAGTAGTCGTATTCGCGCTCTGTAGGATTCGAACCCACGACATCAGGTTTTGGAGACCTACGTTCTACCGAACTGAACTAAAAGCGCTTTCTCAGAATAAATATCTAATAAGATAAAAAAGTATCTAAACAACACAGCTATGACTGGGAAATAGATCAACACGGAAAAAACATAGACATGACATAGCTTTTTTCAGTATGTTTTTGATTCGTTAAAGAAAGCAGAAAAGATCGTGCTTGATTAATTAATTGAAGCGGCGAGATCTAAACACCTGTGTGAGTTATGCGTTCCGTTTTGAATTTCAGAAAATGAATCCTCTTTCCTTCACGAAGACTATTGCTGTATCCCGCCTAGGGATGAGTCTCCCAGGGACCGGAGGGATTACCCCTATTTCACCACCCGAGCAAGAGTGATTCATTCCCCGGGACCTTACAAAGAGAAGGCACTGCCGCCCCCCATACATAATAGTCGAGAAAACTAGCCCTATCTAGCAATGGAGGGAAACATAGCATGTCGCAACAAAAGCTTGATTGAGTCAATCTAAAAAGGGCTGCTGGGCCAGCAATAGAGGAAGGAACCACAAATTAAAAATCGAAATCGAGAGATGTTTTTGTTCTTACCCAAACCGAATAGAGGAAATGTAGGGTTTTGTTTCGGGCGTTTGAACTAAACAAGACACGTAATTCTGCTTCCTATATGAGGGAGCTAAACGCACCTTCTGAGCGGGATCTTCCAATAATTAATTAGATACGCGTCATATCACTAGATCTGGTTTTCGTCTCAGGTTGAAAGCAGAGCTAGAAAAGACACTGAATTATCCTTCGCCGAGGATGCGCAAGCAAGCTCGACCAACGGGAGAGGAAATAAGTGGCTATTATTATATATGTAATTACGCAGGCGGCTCTCATAATTGATCTACCCTAATATAAAATAATATTGTATACAAATATATATATCATTATATATGTAATTACGCTTTATTTATTATAATACGTAATTACGCTTTAGCAGCCGAGGAAATAAGTGATTGATTCCCCTCTCCCAAAATAAGGAATCGAGCGACTACGTTCCTCTCCCTCACCCATATGATGAGTGAGCGTTAACACCCTCACCCATGAATGGATGAGCGACTTCGTTCCTCGCCCTTTTTGGGTCGAGTCACTTAACGTACCTTTTGGTCGAGTCACTTAACGTACCTCAAATCGATTCCCTTTTCGCTTGAGCTTGAGCTTTCCCATTGAGCTTTCCCTTTTCGCTTGAGCTTGAGCTTTCCTTTTAAGTTTCCCTCACCCATATGATGAGTGAGCGTTAACACCCTTGAGCGTGCTTGCGCATCCTCTAAGAAACCATCGCAGTTGGACCCTCGCAGTTGTATGAACAGAAACGCTCAAATCTACTCGGTAAAAGCATCGCAGTTGGCCATCGCAGTTGTCTGCGCAGAAAAGCCAATTTCCCTTAACAAAAACCATCGCTGTTGGCCATCGCATTACCGGTGTGAAGCTCCGACAGCTAAGGTAGATCAGAATCCTCTTCTCATTGGAGGAGTCTTAAGAGAGAGCCGGCCCACTCCGATTTGACTTGATTTAGGTGCATTCTCCTAATGTCCGATTGGGCTAAAGCACCGATAACCAAAGCTCACCAAAAGCAAACTGGGGTTGTTCCTAAGTAGAGCAGACCGAAAGATCAGATTCCACATTAAAGATCAGATTCCACATTAATGAAGTGCTCGATCCAGCATCGAACGACTACGACTACCCGGTTGTGGCATGCTCTCTCGACTGACTTTAAACAACCCAGTAGTACAATTGGCCGAGAATCAACCGACATTCAGAACATTACAGAACCCACAGAAGCATTAATCCGTAGTACTGGTGGACCGCCACTAATGGAGCAATATGCTTTGCTCGACCCCCACCTCAGGATTATTTCAATAGAAAAGTGCTAGGTCCATAAGTGCCAAAGGAGTAGAGGATGATCTCACTTGGCAGTTATATCCTCATCAATGGAGTTCGATCACTACTTCGGGACATAGCGATGAACCTGAATGAACATGGGGACACCTGTCTTACTGTAGTAATTTCTACCATTCAAAAGCAGGTAAGATGGCCTGAATACTAACAGGAAGTTGGGTTTAGTTGAGAATGAGGGGGAGTTATGAAACCTCTTCTGCTTTCCCTACTCCAAGCATGACTGGGGACTTGGTCGTCTGTCTTTTCCGGGGCTATTGGGAATAGTACTCTAAGGAGCTTTATAATAGTTGAAAGCCTTTCTGGTTATTCGTACCAGCCCATGCATGGGACCAGCCTATTAAATGCATCGCCCTGGATTAATCCCGCCGAAGCATTCATTACAGATTCTATTCCTTATGGAATTAATGGCTTGGATGCTGCTGGTGAGACTCGATCTCATGCTGTTGGATCCGGATCTCCAATGAATGCAACTGGATATGTATCTGGATATGTAACTCGATCTGGTCCCGACCCGCCAGGACCAAGTTTATTCATAACCAGTGGCCGGAGTTCGGATATTTTAGTGGTTCACTTCCCCAAAGAAGCTGCCTAACGAAGTCGAGTACTTATCCCAACTATCTATCCAAGACAATAAGAATAGAGAGGGTTCCGTCTCTTTTTGGACTACTATCTCAACCTTTCTTCTTTTCTTGATGGTTTCCTTCTTTTAAGCTTGCCGGGTTGATCCCGCTTTATCAATTATCTACTATGCATACTAGCTCTTAAATTAAACCCTCTATACGCCAGTTCTGTTATGAACCTGTAATGATAAGAAAGCGAGCGGTAATAAGAGTATGAAGCATCAAGAGGAACTAGTCCTCACCCTTAACCTTCAACCTTTGCGATCGTCTTCTCAATAACTGGGAAATTTTATTGTGGGATATCGTCTTCTCTATTGGGAAATCGTCAGCTCTCTAATGGTAAATAGGCTAAGGGTGGGAAATCGTCAGCTATTACCGGGATATCGTCTTCGTGGCAAATCGTCTTCATTCAATATACGGTATCGTCTTCATACTAGACTGTATCGTCTTCTTGCACCCGGTATTGTCTTCTATTCAATATACGGTCTCCGGTTGGCATTGAAGTTTTTAATACGTATATAATAGAATGAGGGGTTGACGAGTTGTTGTTTCCGTATCCTCGTTGGCGTTTATAACTGGCAATGCAAGAAATGCCACTTCCAATAAAATAAGGGTTGGCATATTGATGTGCTTATTTCTTTGGATATTAATTCTACTTCGTTCGTTCTCCCTATCGCTCGATACTTAACTCTCTACCCTTACCTCTTTTCAAGCTACCCCCTGGGATCCCTTTTATTAGTATTGAGGGTTCGTTCTCTTTCTATGTTTTATTGAAGATAATGTCGACTTTAAGTCACTCTGGTTCTATTATATACGTATTAACGAACCCATGACAGTATCCGTCTATGGCCCGGCTGTTTCTTCTCTCTGGCCAGTATAAACAATATCCCCAACTTGCATCCTACTATCCCAACCTTATCCATCTATAAATATCGTCTTCTACTAGATGGTAATGTATTCATTGATATGAGACTGGTTCTTCTTCAATGCCAATAGCCAGTATCGTCTCCTCGGTTCAAGTTGGAAAATCGTCTTATGGCTGGTTATTGCATCTTTATGCTGGCAATTCTATCTCTTTCCCAACCTTCTTCTTTCAAGTCAATGCATCGGCACCCTGTAGTTTAGGTTTGGGTAGGGCAATAAAAGACGATATCCCAGCTACAAGACACGGAACACTCGCCGAAACGGGAAGCTAAACAACCCGTAGGCCACCTATTCTTGTACACAAAAGATTCTGGACTCAGATATGGTGCTACTCTTTCTTTTAGGCTCAATAGCATACTAGTCTGAGGGGGCATGCCTTATATCTCTCTCGCTCTCCATTCAACTACCAGACAAGCAAGGACACTCGGAGAGAGAACTTCAACAAGATAGAACGTTCCGCCTTCCTCTTGCCGTCTCCGTCTGTAGGTCTTATGTACCTTAGTCTTGGGAGCTCAGCTTAGCTCAGCACCGAACACTCGAAGAAAGGGGAAGCCCAACAACCGACTTCGGGAAAGAGCTCCAGAAGAAGTTAGCCGTAGGACATCTTCTCATATCTGGTGCTTCTCTTTTACCCTAGCTCAGGAGAAAGAAGCAGGTTTAATTATCCATAGACTAAATAGGGCATGAAGGACGCCAAAGCAAACTCACTTCAAGAGCTGGAAGTGAAGGGAAGGTATACCGATTAGTGCCAGACAAAAACTAGATCCATAGGGAAGACTTCCTCCCTCCCAGACAGGAGAGGGAAGACCGCGGACCAGTACTGACTAAAGGAAGGAATTAGCGCTCGGGACTCTCTGGTCTGGACTCTAGATAGAAAGAGTAGACCTTCTTCCACGTGGAATGCCTCAAAGAAAGGATTACGAAAGGCCGGACTCTATCCCATTACTTGGGAATGGAGAGAAGGGGAAGCCAACTCCCTCGAGAAGCTAGGAGGGACTTTAAGGTATCACCCTTATTGAATTGAACAAAGTAACCCCCTGAAGGAAGAATCTTGGTCCAACCATAAAGGAAAGCCAAGCGACTTCCCTAGAGAAGGAGACCTTCTTGTAGCTCAGAGGAAAGAGGGAGCAACTTAACCCACCCAGTCCTGCCTTTAGGAAGGAATGCAGGAAAGGAAACCGGTATAACACAAACAAAGGAACCGCAATCACCACAAGCAATCAACGATTCAAAATGACAAAAGAAGGGGGCATAGGAGATAGAGGCGGAGTCTTGGCTGTAGTTAATGGGAGGACTAAGAGTAGCAGTAGGAATAATAATAGGAGAGCAGTAGAGAATATAAAGCGTCTTTTCAGAGCATATGTAGCTTCTGATATAGGAGCTGGAGCAGGAACACGAGTAGGAGCTCTTGTTCGTTCGCTTGTTAGCTAGTCTTTCCTCGCAAGCCACCAAGCCTTATCTTCGTCTCTGAACTCAAGCCTTCCCTTCGATCGAGTTCTCAATTTTCTTTTTTCTTCATTTGGAGTTGCTTGGTCACTTCCTGGCATTATTCCGCCTTCTCGGGTGTTGGGTAGTTGCTCGGGTGGTGTATTGTATTGTGGTTGGTTGCATCAGTTGATTCACTCG
>Ga0316213_1000026_pt1:0-15000 | contig 19511 bp, 6 predicted proteins | sample NRE2metagenome_FD_207798 | JGI IMG/M metagenome (GOLD analysis project Ga0316213, IMG submission 207798) | Spruce roots microbial communities from Maridalen valley, Oslo, Norway - NRE2 | ecosystem: Host-associated > Plants > Roots > Unclassified | place: Norway: Oslo | collected 2017-09-14
CCTTGGCACTGGATCTCTACCACGACGAGCACCAGACTTTTCATCACGACCACGAAAGAGAGAATCTGGATCTAGCTCACCACGAAGGTCAGCATCTTGATAACTATATATGGATATCTCTCTATGATACTATGATATGGATATGGATGGATCTCGCTCACGGAGGTCTGGATCTGAAGCTCGATCACGAAGGTCGTCATCTCAATAATCTGGCTCTCCTGCTCTAGGGCAACTGCTATATAGATAGGGTCAAAACGTGTGATTCCAAGTTGTTGATCCAAGAGAGAAGTGTGCATATTGCTATATATAGGATGCGCGGGGTGCCCCGTAGTGATCTAAGAACCTAACTCAATTCAGTCTCGATTCATACGGGAAAGACGCACTTGCCATTATTAGACGATGCATTATTCGTTCGATCAATTCGATCCCGACGTCTTCGTTTCCCCCGTTCCCCCGTAGGTGTCCCGTAGGTTCATCCCTTAGGCCGCTGAAATGACTGTTTCATCACCCGAATCTCCCCCTTTTGCATCTCATCAAAGTGAGTGGGGCAAAGATACGGTTGATGAACAAAGATTGATGGGATAAATGAAGAAACGCTCACGAACTTACAAATAACACCATTGAATTCCCGTGCACTCTAACCAGTGTTACTAGCGGCATCGAGTAGCAGATCATCCAGCAGATCGAGTTACAGATTCAGCTTACCCAGTTTATCCAGTCGTAGTTGGACCTGTGCTAGATCCAACAGCTTAAGAACCAGTTGGAGTTTAACCAGCAGCACCAATACCAATAGTTGAGCCGGTTGGTCCAGCAGTGGATTCGGTTCCAGACTCATAGCCAGCATCTGAGCTAGTTTCTCCAGATCCAGCAGAAGAACCAGTTGACTGAATTGACCCGGTGAAAGCAACAGCTGGGGCATATAAAGCAACGGAGACATGGGCTAAGGAGGAGAGAGCAGCTAAGGCAGAGGTAGATCCACCAGCAGATGATCCCGTTTCATAATCCGTTGATTCCAGTGTGTTTTTGTCTCTGGGTGAAGCACCGGTAACAGTAGTTGTTTACCCATACTTTCCCTTCGCTCCTGTGTTTCTGTCCTTGTTGTAAGTGTAATCCGTGTTTAAGTGCTATTCCGAGATGATAACCGCTCGAAGCGCACGGTGCAGCTAGGTAATAGGCACATAACATAACAGATAATAGACATAACACAAAAGAGAATAGAATAGGCCGCTCCCTAATGGATTAGCCTCGCTCATGGGTGTTGCTCCTTTCCCCCGGAGGGTTAAGGTAAGAGTACGATTTCTTCCTTCCTTCAGAGAAAGAAGGCAAGCGATGGTCACACCTTCCCCATTAAGATTAGTACACACTATTAACTAGCTAACTACAGGCATATGAGTAATCAATCATATAGGATGAATGAAAAACCACTAGTATCATGTGAACAGCTCTATGAACCACATACTGATTCCAACACGTGAAACCTGATCATTTACATGGATAATAAAGACTAGAGCTATAGTAACCTGTATTTTCATCAATAGGCTTGTAGTATTATCCATAATGAATACATATGGAATACAGTGGAATGAGGTTGAAGTTTGATAAGTAGCATGAGTAAGCTGAATACCTTATACTTGCTTGTTTAGATATACTTACCACATTAAGCATATTGGTTTGATTTGCATTGTGTAGTAGGCACTAGAGAAGCTTGTCCTTATTCGTTGTACTCATCGGTCAATCAATCCATGCTACTAGAACAATGATGCCTAATCTATCACTAGTCAGGTATCTTATTTAGTCCATGGGATTGGTACTAGCTATGATGGTGTTCTAAGCAGGTGGATAAGCTTATACGTTACCATTATGACTACCAACCCAGTAGTGTAACTGAAACTGCTTACTGAGCTCGGACATGTATGGGATTTGGACTACTTGAGCTTACATTATGCATTTGATTCCTATAGCAGAACTAGTATCATCTGGACGGAGTAGAAAATGAACATAGGACTGTATATATATAGGAAGAGGCATAACTAACACGAGAATCAGACTAGTTAGAATGAGTACCATTGTATTTGCATAATATTAGTACACATAAGCTATTCCATAAGAAACACGTATAGGTAATGATAACAAGGGGCTTAACTCTATATGAGATCACACTTATACTGATCTTTATGGGAAGACTTACTACGGAAATGATGAGCGTTGTCTTCGAAAGCATAATGACATATATAATGAGAAGGACCGGCTTGAAAGCCAACCTTATCCCTCCAAGAAAAAGTCTCCTGTTCATCGGTCGAACGTAGGAGGGCAAATGCTCTTCGCGCTAACTACTTTCAGAGGATACAATCCGTATTCACACAACATGGTCCAAAAACTCCACACAGGATTGAACATTCGATCCAAACCTCTATATCTTTTTGTGGTGCTCCTGCATGTCTAAGGCCAGACATCTCTAGTCAAGGTACTTGAAGAATCTGGATAGGTCTGAATCTCTCTAATGACAATGGAACCGCCCTCAGATCTCATAGTAGATGGGGCAACGGAATATGAAGTGCTCCTCGGTCTCGATCACGGTCGCTTGAAGATGGCAGAGTTGGTAGGTCCTGTCCACCCGAGGGATATGATACTCGGCTTCCACCCGAAGCCAATGTGATCCAACCCAAAACTGGCCAAGAGGGATCTTGAGAGCACGCATCCAATGACGGTGCGTGTAAGATAGATATCTCTGACTTTAAGATAGAGGAATACGTGTCTTTGGATTACTATTCTACACATACATAAACAGACCGGTTCAATCGGTGCAAAAGGATGGGGTGTTCTATTTTAGGTAATAAGTATGCTTAGCGTTTTGATTGACAAAGATGGGTTGAATGGGGAGATGTCTGGCTGGGATATTCTAGCAATGCTGACTGGTATCCATGAATCTCCTGGCAATGCTGGCTTGCTGTCTGAATTCATCAATCGTTTCTCTATTCTTAATGGGTAAGTAGCCTGCCCTGCCTGCCATACATCTGTTGAATGGTTCGCCGATCTGTCTTTCCTTTCCTTTCAACGCCAGCACAAGCAATCAAAATATTGAGTTCAGTATGGTACTATCCAGCTAGCCATTCCAGCAAGAGCCGTACCATGCTCCCTCCTCCTTCCCTCCATCCATCTCCCTCCTCCTTCCCTCCATCCATCCAGCAAGCAAGCCAGGAAAAGATTCAGTCCATCCATCCTGAGGAAGACACACACCAACAAGAAGAGAGAGACAGAAGGTCATCCCAGAAGAGAAATATGGTCATAAGAGAAGAGAGCGGAATAGTCTACTAAATCTAAGTACGAATGCTGGTGTTCCCCTACTATAAGCCCGGGACAGCTGCTCTATGTCTGCTTAGTCTTCCTTTCGTGTAAAGTCTTCCTGTCGTCCAAGCTGACCTAACTGGCTTGTGATTGCCTCCCACCAGTCCCGGACCCCAAACTTGGATTGATTGCTACAAGCCTTCTGTGACCGATTCGTGTCCCCCCAGCCCCTTGACTCAAAGGTGTGGGAGCGTAAAACTGAATTACCTTAAGCTAAGTGAAAAGATGCTGTCTCCCGAACCCTGGGGCAGGGGACCCTATATGTTATCTGACCTGCTGCCGGCGGGGATCTCCAATAAGCACCCAACTAACCGAGATTGGTCTGGCAGTAGTTCTTCCTCAATGAGGGCAATGAAGAGTGTGGGTAGCTGTCTGTCCATCAAAGAGAAAGTCTTTCATCTCGGGCGAGTCAATAGTGAAGTTCAATTTTTAGGCTTTCAGTGTTAAGCGAATGAATGGAACGGACAACCCTTTTGCTGAATGGGATAGCTTCGGTCGTCTTGATTGGAAGCCTTAGTTCCTTCTTGCACCACGCGCTCTTCTATATATATGTGATTCTGGCCCACGCCTACTACGGATGCCCTCTCCTCAACATTCGATACGAATCTGTCATTTCCTCCCCTACCGATTGAAGTTCCATATCCCCGGTTCAACCCGACCTTTTAGTACTGCTGCTCTAGCCGGAATAGATGGTTCGCTTACCTCGGAGAAGAGATTGGGTTTACTTTTTCTGTGACCTAGCTCCCTTTTTTGAGGGTATTCCTACCTTTCTTGCCTCTCCGAACGGGGAAGAGCTCCTAGCAAAGGAAGAAGAGAGATAGGTTCTATTGAAAGATCGGGATTCGTTCTCTTGGAAAGGAGGGATGGCTATTATGCCTCTCCATCGATTGGGAATGGGACTAGCTTCTTGATCCGACCTTCCCTGAGGTGCGCCTACCTTCCACCAATAAAGAGATACAGGTCATTCGATGACCAATACTGGCGATTCGAACATTCTCGATCAGCAACAACAACAAACTATTTACCGAGAGACTACTCATTCGACGATGGAAAGTGTAGATTCGACGAAGAAAGAAGCAACAAAAAGAGTACGAGCTCTAGGTGCTAGTATTGCTGATTGTGTGAAATAGGTTGGCTCACACCTTTAAGCGAGACTGGTCGGAGAAGAGCATGCTCTATGATATGAAAAGAATCAACGAATTACGAAGTACGAAGGGAAGATTACCGATTTGCTGCACAAAAGTGCTCATTCGCTGAAGATGATGCATCAGGAAATAAATACTAAAGATTCACCATAAACAACTGATGAATAAGATGCGGATTGAGGTGCCTTTAGAAAGCAAATCTACCAAGACTACTGATTCGCTGCATCAAAACAACGTATTCCACGAGAAACTAACAAGCTAGAGTCACCAAGCGGTGTTACAGATCCCCTTAAGAGAAACCTTAGGGCGGTACTCCAACTAGAAGCTATTAGCTCTCACCTCGTAAAGGAAGAGTACTTAACCCATTCCAACGAAGGGAAGATGGCGGAAGGGAAAGAGGGAAAATGGCTCACAAAGCATAGCTACCTTCTCAAGCTTACTTCGGCTTAGCCCTATGATTGCCCGAGTGAGGTATTTTATTAAAAGGAATGCAAATTGGAGTGGTTCGCTTTTCGGACTGACTCGCCCATGACTGCCCATCTTACCTTCCCCCAATAACCTATCTCACCTCTCTATAGGTCTTCCATCCTACCACCAGGAACTAGATACACTCTTTGCCTACCTTCGGAGCCCTACCTGTAACCTACCTCACCAATTGCCTAGCTTCTTCCTGTTCGGAGGGTATTCCTTCCTTCTCTTGCCTAGGATCCCTCTTCCTTCCTTGGCTAATCCCATTCACCCGCAACTCGAGGAAGGGCTTCTCCCGATCTTGATCCCACTCCTGGCTTCATGAGTTGAGTTTCCCACTTTCCTCGAAAGAAGAGAGGAGCAACTAGAACAAAAGAATCACATCGAGAGAAAGGAGCTAAAGACTGGGAATTCGCCAATAAGACTGGTGATTCTCCTATCTTTGCATGTGATTTTGCGAGCTAAGCGAACCCAAGCGAAGTACCTCACTCTTTCCTCGCTAAGCCAAAGCACCTAAGAGGTGTGAGCTCTCTGAGGTGTGAGCTATGAGTTCCTCTCTCTTGTTCCCTTGCCAGCTGGGAAGGCCAGAGCGAGGGATGATGTCGAGCACGAGGATGATATTCCAGTTCAGTCCCCGATGAGCAACCTAACTAAGATATCCTACTCTTCCCTTGCTTGAGCTATGAGCTCTCTGAGCCAATGCTCTTACTTATTTGTTCTCATTGAGCAGTCTCCCTTTCTATAAGTTTCCCTACCGCTTGTTCGCCGAAGCCTTGTTAGCAATGCTAGTGACTTTCTATTTCTCTGAGCTACGAGTTCCTACTCCTATGCTTGTGCACCCAGAATGTCTTAGTAAGCGTCCTTAGCAGCTCTTGGTAGCTGGATGAGCCAATGCTTGCTATTGGAGTCCCTTATTATGCCTTAAGGTTCCCTAAGAGCATCTATGATAGCATCTAGGCTTCCTACTTTGCCATGAGTATTCTGAGTCTCTGTTGCAGACTGCTCGGTGTAACTGGGGTGGTTCGGTAGGAGGATTGGATAACATCCCTCTTTGCTGGTCACCCATTCCAAGAGGCAACCCAAGCACCACACTCATTGTTGCTAGGGGGCTTCACTGTAAGAGTGAATTTATCTCCCTCCAGAGCCCTTCTCTTGTAATCTTCCATCTTATTCCTCGTCGTCTCGTAACTCAGAGAAAGACGGAAGCCTGACGGAACGGAATTCATTCCAGAACAGGGCAAAGCTATCCTCTCCTCAATCAATTTGTTGACTCCGCGAAGCTCTTGTGCGACGAAGAAGTATTTGAATCAATTCGTTCTGTCCTCCACATAGGCAATGTCGGGTCCCGAATCCGCTCCTGTAAGCAAACAAATGAAACTATTGCGAAAGTACGTGCCCGCATGAAAATAAGTTGTATTGAAAAACAGCTTTGACCCATGGAAAATGAATTCTATCAAAGGCTTGTTTGCTAACACTAGCCCTATCCGCTGATTGGCTTGTTTACTTATATAGTTATCTTCCTTCCCAATCAACCAATCAAGGAACAACTACGGAACCAGGCTTTGTGAGACTTACTTAGTGAGCTTTCTGGCAACAAAGGAGAGTTCCCTTACAAAGATTAAGAGTTAGGATCGAAGACAGGCTTGCTTCCCTTCGTCCAGTTAATGGCTGGATCTTCAAGATCAATGAAAGGAAGGCGGGAAGGAGGCGGTTTGTACCAAACCTTGTTGACTCGGTTAAGAAGCTGGAGGCCAGGGTGGGAATCAGATACGGGCCACCCACTACCCACGCCCACCACCCAATAGTATTTTCAATCAATATTGGATTGAATTCCCGACCAACCAAAATCTTAGAGGAAAAGGAATAGCAGGAGGAGCCCACAAGAAATTCCCCGAAATAGAGATGAAATGCGCAGCGAGCTTTAGTAGTTACCCACGGGGGAAGGCACTTCGACAATGAACTTTTAGCATACATCTGTCTTTCTTTCTTGTTCGCTGGGAGAAACGCTGCCGGGCTTGCACATCAATAGGGTGGATCGGCCATATCTGTCACAAACGAAAGGAACACCATCCTTACCCACACCAGCTCAGAAGGAATAACAACATGGCCGCGCAAAACCCACCATAGTCTTACTGCCTGAACCCTAAGAATCAAAGGAGGCTGAGCAGTGCCTCGATAACCTTTGTTGCCCAAGCTCTCGCCGAGGAACAGAGAAGAAAAGGAATAGGCTAGCGAGCGATAGCGGATCGGAGGCTGCTATCCATAGTAAGCTAGTGACCTTGTAGCTAGGGGGCTGAGCGATGATGGGCGCAGAGATAAGTGACCTTGTAGCTAGTTCGATGGTGAGCGAGGGATGAAGCATGAATCAAGATAGTAAAGGCTAGCATTGCTATGGAGCTACGAAGGCCTTACTTCAAGGTGCCTTAATCACCTCTTCATAGAGCTCTCTTTCATGTCTATTGCCTCCTTGAGTACGGCATTGATCAAATGCTATCCATAGTAAGCTAGCGATCTCATTGTTAGGTTAGGTCGCTTTCCGGAGCTTGAGGCCCGAGCCTCAGTTAGGAGGAAGCGAGGGAGAAGGAGGAGCCCAAAAAGGAGATGTGAGTCGCGCGCCTCAGCTAGTGTCACAAGTCTACTCACTCTATATATGGTGGATAGAAGCGTCAGACACACGCGAAGGATCTTTTATAGAGGTGTGAGCTCAGCGAACTAACCTTCCCGGCCTTGTTTGAAGAGCAACGGTCGTAGCGTTTCGATACACAAAGTCATACCGCAGCCCCGCCCCATGACGTCGCTATCCCTAGATCGTACTTCCTATGCCGTATTGGGTTGCTTCACTTGAACCAAAGGAGCGAAGCCGAAGATAAGCTTAGGGAGAAGAAGAAGCTCTGACGCCAACGAGAGAGAGGTTGACAAGGCGCTTGCTAAGGGTAGGCAGGACTTTCCTCAAGTGGAGTCTCTTATACTATTATAGAAGAAGTAGTGGCGCGAAGCCTTGAAGGCGAGCGAAACACAACCTAAGATTGAGGAGCGAATCTATGAAGTTGACTTGAAGTAGACGGGGAGCCAGCGTAGCGAAGTGGAAGCGAGTAGAATAGCTAAGATAGATGACTCTACACACCTTGAGCTTGCGAGGTGCACAGGCCGTAGCGCTCCCCTAGCTAGATTGCGCCTAGTCGCTCATTAGTGGTGTTCAACATCTCCAGCTTAAGCGCTAGCCAAGGATCAATACAGGTCTGCGACGGGCAGCTGCTTTCTATAGGTATGTAGCTCGTGTAGCTAGCGAAGCAAGGCTTGAGAGAGCTTCCTAGCTACCATTCTCTTGCCCTAACGACCTAGCTTCTCCTGTGGCTAAGCTGTGGAGCAAGCCCTTTGATCTAGAGGTAAGGTAAGCTAGGATAAGCTGTATGCTGCTTATGGCTAGCCCATGATGCTCTGCGCAGCAGCTTCCCTATAGATCCAGAGCTATCCTACCTTGAGTAGAGCCTCAAAGAAGTAAAGAGCCGTGCTTAGACCTTGTGCGGAGTCAATGTCTCGATGCTCCAATGGCTCCTACCACATATTCAGTCCGATAACTAGGATGTTATAAGCCTTAGTCCCTGTGTATTCTTTTTGCTTTCTTACGAACCTTGATTTGACTTATTATGCTTTGGAAACCTTTATAGAGGTGGTGTCCTGCGGAGCCCGAGCTCGAAGGGAGGCTGGATAAATCACTGGCACTGCTGGCTTCTCTCATTGGCACTGCTCACTGGAGGGCAAGCAACCCAGCATTAACCGCATTAGATCGCTCACTGCTACTTCTTATCACTCGCTGATGGCAAATGCTATCACTGCTGTAGGGAAGGAGGGCAATCCAATCAGCACACTGAGCCTTAAGTTAAGGCCGTGGTAGAGCTGGCGTCTTTGGTCGCCCTCGCTGGTACGACTAGCTGGGGTAGATGGGATAGCTGGATAGGCTGGATGGGAGGGCTAATTCGGGGGGGTAGGGGAAGGATTCTATTGATCTTTTAGTATTTGTAAGGTGGAGCCACACGGCATTGATCTTCTCGGGTCTCAGCGCATACATAGCAAATATTGGGTCTCATAACATAGCAAATATAAGGAATGAATCATATGAAAAAGACCATTAAAAACAAGACCTAACTAACTCTTTGATCTCCTGCGGGGATTTCTATTAGTTTCGTGGCTCAATCAAAGAAGGCAGTTCCAGAGTGAGTTCATGACCTAGTGTGGGTCTTCTGTTGATAGCTATGATGATAAAGTATCAATCAGCCAGCTGCTTTAGGTAGAACAAAGTATCAATCAGCTCGTCCCTATTGAAGAGAGATCAAATAGCATTTCTTTGATCAAACTACAGCCCTATGATGATAAAGTATCAATCCAGCCTTGAGGTAGAACATTGATCAAACTACCGACAGCGCTGTAAGGTTCCTCGAGAGCATTTTGTCATAGTAACGTTTCCCCTCGGCTACTTCGGGGATGATTCACCGAGTGCTCATATAGCACAAATATGTATGGAGCTATTTCACATCCAACAAAAGTTTATGATCCATGAGCGGAATAGCATAAGCAGAGCCATACATATAGGGCCTAGGTATGAATCCTCGGGCTAACTCGGTATGCCTGAGCCCTTATGAAAGGATTACACTTTAGCGGCTGGAGGGGAGCTTAATATACTGAACGCTCAAAGGAGAGGCACGCATCTTCAACCTGGATTACCTACTTTTTGTTTAGGAGCCTAACAGCCGAGCGTATCACTGGATTCTAGTCAATCTTAAGCTATCTAGCGATTCAGGTCTGGGCTTGTACTGGATGGCTCATATGATATCGGCAAGGCTCTTTCGGTTCTCAATCCTCCTAACCTTATTCCAACGTGAGTACTTTCCGCTCTAGTGATTGCTCAACGCCTCTTGTTGCTATCTTTACTTGATCGTATCTGAGTCATTGCCTTCAAATAAGGCTTTATAAGAGGTCTTGATGTTCGTCCACCGTGAGGTTACTGGCCTTCTTACTTGATGTTCGTCACCTTGCCTTATTTGTACACCCACTAGATTGGCTAGGATCTTCTCTTTATAGTAGCCCTACCCCATCAAGAGGCCAGTGCTTTTATTGAGTGCGTGCAGCACCCCTACCTTGATTAGGAAGTATAAGCTGCGCCTTCCTTCAAAAGATAAAAGAGTAAGCAAAACATGAGACAATGCAGATCGGTAAGCGGTACTAACAAGATGCACTAGCCCTCCGCCTTGATTAGGAAGTATAAGCTGCGCGCCTCACTAGCTCCGCTGGCGGCCTGCTTGCTCTCTTTGATATAGAGTCCTTAGGGGCTACTACCGAGCGTACTGGTTTGACTGTGATGACCTTTTACTAAGTTCTTATCGGCATAGAGCAGCAAGCATCCTCTTTCGGCAGCCATTCGCTACTATGTATGGTGTCATAATCGTGGAACTACTTTGATGAACTCAATCATTCGCTACTATCTAGCACATGTGTTCGGAAGATAGCATTCATTCGCTACTATGTATGGTGTCATATGCATATGTACTTACCTGGAAGGGATACATAGTTTCATTGCTAACATGGTCAACAAGAGATGTTTAACTTCCCGGAGACAGAGCTGGTCAAAGAACCCCAGACCTTCCCTAAAGGTATTGTAGAGGAGCCACGCAACTCGTAAAGTAGAATTGCCAATTGGTTATGAGAAGGTTATCGCTCAAAGGTGTAGCCTATCAATGGGCTAGCTATTACACTTGCTCTGGTATTTGAGTAGCGCAGTCTGATTGATGCTGGTTGCCCGTGCCGCCAGCCAGTATCTGAACCTATATAAAGGCCCCGTGCCGCCAGTTCGACTTTGCCAGCGTACAAGCGCACTGAGCATATATATTTTGACTAGTCCGAACCTCCTGCTACTTACAGCACCGTCCCCTTAGATTCTATTCTCTCTTACTCCCCCTTATATTGGCTCCAATGCGCCGATCGGCACAGTACACAACACGATAGATAGCAGCTAGCCCAGTCTTTGATTCTAAGGTAGTAGATCAATAGCATCACCACCTGGCCTACGCCCACAAAGCTCTTTAGGGGCAGCCGTTACCTTACTAGCCACCAGTAGTCCTGCTTATGGCTAGCCCAAGCTTAGGTGCATCTACTATTAGATTAGTGAGAGCTATCAAGAGGTGCAAGGCTTTCCCTAAGTTGTTCGAGCGGTCCGGTGCCCCTTACCCTGGTTTTCCACCTTCTCCTAAATCCTTTGTACCGAGGCCTATACCAGGCTTAGCGGGACGCAAGCAGCAATCTTGTTAATAAGCAGGATTCGAACGCTGAAGGGCAACAAAGTGTTGTTATCGCCGTACCGTAGTAGTACGATTCATGAGCCCCCGCCTCTCCCGAAGGCATTCCCGCCTATTCTCGGGGACTTTCCTCTATGATCGGGTTTATTTTGATAGACATATTTTGTTTGATGGCAAGCACTCGAGAAAGAAGGAAGGCATGCACTCGAGAAGGCAAGTCATAAGGCAGGGGAATTGGTATCGTTAGGAAGGGAACTTAACTGAAATGAATGGATCTTACTGGCACATCGCTCAGCTTGTATTCCTTATCATATCATTAGTAGTAGCAATAGTCAGCTATTTCTTTCGCAATTGATTTCATCAAATCCTTCCATAGAGAACAGTTGCCAAGGACATCAGAAAAAGTGGGTCGCGGGTGTACATTCATTTCCCGAGAGAGTCCTTGTTAATAGCTACAGTCTAACTTTTATATACGTGAAAACAAAGAAACCTAATGAATGTCGAGTTTTAATACTAATATTCTTAGTATTAAAGAATTAATTTAATGCAATTTGATTTGAATGGAATTATTAATCCGAGGATGCGCAAGCAGGCTCGACCAAAGGGTTTTAACGCTCATCCATCATATGGGTGAGGGAGGGCAAGGAAGCAAGCAGTAGAAAATCATATCGTAACGAAGCGGGTCAAAGCGTAGGCCCAGTGAAAGGAATCGACCCCGTTTGAAAGGTGTAGTTCCGTAACGAGAGGGAAAAGGTAGGCCAAGGTATGGGAAAATAGAAAGTAAAGAAAGAGTAGAGGGCGAATCCAAGCAATAGCCATTCCAACAATCGATCCAGTGCATCCTATTTAGGAGCTCTCATTTCATCTATAGTTTCCACCAATCATTAGTTTGGAATGGGATCTAGCTATAGGCGGGAGTAGGGGAATCTAGTGAGTGCAACACCTTCTAAGCATCTATCTCACGGTTGGGAGCATCATTTTATCCCTAAGCTACGGCAAACAACATTTCCTCCATTGGTTCGGTTCATCAATAGGCCTATCTCCTCATCGTCATCCCTATCGTCAGTAGTACCAGTCATTAGCCAATAGCTCAAAACAGGGGACTACATCCTCCCTCCGGTCGGAACAGATCAAGAAACGGATATTACGGATCTATCTCTGGGATGGGGAGTACCGAAGGGAAGGACTCGAGCTCGGGGAATACTTACTAACGAATATGCATGGGTGGTATAGCATCTATTTGTATTTCAATCATAGCAATTGAAGTAATAATTAGTGCGGGGAGGACGTAGGCTATCAATCATAGTATCAATCGTAGCTGGGTGGTATAGCATTTAAGTGTTCATAGTTTGGGACCGGGGAACATATAGGAGGGGAAACGAACTAGTGTGGGCAGGTGGAATCTTTATTTTGAGAGGCAACAGCTAGAGCAATTGAAGAACCAAGCATATGGAGGTTAAAAAAATTATATAAAGTAATAGGAATTGGTTGGTCTCATAGCGGTTTAAGCATTAACCAATTCTTGGGGATCACCAGGAGCATAAGAGTAATCGCTAGAGGCTTACGAGCATAGGAGTGGGAGTGTGGTGGAGAAATCCATTACCCATTACTTTATGCTACTCATTCGGGGAAGTGGAGTATATCAGATGCTTTACTCCAAGAAGTGTTTCAGGACAGGATCAGTCTATCAATCTAAGTGCCGATCAGGAGAAAATGCTCATCATCCGTAGGGAGCTTGACCAGCAAAACCAAGAGAATAAGCGGAAACGGGAGCAGTCAAACCAGTTTATTCACCCAATCCTATTGTTATTCACTTGCGTTATCCGCATATTCTCTAATAACCGCCGCTATAATGAGATGCTGTTCTCGACCGGGAGATAGGTTGTTGCAGTTGATCCGGACCAGCTTGAACCTTTTATAGTGATTGAACCAGCTTTGATGGAGTATGCCGCGAATTTCCTAAGGTTATTAAGGTTGTTGCTCTGAGAAACGCAAAATACAACCATTCTCGATTCGCCGTCATGAAGTTCCGTACCTCTGCCTGATGATGACGAATAAGCCGATTCGTGTACTGCCCTTCCCGAGAGCTCTAGGAGATCCGTTTCCGAGATTGGTGATATTCGGTGAGCACCTTTCACTCGAATATGGTGTTCTAATTCCCCGATAAAAACGCCTAGCCTTCCCGTTATGATTCATATATTTCTCCCACTCCCTAATGCATGCAGGTACCAATGCCCCGATGATGGGGTATACTGCCCCAATGCTCGGATGGGGTTACCCACCCCGATATTAGTCATTAAAAGCTGATCCAAAGTACTATTCTATTCTTACCCGCTTGAAAGGTAGTCCCCACCCTGCATAGAGATAGATTTGTTCCCACCCACGCGGCTATGTCTGCTCGCTTGGTTCTTCTCACTCATTCCTCCGATCTCGCTTGAAACGTCTCAATTTAATACGTAGATAGTAGACTCGACATGGTAGTTCGGATAAGTTGTTAAGTGGTTTTCGCGTATATGATGAATAGACGTCTTATTACGTACGTAATAATTCGGGTCCGAAGGGAGGGATTGCTGCAAGCTTCAGAGTCCCTCGACCCTACTTTAATAGTGCATACATAAATGCACTTCAGTTTCATTAGGAATCTCATTTATGCGCTCTTAAGATAGGGAGATAGAGAGGAGATCGACTTAGAAATAGGTTATGAATTTACGCGCTCGCTGAAGTCAATAAATTAAGGTTGCATTATTTATATAAGGTTCCGCGAGCATTCGTTCCCATATCTCCTTCTCTTTTATCGCAAGTATGGATCCCACTTTCAAACAAACGAACAAACAATTGTGTTCGGCAGCCATAACAATCTATTTTGTGAAAGAATAACAACAACTTTTCCCATTCACTCACATAACTGGGTGAGCATAGATGTAGCTTCGTCCAGGAAGCATTCGTATATTGGACCTAACAGGCGGCATCGTACCTTTATCATTAGGGAATTTCCGATTCACTCTGCATGGATTGTGGGGCTGAGCGCGGCGATCATGTCTTCTTTTTTACTCCATAGAATAAGAATAAGAGCTTCGGTCGAGTCTAATTATAAAACCCGGTAATAAACCAACTTTAGGGAACGGGAAGAAAGGAGTTGGAGAGACTAGTCCATTCCCCCCGGAAAGCGGAAAACCCCGAATAATCAAGTTCCGGGTCATTCTTCGATTCCGAGTTCCCTCAATCCTGGGTGGGAAGGATAGAGATGTTACTGATCGAAGGAATGAATTCACGTCAAAACTGAGATTAAGATAGATCACAGGGGCTCAAGCTAACGCGTGAAACACTCCTAAAGGGGTACGGTTGTAAGGCTTCATTGAAAGATCCACCTCGTCCGACATCCATCAATCTGAAAAACATTCTAGAATGATACTTATCCTCCTTAGGATAAAAGGAGAAAGTGCCCCAGATTGAAGGTTGGGGGTCAAATTTGCCATGTGATAGTTAGAAAAAGACCATTTCGATCATTTTAGCCTGGCCGGGCCTGAGAATGAAAATAAATAATGAAAAGGAGAAGCTTTATGTGGTATCTATTTTCACAGGGTTCGCTTGAGCAGTCACCGAAAGGTAGCGCCTTCTACGCCTGTGATCTATGTTCTTTTCCGGAAAGAAAGATCAGGAGGTAGTAGGCTATTTCTCTCACCAGAAAGGGTTGCTCGGAACGAAGAACCTGAATTATTACTCGCTCGTTGCGATTGATCCATTCATTTCCT
>Ga0316213_1000028_pt1 | contig 18775 bp, 11 predicted proteins | sample NRE2metagenome_FD_207798 | JGI IMG/M metagenome (GOLD analysis project Ga0316213, IMG submission 207798) | Spruce roots microbial communities from Maridalen valley, Oslo, Norway - NRE2 | ecosystem: Host-associated > Plants > Roots > Unclassified | place: Norway: Oslo | collected 2017-09-14
GCCGTCCTTCGCTACGGTATAGCCTGACGTATGAGTTCGTCGCTTTTCAAATATCTTACCATATATCAATAGATACTGGTAATTTATATTATTTATACGATGCAGTCTTCTCGTTTCAATGGTGTATGTATGGTATGTTATGAGATAGTCTAAATTCTGTTATGATTGCATGAGTAAATGATGTATTAAATCCTGTATGATTTCTGATGTCTGATGGCTTTCTGTATTCAGTGTAATATGATGTGTTATGGGTTGATTGCTGCTTGTTTAAGATAAATAATAAATAAGAAGACTGAAACTTCCTATACTTATTATTCCTTTACTTCATAAAGCCTTACTTACCTACCTTCCAAATACTAAAGAGTTCTTAATTCCTAATCCTACACTTAATACTTTAAATTTACAAAAGCATACTTCCTATTTACTACTCTTCATACATTAAAGACTCTAAACAACTTTAGAGCTCCTAATAGTTTATAACATAAAGCTACTTAATATAGTTTCGAACTCTAAACCATACTAACTAGTTCCTAAGCATACCGGCTTATAGTGGTTTCTATACATAAGCTACATAATAGATCCTACTCTTCTATTATAAAGCATACTAACTATAGAGGGGGTTGGGGATACTTCCCCAGAATACAAGTAATAAATAAATATAAATAAAATACTATACTAAGACTATACACTATACATTCTAGTTCCTGCACTTATACAATAGACCCTAGTCTTCAAAGTACTATACATAAAATGAGTAACTAGTATTAATCCTCCTATACATTGATTTAGCCCCTAGTCCTAGATGAACCAACGGTTCATTACAGTACTCTACATTGAACACTAGCCCTAGTTCCTTCATATCTAGTAGCTTCATAGTTATTGATCCTACACTTAATACTTTATTTCACTCTATTTATTTCCTAACTAAATAAATTAAATATAGTATACCATTAATTAATAAGAGTATACTTCTTTCCTTTATTTGTTCTATTTCATAATTAAAGTCTAAGTCTATTATAAGATTCCTTCTGGATAGAGAGAGGAAATGTTATGGCTTTCCTGGGTTCAACTATCTTCTTGACTGGTATTCTCTACTGGATAGGTATTCTCTACTGGATGGGTATTCTCTACTGGATGGGATAGATTGAGAGTGACTGGTGATCATTCGTTCTTTCCCGTGTTACTGGCTCTCCTTATTCAGTTTGTCATATTATTATATATGTTGCTCTCCTCCAATCCAATCCAATCGGGCTGGCTGTGGAAGCTTATTCGAGTGAGCTCTGCTCAGAAGGAAGAGTGATTAGGAATGAAAAGAGAAAAAGGAAAGAAGAAGCGAGAGTTCGCTCGCTACGAAAGCAGAGAGAGCAATAACGAGAATGAAATGGATCATTAGGAAACTAACTCGAATCCTCGAGTGGATGATAGCCGGATTTGCTTGAAAGAAATGGGATTTACAGAAATATTATTTGCTTGAAAGAAATCTCGGTCATGGAAACTTCGCAGGCAGAATACCTTCCTCCATACGAGAAGAGGGAGAATACCCCCTATCTGGTGGATGGGGAGACGATAGATCACGAGATAGGGTCTTTAGCTGGTGTGCGATCAAAAGATGACAGATCTCGGGGAATGAGAATCAAGTGCCTTACAAAGAGATCCGTCGTAGAACCAGAGACTACCTAAAGACCAGAAGGTTTTCCATCCTCTCCCGGGGCACAATAAAGAAACTCCGATAAACTAGACTATTATTCTTTGGCGGGTCCCGGGGCACAATAAAGAAACTTCGTGCCTATTAATTATCTCCATATTTTATTTTGCCCAAGCATGATACGAGTCATTAAAGAGATCCGTCGTAAATTCATAGTCTATGAAAATAACTTCTCTTTCTATTTTCTCTTTATGCTTTCTACCTTTATCCAATTTACTGGATCAAATTATATATATAAAGTAGATAAATATCTCTATCTATCCCAATAAGGGAAGGTAGGTAAATAGCCGATCCCGAAGGTAGGGATTTCGCCCCCATCCGACCGAAGGTAGGTTTATAAGCCCAACAACTATCGTAGAGGAGGTAGACCCGCCCAGCAGACTGACTAGCAGGTGGATCCAGTCTACTTTATCTATGCATAAGTAGAGTATAGTGCGCTAAGGATCTGAGAGGCTATATATGGCTATATATATAGAACGCACGCGCGATAAGGGCCTGGTTGGGGTAATTCCTTTACCTGACAGACTAACGAAGGGGTAAAACGTCTATGTAAGGGTTCGTATCCTGCCGTATGAAAGCCCCACAACCGGATGCCTCAACAGGGTCTTAGGAGCAACCCAGCCAAGCGAACACAATAAGGGTTCGGGAGGCGCAAAAGCAAGTGATGAGGAGCAACTAAAGGGCATGGGCTCCCAAGCACCTCATCTCCGGCACACGAACTATTGAGGGTCAGTGCAAAGAGAGAGACAATTGGTTGGCTCAGTAAGGAAGGTCAGTTACGAACCATCATAAAGGATCGGACGTGTACCTATATAATATAGTATAAGCGATCATAGAGGGAATTACCCGTAAATAGGCTCCAAGAAATGGGAAAATGAGGTCATTTTCGAGCGCTCCCCTCAGGGGGCAATGCCCAATTGAAGACTTTGCGAACGGAACGAACGGAACCGTCTAACATGACTTCGCGACCTGAGACATCTAAGTAGAAATAGGAAGGAGAATTGACCTCAATTCTCTCTCTAACTATTCATTATTTATTAATATAACTCAGGCATAATCTCCTCGAATGCTGCGTCCGGTCGTAGGGTCCAAAAGTGTGGAGTGTTCCATCCCAAGTGAGTAGTAATATAAAGCTCTGAAACACGGTCCCTGGAACTGATATTGATTGGAATGCAAAGCGAGAAGCGTGTGCGTAAGAGCGTTACGTAGTGTAGCGAGCTAGCGATAGGAGCGCAAGTAGCATAGCTACGATGGGAAGTGGTAGTTGTTGGAGGCAGTGGAAGTAGCAGTAGTGGTGATTGGAATTTGTTGTTTTGGAAGGTAGTTCAAGTAGTGGCAGTGGATAGCGGTAGTGGTGAGCGATAGCGGTGAGTGTGCGTTAGTTAGATACCATGTTCATGTTCATGTTCCACACCATGTTCATGTTCCACACACCATGTTGTCGGCTTACACCGCATTGCTGGCTTACACCGCATGAGGTAGGCGATACTACGTGCAAGCTCCACCGCATGGTTCTTTTGAATGCTTGGAGGTAGGTTCAGTCACAGTTAATCAGTCAATCTCTTTAGGCGGGTAAGTGATGCTTGTTTTAGAGATTCTTATTCCAGTGATAACTATTGGTTCGAGAGCTGATTCTTATTCCAGTGATAACTATTGGTTCGAGAGCTATTTATTCCCCACACCATGTTTCACGCTACACAGCTTCACGAGGACGGCATGGTTCGGGTGATACCGTTTGTTCGTGGACAACTTCCGTTTATACCAGTTTAAGCCTATCAACCCAGTGCCAGTTATGCTTATCAACCCAGTGACAAAGGTTGGGGGAGACGAGGTTCAGCTAGCTCAGTCTCAATCTCAATCACTATCTCCGGCTATACCTTGAGATGGCTCCACCTTAGAGATGTTTCATGGTTTTGTGGTGTATAATGATAGTGCCCCATCCCAGCAAGAGACAAGTTATCCATATGGGGCAGAACTCTCTGAAGCTTAGGAGTAGAATAGATATGAAGGTGGGAAAGCCAGACTGGGGAATCCAACTATTCGATGAGTGTAGGCGTTTGAAAGCGTCCTTCCTTCTAAATGCCCGGGCATCCATCCAATGCATTCTTTTCGATACTGTAGAGATCGAATCAACGTAGAAATCCGTCACTACGAGAGATAAATATGCATCTATTTTATTATACGATGCACTATTGATAGCTTTTTGGTTTTGATAAAATATCCACTTAGACCTCGATTCATACGGGAGGACGGAAATACACACTTGCTCTCATAATACGATACACCGTACGATCACTTGCACGTAGATAAATAACTTGTCGTTAGGGAATTATTAGAGAACGAACTTTCATTCAACTTCCCCAACGACACTTTTTTTTATTAGCCGCTGGGTCTTTTACTATGATAGCATTCAAACTCACTTGCACCTAGACCACCTCTACCTAGCCCCTAGCTCACTTGCTTGAACCTCTACCTATAGAATTTGAGCCTTTTTATTGCCTCTTTAAGTCCTTGTTATTTCCTATTTCATTACTTTTTTTTCTCATTTCATCATCAATAAATCATGTATTATAGGATCGATTATAGGAAGCTGTAACCTTGGGTCATCAAATAACGTTCGTATGGGATCGATTAGTTAGACGAACAAGATGGGCACCCCTATGTTTGAAACTATTCGGTATATAAATCTATCGCATGGGAATCACCTGGATCAAGCTGTTGTCAAAGAACGTACCATTGCCCATTTGCCAGATCGAACAACCCCCGTTTCGGCTTATTACGTGTCACCTCATCTCTAGCTATCGACTCATTAGTCAGGAGCCCAGCTAACGCAAAAGTAATGCCCCCAGTATTGGAGCCCAGTGTTGGAGGAAAGTGGTAATGGCCTACCTTCTTCTTCGGTAAAAGAGCTCTTCCGTGAATAAGGCAAGAGCTGAGAGCCCTCCTATGAATATGAATCAGCTTATTATTCTCAATCGGCTTCGCCGAACAACCCAAAAGGAGATGGGACCCAAGGAGAAGCGACCAAGGAGAAGCGCTCTCTTTACGGAGGGGAACAAGTAGCCGAGTCACTCCCCTCCCTTATGAACCGATGGGACAGCCGCTAAAGACAGAAATCAATAGGGTTATCGCTCGATGAAAGGCGGAAAGCCATCGAGAAACGCACCTACCATTATATATGATCATGGTGGCAAATCGATGAGAGGCGAAAAGCCGAACCTACCCTTACCAGCCAGATAGTAGGGTAAGAGCTAGTACGGGACATACCCTTACCTTATGATCATCCCCATCCTAACCATACCAAGATGATCTCTCCCATCCTACCCTTACCAGTAGAACGGAAGAGGATAGCACCGGTAACCATACCAAGATGATCGTCCCCATCCTACCCTTACCAGTAGAACGGAAGCGGTAGTTCTCAGGTAAGGAAAGCAGAGAGAGAACCCGAGCTTGATCACTATGGTTCACCTTGAGATGGTTTGGTTGCTGCACGACATCAGCTTAAGCAGCATCATCAAAAAGCAAAGGAAGCCTGGGATAGGTGCAAAAGTACAGCCAACACAGCCCTTAACTTTCGGCTAGCAGTCGAACCTCAGGACCCAGTCGATGGATTGGAGAAGTTATGTACCGAAGTCATCCATCGCCAACAGCATATTGCAGCAGAAATCCAGCAAGTCGGTGAGCGGATGCAACAGGAAGTCGAAGCATGTCAGCAGCAAGCAGCAGAGCTCCAGGCAGCACAGGCGACTGCCTCAGCAGCCAGCACCATCTTCAGCCAATGGCCCTCTTACTTTTCCAACGCCTCCAATCTTCGGAGTATGTCGTCTGGAATGTATGCGAGGGCTCTCCTGCCACCTCTTCCTCTACCTCTTCGGAAATTCATATTCTCTGCTCTCAGATCTGCTAAATGCAGTTTTATTTTTTCTGCTATTAAATGCACTTCTATACCATTTGAGTAAGCATCCCAGCCATCGGCTGCGGGGTATTAAACTGTATTTGGCATTGGAGCCCGATTTAAGCAGAGAGAGGTAGAGATAGCTACAGGAGCATAGGTAAAAACAGTGGATCCACCTGTCTCAGATTGAGATCGAAATCCATTAGTGCGCGTATCAAAGCCAGTTCCAGTGGTTTACCTTTCTGTTGACCCAATCTCAGTGAATGATGCCATTTATTCAGTTGAACCCGCAAATAGAGTATCCTGGATTGTTTCAGATTCTCAAGCATCACCAGCAAAGGCAACATATGCAAATCCATCAGTAGCAGATCGAGATGCAGATTCCGACTTGAGTGAGACAGAAGCAAGGGTAGCTATAGTAGACCCCGTAAAGGCAAAGGCAGGGGCAAAAGGAAGCATCTTAGCCATGAATTCTAGCTTCCCCACCCACCTCACTAAGCATACTTACCGGTTTATGTCCCAGCCAACAAAAGAAGCTTAAATAAGAGAGGGCCAGTTCCAGCTTCCAAACCAATTGTTGTTTACCCAGAACCTATTGCCCCAGCACAAATACCGGAAGATTGAAATCGAAAGCGAGTAGATATATTGCGTTACACAAGAGATTGGGAAGCGACCGAACTCCCTGGAGCTAGTTTCTTTCCAGCATGTTAGCTGTCCAAAGATGGAATTGAATAGAGCAGTAGGTGATCCGAGCGGAGAAGGAACTTAACTAGGGGATTCATTAGGGAGAGTTGGGTGCTGCCTCCCAGCGTAAATCACTGGTGAACGCTACTTCCTTTATTCTCCACACGCGATGAGACCTTTCGTGCCTCTCTCTGCAAAGCCCAAGCTGAACAGAGCGCAGTACAGGTTCCTCCTAATGATAGATGATCCTTAGTAATCAGTTCCCTTTTATCTGTTCTATGCAACACAACTCAACAATCGGAGCTGATATTTGTTCAAGCTCTGGGGTTGAGGCCTTTCCCTTCTGTAGCTTTACTATGCTCTCCCAGCCTGTGAAGCGAGGGGGGATAGAAGCTCTAGCCGCGATATTGCTACAATAGCTCCGTTGCCGATAAAGGAAAAGGGATTTCAAGCAAAGGCTGAAAGCTCTGCTCTGACCTAAGAAGATTAAGGCTTCGATTTTGAAAGCTTTGCCTATCGCGGCTTAAACAAAAGAAAGAGGTCACAGGCGAGTGGGATAGGTCACAGGCCAGAGAGTGTGTTCCGGCTTGCACCTTTACCACACCCATTCGCGTTGTAGAACTATAGGGACCGGCACAGAGCTGTAACTCGTCCTGGTCTGAGATGAGCTTGCGCTATTACCATTAGTTATAACTGTAGCTTTGCTCCTTTAACCTACGGGTCCGGGAGCTGAACTCTGCAGCCCGGTCCTTCCGCCCCAGTAGTAGTCCTGCACGGAGCTTTTCACCTCTCCCCAGATGGCCGGTTTAGAACGATAAAGAACTGATCAATGGAATGAAGTGGGAATGAAGTGGGGAATATGGGAAGTGCAACGGATGGAATGCCTGTATATGATTGATATGGTTGCTGCGCACTTGTTGGCCGGGACAGGTATATGATGGGACTCGGCGCAAAATGCTAAAACCCGGCACAAGACCTAGCAGTGACTGAATGCTTTATTGGGTGGGCCGGGCGCGGCATATTCATAGACTGGCAAAGCGAACTATCCGACTCAGCGAACTCTCTATCTATTTGATCAGGAGAGCCTAGAGAGCTCTCTATCTTTCCCCCATATAAAAACTCCGACAAGCGTGGATGACCTGTTCGTTATGACTCCCTCTCTCCGCAGTTGGCTCGGACTGGCTAAGCAATTGGGTGGTTACCTATACTATGGGTAGGGGGAATGCACCGCTGCTGTTGTAAAGGCGATTGACCGCTGCCACCGTTCATGGTTGGCTACGGAGGAGGGGGGAATCCTTTTATTTGAGCACGAGTTTCTTTCTTTTCTTGGGAATGGTCCACACCCTACCTGCCACTGCTGAGACTTTCGTAAAGGCACGGGAGCAAAGCAAGCATTGACAAGCGCCCCTGCACCTCGCCTGGCGTACCTTCCTGTCAACGCTTCCTTTCGCTCGGTTCCACCAAATACGGATGTGAATTCAGTGCCTCGGATCCTCCAAGTGCAAAGCTAGCAGCAGAGATTGTGGTTCCGCGGATTTACATCCCATACACTACCTCGATCAGAATCCATTCCAGCAAAGCTATAGCCCGAGGTTCCCTTTATAGCGAGCACCTGGCCTAGTGGCATACCTTTCAGTTACATATACATATATATATGCCAGTTAACTCGTCGATCCACCGGTGGAAGAAATAGAGGCATAGGTATAGGCAAAGGTGGGAGAGATAGGAAAGCAGGCTAGCGTGAGGGCAAAGGCAATAACATCCAAGCAAGAGGAAGGGCCCACAATAGATATAAATCCCGTGGCACCAGGGGCTAAGACAAAGGGTTTCAAAAAAGATTTCTCCATTTGAACCAGACTTGGTTGGTTGACCGAGCAGGTTCAGCCGCTTCCTTAGGTGGGTGAGTGGCTATGTTCATACTAAAAAGCTCTTTTCCTCTTGACCATCAGAAGCAAGGGGAATAGCGCCTATTACAGAACCCATTCCATAACCATATCCAGTCCCAGGTTAGGCAGAACCACTTGACCAAGTTGCTTACTTTGAACCGGTTGACCCTTAGGGCTTTGTGTTGGAATCTTGTGCTCCTTTGAAGAGGATTTGGTATAGCAAGCAGTAGTTTCATTTTCATGTGTTATCCATTTGGGACTGGTTAGTTTGAATTAGGTCTTGAGAGGACAACGATAACTATATATGAGCCACCGGCTAAAGGGGTTGAGTGATTAAATTGAACAAGGAGGTTCGTTTTCCCCTTTCCGCTTGCTAAGTCAAAATGCTCTCTGGGATAATATGTTATAGAAGAGAAAAGGCACATGTCCTCGTTGTCAGTGTCCGAAAACTCGGTTGGTTCGGGGAAATAAAAAGGAAGGGGAAATAAAGTAAAGTAGGTGTATGTGTAATTCATTCCCTCCCGAAACCCCAACCTCCATCCTCCTCCTCAGACCCATGTTCACCAATGAAGTTAAGAGGCATGCCAACCCCTTTTCGTATTTTTTCTTCCCGGCCCGAACTGAACGTGGATTCTTCCGTCTATAGATGTGAAGCTCCAACCTGATGAACCCAGCTTGAACCTTATCTGTTCCCTGCCTTAGTCGGTGGAACAGCAGCAGCTATAGATATGGGGGGAGAGGGCAGTGACCAACTGAAATTGATTGATGCAATGCAACACTTTATACTACTCGACGTATTACTTGACTTATCAACCACACAATCTCTATCATCTATCCCTCCCGAAGCAGATATATCTATATACGCAATCTTGGATCCACAAGTTTAGTGAGGAAGTATGAGGGTTTGAAAGACATGCATGATGAGCCCCGCCTGCCGTCTATCTATGAGTAAATGCTTGGTCCACGGGGCCTCTTTCCTCTAATTCGAAGCATCTCCAAAAAAGGTGAAAGCGTCAGCTATATCAGCTAGTTCCGATTTTGTGACCCAAAGAATCAATAATGCTTAAACGAAACCACTAGACAATCAATTTGGTTGTCATTCCTTTGAGACGAGATATAGGAAAGATCTATTAGTGCAAGCATCTATTAGTGCAAGCTGCTAATCGCCGGCTCTCAGATCCAGAGTCGAGAGGGAAACAACAAGCATAACCTTACCAGCCCTTGACATATGAACAAGTGTGCCTGTCCTTACCGGTATGATGCCAAAAAAAGCAGGGTCCTTATATAGGAGAAAGACCCTAAACCAGTGATTGCATTCCAGTATCCGAGTCGCGGCGTACTTACTGCATGCACGGAAACAGATCGCCGCTCGCTACTTAGATGTTTCAGTTCGCGTTGTCAAGAACGAATACTACTCATGAAGTCGCTCGTACGCTAATGCGGAAAGATGAAGGACTTTTACTTTAAAGGTCTCCCGCTTCAGCAGCCGATCAATCTAATAAGACTTGAGATCGATGGAACTTTACAACCAACCCTCGATGTTAACCAATGATGGAAGGGGGGAGTTGTTGATTGGGTTGCCCTCGATCCCAAGCTTGAATTATCAGATCCCTATTCATCAGGTTGTAGGTAGGCAACTCCCTATTGATCGATTGACTTCTAGTAGAGTGTAATATATAACCTATTCTCCTTTCCCCATTGTCACCTTTTGAGAAGCCCACTCTCCTTCAATCTCGTGTTTCCATAGTTTTCCCATGTTACAACTTTCTCACGATATTGATTTGCCGGAAGTTTCAACATAGAAGTAAATAGGGTCTAGTTAAATCGAATTCGTGCTTGAAGTTCCTTCTCCTCGTCCCGTGAAAGCACATAAACAAAATAGTTCGATCGGTGATCGGATTTCCTCTTCAATAGTTCGAGATAAAGCTAAATGGAAGTTGGGTGGGTTCTATTCACCACGATTTTGCATCGCTGTTTCGTTCCAATGTGGGTAAGAAGTCACTATTAGTACCCACCTCCAGAAACGAAATCGTCCGAAAGCAATTAGTAATGGATTCGGCTTACATGTTTTATTCCGGGTCGAGCACCACATGTCATAATAAGACTTGTAACGGCCTTAACCTCATCCTTCCCTTGCCTTGGATCCAATGAAAGAATGCTGGGTAAGTACACTCGGAGGGTTGGAGCACGGCACGGGTTGAGCGGATAAAGCCCATCCTTCTCTTGGTCGACTCTACCTTCCACCACAGGTTCATTACCCGATGATGAAGCATAAAGTGGAGTGTTGAAGACCATGCAATTATTGAATAAGGATCTTTATAATCATTTGAACATGAAACACTGATAAGCTGTCCTCATATTTGTAGTTTATGATAGATGTCGTGTATTCGAGTTATTGTATTCCTATTACGATGTCAAATGAGTTGAAGCACTCCAGTAAAACCTCGTGTAATCCATGGTTCAGTAATTCACTCTTCCCTCTGTAGCAACCATGTTGACTGGTCCAAATAGATTCTCCTCCTTCTAGTGCAAGTAATGAGCATTCGACTGAGAGATAGATATTTGAAAAGGGTTAGCAATTATGGATGATAAAGGAGTTAGAATGGTTCCTTCTGCTGTAGACTATAACTGTGTTCATGAATGGAATTTTGAAGTGTTCTCACCTTGTTATTGTATTCACCTGTATTAAAACTTGCATTTGTAATCACTTTTTTCGGTATTGGTCTATGAAGTATGTGTTAATGGGATTAGGCTGTTAGATATTTAAATTTGTACCCTCTACTCGGATAGAAAGTTGAAATCGTTAGTGAACCGATGGATTTAAGGGATGTGTAATATGAGTTCCATGGAAAGAAATGGTGTGATGCCTCAAACCAAGATCTAGACGGGGTACTAGCTAACTGGTTGAAAACAAGTGTACAGTCCGGGCTTGTTGACTGTTGGATTTAGATTCTTGTTTGAAATGAGTCAAGAGATACCTGTAATAAGTAGTGGCATGGATAACTCGAAACCTAGGTTACTGTGTGTACTTAAGGGGTGTCAATTTGTGTTTATAGCATGGACTTGCTACTCAGATTGATCTTTGACATAAACTACCACCAAGGTTGGATCCCAGGCTATACCATTGAACGCTTGTTTTGTGACTCACTACACCCTTCGATGTAAACCAAGCCATACACCTTAACATTGTAATAGATGACTGCTGTATACGATGGGAATGGTTGCAGCATCTGGTTTTGGTAGGAGATTCTTTTCATGGAATCAGGTTTGAGAATGGGGTTTAGAGGATCGCCAATGCTACCTGTTATCCACTATTACATCCTGTATCAATCTCTGTAGGGAAATAAGGACTCATATGTGGTGTTGTACCTGACTATAGTAACCAGAAGAGGCCTTTCCAATCACAAACTCCAGCTGAGTCAAGTAGATGTAGACACTAAAATAACCGAGTCATTCCCTTCAAAGGTCTTGAAATCACTCCCTATATATGGTGGTCTTAAAAAAGGCACATTCGGTACCATAGATAGTGCCCGGGCACAATGATCGAATTTACGTCTTGACTCATACCTGCCATAAAATGCTTAGCATCTATGTGTATGCCAGCTTATAAGATTGTTAATATGATTAGTTATAGATGTAATGGAAGGACTGCTAATACTTGCACAAGGTCAGGGTGAGGGTTGAATAGGATTACTGAGCCGGCCACGAAACCCTTTTTATGTTAGTCCGCACTCTGCTCAAGCCATGGCGGTATGATAACTTAACATAATTCTATTAGCAAGCACTGTGTTTATAAGGGCTCCAAGCTGAGGTGAGATGGGTTTCTTTTTACTCCATCATATAGCAATTAGGAGCACTGTGATTAGAGACCTGCTTACTTTGCAATCATGAACTCAAGATTATATAGTCTAATAAGGGTTCAATGGAATATGGAATATTACTCTTAAGCCTTACCTTGTAACTAGTTATTCATGAGTCTAACTTCACTGGCAGCAGTGGTAGAACCATATAGATCATAACATTTGTGTGTAAAAGCCTATTGCACGAACCAATGATTGGATAGACTTAATGATTCCTTCATACTTAACGCACATCTGTGATAAAAAAGATTTAGGCGGTGTATGTCAATATAGAGGAAGAACGATTTAGTGTGGCAACCTTCAAAGTGGAATGATAATGCTTCGTTGAGAACACCACACTTGGAATCTATCTTAGGAATATACTAAAGTTGCAAGTGGCATGGTCTAGTCAAAAAAGTACCTCCCTTGTCCATGATGCATGAGTTATCCCCACGAAGGTAGATGGATATGAACACCATTAATGGTATAAGTAAATAGAACTCATCCCCCACCTCCGAATGGGGAACCATCACACTGGCTCCCAAGGTTGTCTCCCTATTGCCTGGAGGTTCAATCCCCTCCTTCCAATCTTGTTTTCACTCACTCGCTTTTATAATACATAGTGGCATTGAAATAACTGGGTGGTAGATTGCTGGCTCCTTAATTCCTTTCACGGCTGTGATATCATTCATTATGTATGTAATAATTGCATTCGTGGTCCCTTGGTGAATGAAAGAATCTCCTCGATGGAAGAAATAACCGCTATCTTCTCGAGGAAATGATACTTAGCGAAATTTGGTGGAATAATTAGTGAACGAAATAGTTACTTGATCAATAGCTTCTTAAAGCTACACAAATATATTTTGATATGAAGAAACATTTACTTAACTCAAGAATGCACAAAATGGACGCAACTTACCTCAATTGAGTGACTATGATTGAGAAGGAACGATGGATGACTCAAGGGGTAGTACAAAATATTATTTCTCTCGACTGCACACAGATCGATGACACCGGGCTCATTCCTCGTGCCTAGTTGATATTTTAAATCCCTATCATCCAGATTCCATTTCCTTATTTTAAGGGTTTCCACCCCTTCCTATATCTATCTTCCGATGACTAATCTACCCCTGGACTCGAAATGCAGAAACCCTACAGACAATTCCTTGGATCGGGTCAGGAGCAACCAAAAAAGGCCTAGGAAACGATCTACCCATTTACGGGGATCAAGCGTATTAGAATTCATCTCCACGCGAGCTGTTCTACGGTTAGTCTCATTCCTTTGAGCTGTTATTCTTATGGATAAGAGTACTGGGTTTCTCGATTTATTCGGTTCGAGCTGCCGGTTAGAATCAATTTGCTATAACTACTCAACCAAGGGGCTGTTGGTCCGCCTGGAGCTCATTTTCGAGAAACTGGAATTCTAATGAAGCCCTTTCAGAATCCTAATATTTCTATCAGAATCCTGGCCGGGATTTCCTTTCTATCTTTTGACAGATCGAAAGCTCGAGTGGACGAACACCTGCCCATCGAAAATGAGAACCAGCATAGCAGCCCTACGACCTGCAGATCCGCCTCGCATCGAATCAATGGAGAACAAAAACCTTGAAATAAATCACTACACCATTGAAGACTGACGCAGATCCTAATGCCATAGAAGGCCAATATAATTGAAAATATAGGTAACGGGAGCTTGGTTTAATTAGTTTAGTTATAGATAGAAAACTAGAGAATGCCTCACTTTGGGATTAATGTACATCTTTTAAATGTTATTTTATATATTTTAAATCATAAATTCATAAAGCTAGCTCCCTCTATCCAAGCTCAACAAGGTGATATACGTCTATAAAGCAGAGTTATGCCTGCTATCTGTCGGATTCCTTACCTACAATCTTATGCCGCTGTTTCAATCAATTGAATAAGAAAGCTAATGATCTCAGGATGTTCAGATGTTAACCCTTGCTACCTATCTGTATTCTCTCGCTATGTTCCGAGGTGATAAATATCCTTTCCTTTTGGTCGAGTGGAACCATTGAACAAGAAGGAAAGCCTCGCTAAATGCGGCTTGTTGGAAGAGAGAGGGAATAGACGAATAAGAAGAGAAGAACTACCCTGGCGAGAGGCATTGATTGACTGACTGAATGGGTTGGGCATTGAAGGAAGGCAGCAAGGATTTCTATCAAAAGGAGGTAGCGATTCCTATTAATAAAGGCCACTTCCCGAGTGCTTGCTGGTGGTCGGTCCACATCTTTCCCACCGTTTCAGTTGCCCATTCCCTTCCATCTTCGTACAGATAGATAGAGGTTTCGTGCACTCATGGATCGCATCCGGGCTTTCTCGTATAGTTAGAATAGGTCAAAGGCTAATTAAATAACGGTGATCGTAGCGCCGACTAAGATCGAACCAACCCCGGCGCCCAGGCGACTCATGAGAGCTGCCCTCCATTAGAAACCTCCATTCATTCCCCGATCGGTTGACCAACGTATGTTGCTTGCCCTATCCACCCCAGTTTATATATTTATCCGTAAGGTTGGTGATCGATCCCACCCATTCATAAAGCCTTCTTTCTGGTTCACTATTATCTACGTTGCTCTACTCTACTATACTCTACGTGTAGTTACGCAGGTGGATTCCACCTTGAATGACATGAGTCGCCCGTGCTTTGAATCTCGTCCCCTTTCGCGCTCATTCCTTCAGCACCCGAGTTCAAGGTTGAATAGAGAAATCAAAGGGGCGCTGGCCAACTAATTTCTGTTTTGCCTGGATGTTTATGGATCGCTTTCCTCCTTATGTGTGTGTTAGAAAGAAGTGTTTTGCATTTGTTTCCCCGATGCAATGATTGATTGTGCAGTGAGTACCCACCAGAGGAGTATTTCCAACTGTAGTATTAAGGATTTTGCTGCAGTAGTGATTGGTATTCTGATTCTTTGAGGTTCAGAGGATGGGCCTGGGTTGGAAAGGTTATTTGAACTGAAAGGAGTATGCAGATCTGGGATTTCTGGGCCAGGTGGAGGTGCTGAACAAAAGTCAGCAGGCTCAGGAGTTTCTGATCTGTAGCTTTATACTGAAAGAATGTGGGGGCTTCCTAGGCCTTGTTGGCCGGGTCCGAATCTGAGATTTGGCCTCTGAATGATTATTTCTGGGTTATAAAATGGAGGATCAATTTCGGAATCAGGATTGCTTCTAGTATGTCTCCTACCGGAAGCCAGGTTGGTCTAATAATGGAGTCGCCAGGTGAATTAAGGTCACAACAAGAAGCTAAACTCTATTCACCGTAAGGATTTAGATCTGTAGGTTTTCGAAGGCCCAGGGAAAAGGTTTTTTCCGTTTTCCGTTCCCCGGCAACGGTGCCAGAAGATGTTGTAGCCCTAGAGACACACCGAGTTGTGATTTCGGTGCAGTGCCCAGGAACATCTAGAGCTAAGAGATATCTTTTTTTTATATATATATAACAATTCTTAGCTGGTTTTTATATCTAGGGGTCTCAAAATTACTCTCAATTGCTCTCAAATCTTCAAAATGTAAGTAAAATAAGGCATATGGGCTTGTGGCTGATGGGCAATATGTAACATTGCTTATCTAGACATAAAACAGTAAATGGAAGGTGGAAGAGTTGAGGGAAACAAATATAATTGTGAGTATTCAGGATGAATAAATTCAACAATCATAAAGAGTGGATGTATTGAATGCTTAGGCATTAAAGATCCTTAACATTCACACAGGTGTTGTATTTCAGCAATTCAGAGTTAACCATGGAAATTTTGCAAAGAAATTAAAGCATATGAACATTTTATGTATGCAATTAATTAATTACGAAGCTTGGAAACAATAATCAGACAGATATATCATTCCAAACACATTCCATCCATATTGGAGCAAGACACAACAACAGAAATGGCCTGTAAAAGTTGTCAAATGGCTTTGTATTATATAGCTTAATTTACATGGAGAATACAGAGAATGAGTACATAGAGGAATACACATTCACAATAGATGGTACGGACTGAAAAGCACTGGTCCCTGAATCCATAGCCTAGCCTTCTGAATCTGATCTTCTCATCCTCTGAAAACCTGAGCAGCTAGCAGCAAAAATAGGTCCTTCTCCTAAAAAACGCAGCCTTCTGAATGAGGAAATTCCCTCCCTTTATAAGACAAAATTAGGGTTAGGGTTTCCTGGAAAATTCTGTTTCTGAAACTTATTTTGTCACTGTTTGAAAACAGATGTTTGAACCGCTTCATGGGCCAGCTGCTTGTCCAAAAAACTGTCACATAAAAACTGTTATCCAAAAATGTGGGTCCCTTTTTCCTTTACCTCACCGACCCTGCCTAGATTGCTGCCTTGTAGTGCGTGGAAGGCAGTTCAAGTAGAGGCACGAAGTGGGTGCCCGGGGTGGTTAACAGTAAAAGTAAAGCAAGGTAGGCATATCCTCTCCTAACGCTGTCTGTATAAATTCATAAATTGTATCTGGCTGGCCGGGTTCGCGTTCATCCCGTCCCTACAAGGCACGAAGTATCTTGCTGTATTCACTAAGCGATTAATTAAGATAAGTGGTATAGATAGAAGGGTATAGGTATTCAGGTAGGTAATTCGGGGTAGTTGGTAACAGTCAAAACAGTCCAGAGTGCCCTACCTCTTAAGCATTCATTTCCTCAAGTGGTCTAGGGCTACTAGGTCTAGGTCTTAAGGTGGATATAGGTTGTATGGTAAAACACAAAAGGTAAGGTTGTTTCATCCCGTTCCGCCCGGAGGAAGTCTATAGTTGTACCTCCTAAGCGCTTTCATGAAGTTCGTAGTATAGGGCTAAAGGTCTAGTGATTCAAGTGGGGAGGGTGTTTGGAAACACTGAAGTAAAGGTAAGATTGTTTCATGCCATCCCATCCCATGCCATCCCGGAGAAGTCTATAGCTGTACCTCCTAAGCATTCATTCAGTAAGTGGTATAGGGCAGGTCTCTAGGTATTCAGGTGGGTCAAGAGTTTGGAAACAAGGGAAGGTAGGGGGGTTCATAGCATGCCTACCCTCCCTCGTCTTCCCGGCTGAAGCAAGAGGTGATCAGTAAGTTGGGTAAGTTCTATAGGTGGGTAAAGAAGGTGGTTGGTAGCAAGAGACTAACATAATAAACGTAGGCATCTAAAGTTCGTAGAATGCTGCTGTGGTAATGGATCCAATGGGGTTGGCCGGGTGAAGCCTGGCCCGACAAGATAGGATATAGCTGTCTGTACCCACTAAGCATTCATTCAGCAGGTGTTTAGGGATAACTAAGTAGGGTGAGGTATTCTGGTTGGTAAAGCAGGGTTGCTGGAAACACTTAAATAACGGGAAGGTAGGGTAAAGGATTCATAACAATAGTGTCTACCCACCAACTCCACTAAGCATTCCTGGCTGAATCAATTGGTAAGGGCAGGCAGCACTCCTCCCTCCCTCCATCCCTCCATAAACTAAGTAGGGTGAAGTGATAAAATCTGGTAAACATAACAGGTGAATAGCATGCATGCACGTAAGTAAAAGGCTGATGTTTCCAAGCCAAGTAAATACTCAAGGTGTAAGTGCCTACCTAAGCAAGCAAGCCGCTCTTTCAATATCCGCTGGCTGTAGTCCCTTCCCTCAATCCAAGAGGGCAGTGAAAACGATTCAACGATCCAAGACTGACTGTTATTAGCTGTCAAAAAGAGTAGTCCTTCCGGCTGATAAGGGTAAGTGCCGCTACCCTACCTATCAATCACTCACTGACTAATATTTATCAAGCAAGGTGTGGGCATCCCATCCATTCTTAAGTTGGTTAAGTGAGGCGTAGTAACGATTTTAGGAAGATCGTCATTTCATAAAGTTTATATATGATTGGCGGGATAGAACATTTGCTTTGAGGTTGAGCGCCTTGATGCTGCTATAACGTTTGGCGAGAGGCTAGAGCCAGGGAAAGGGGCTAGATAGATACATTCCGGGAGGGGAGGGGCTAGAGCCATTAAGGTCAGGGAGGTTTAGCCATTAACCATAAGCCATTCGCCAGAAGCCGCCTTTCACCTATCACCTTTCAACAGAAGCCTTACGCCATTAGCCGTCAGCCAGAAGCCATTCAACTTTAGCCTTAGCCTTTAACCTTAAGCCATTCACCTTGAGCCAGAAGACAAGCCCACCATCAGCCAGAAGACAAGCCCACACCGCAGAGCATACCACAAATATCGATATACTACATGGTGTTACTTACGTTGATATACAATTTGAGGAGCTTAGTCCATGCTTAGAAAATTGATGTTTAGAAGTTTGAGGAGGAAGGAGCTGGATTAGGAGTCTTCAGCCAACCGATCGATGAGGAGTTGGAGGAAGGAGGATGAGGAGTCTTCCCCAAACAGCAATGATTGATTGGATTTTATTGATTGAAACCATGTGACCAACAGCCCACCTACACCAAAACTCCACCAGTCCAGGAACACCAGTCCAGTAACACCAGGACCACCACACCTGCTCCCACCAGGGCCATTCAACCATGGGCCTACTCCCACCTGCCCACCAAGACCTAGGGACGTGAACCTCAAGTCCACACTTTGCATCAAGTCCAAAGTTCACCTCAAGCAGTTCACCGGAAGCCCACAGTGGAGCCTACCTGCCGATCGAAACTAACATGACGTGGCATGGCAAGGCACAGACGGGACGGTACACCTCGAGTTTCCAACACGGACGGTATGGTACGGAACGGGACGGTGCAACGAACGGGAAAGGTCCAACGGGCGGAAGGAGGTGGTCCAACAGATGGGGGTGGAACAATGGA
>Ga0316213_1000029_pt1 | contig 18723 bp, 15 predicted proteins | sample NRE2metagenome_FD_207798 | JGI IMG/M metagenome (GOLD analysis project Ga0316213, IMG submission 207798) | Spruce roots microbial communities from Maridalen valley, Oslo, Norway - NRE2 | ecosystem: Host-associated > Plants > Roots > Unclassified | place: Norway: Oslo | collected 2017-09-14
CTCCAGGATTAAACCTGTATGGCGTGTACTTCACTGGCTTCGCATCTGGATGTAGATCTATCTTCATTTCTCCCAGGCCACCTTTTCTACCCTTCAGCTCTATGAAGTTTTGCGGGAATAATTCTTTTTATTCCTCCATGAGGGCCGCAACTTCAGACATTATTTGCTCATCCCAGCAGATTAGAGGCCCCTAAAAATAGGCCCTACCATTTTGAGGTTCCCCTTCTTCCCCTATTTTGATGGCGAAACACAGTTGGGTTTAACACATTTAAAAGTTCCATTGCTCAATCGCGCGAGGGATCTATCTCCAGCAAGTTCTTTTATGTGCTATGTCATTAATTCCCACTAACATTATTTGGTCTGGGGTAGGTAAGTTATAGCAGGTAGTAAAGTGCCGGTAGGTCAGGTTATGACAACGTAAGTAATGCTGCAAGCTTCCAGGTGTCTTAGCAAGGCAGGATGCATGCTTTAGCTCTTCGATCCAGCCAGGGTTGGTATGCTGGGTTTCGTAGGGTTGAAACGCAGCGGGTTTCTTTACAACGCGGACTGCGAGAATTAGATTTCTATATCCTGTGTGAGTTATCCAGCGGGTTTATCGGACGAAGAAATAAAGGAACACCGGGACACAGCGAGCGGATTGGACGAACCAAGCCAGAGAAGTTATACCATCTTTAAGACATACGTTGCTTCCAACCTTTGTGAAAGCCCAATAAAGAGGATACGTATGGGTGAAGGAATGAGACCAAGCAAGCACCCGAACCGGCGTTGGGAAGCATTGGTTGTTTTCCTTACTGTAATTATATATGAATATACACTAATACTTGCTCTCCGGCTCTCTGGCTCCTTTGCTCCTCTGTATAACTAAAACTATTTTCGAGGATATCTAAGGGTTTGGCCTTCAACCCAGAGATCATTTTACAGGTATCCCACCAAACCTTGTTGAGTAGCATCGCGTCAAGCCCGCCCCGTGGAATTTACACCCCTCATTTCTCTTCCTATCTCCTTCTCCCAAGCTTGGCCAAAGTTTGGCATTTATCCAAAACTCGATTAATAACCAAACACTAACCCAGAGGAAAAAGAAAGAGAAAATGAGGGCTAAGGACCACGGGCAAGAGGGCAATGACACCACCACTGGGAGTAATTCTAGTCATGCTGGGGGCAAGGAGTGACTCTAGAATAAAAAACGAAAAGCTACGAACAATTGACGCGGTGTTTCTGAACTTATGCGGTTATATTTTGGAGTGACTCCGGATACTTCATACGGGAAACGAAAAGCTACGACAAGAGTGTGTGATCGCTGTGGCATTCATTCGGATTCTTTCCTTTGGGGTTGCACCATATTTGCCCTGAGATGTGGGGTAGGCTTGACCTACCTGATGCAGCTCCTAAATGACTTGGAGGTACATGCCTTTGCTCTCAGTGCCCGGTCCCGGCACTGAGAACTAAGCTTCAGTCCCAGAACTCACAGCTTTAGTCCCAGAACTAAGCTTTACAGCATTATGTACTGCTTTAAGGCGGCATTGCTTTCTGTAGGACCTGCTGATAACTAACTGGATTATACTGGGTTATAATACTGGATACTGGCTTAGAATTGATAATGCAAGGAAGAATTGCTCACCTGAAGCATGAGGGTGAGGAAGAATTGCTCGACCAACGGGAGAGGAAGAATGCAAGCATAACTAGATAAGATGGGTCTTCCAAATGAGCTGCCATCACCGATTATGAACTCCGATGGGGGTGAGTATCAAGTGAAGATATGAACAAAGACTAGTTATAGTGAGTAACACCCAGGCTGATGAAGTCCAAGGGGGCTCGCACTATCTGTCTCAGGTACCGCTCGTAATCCCTGAGCGTGTCACCTAGGTAGATACCTAGAACAATGGCCACTAAGCGGCCTCTTTACTAGTCATGAATCTGGGGGGATGGGTACATTAGTAGTATCAGAGCTAACTACAACACTGGACCTTTATGGGTCAAGAAACTTTGTTATGGGCTAAGAATGAAAATGACAGTGTGTTAAGGACAGGTTACAACATTGAGCCGGTACAGGCATAACCTCATGAATTAACAGAAATGCTATGATGATATTTTGATTACATTATTAAGCTAATAGGGTTGTTGTTGTACACAGTGATTGCTGCCCAATCTGAGTTGCAGAGGCTTAGTCTTGTTGGACTGAGCAAGGTGTCATCATGGAAGATGCACAAAACTCTTATGACTATGAAGCAGACATCATAGGTGAAAATCTGCATGGGATAAATGCAGAGACTGAATCCAATGGACGAAGAGATCAAGAGACCCCTCCAGACAGAGACCATGAGAAGCTTGAGAGTAGAGCTTCAGAGCGGCAGAGCAGATAATGAGAAGTGAATTAAGGCCCAAGAATAACAGAACTGGTTTAATGCTGCCATGCTGCAAAGTTTTACAGATATACAGAGACAAATGCATCATGGATAGAATTCAACCAATACTGGTAAAAGCAGGGATAGCTTCCGGAGTTGTTATCGTAAGAGATCCCGTAGTACCAAAAGGAAAACATCCAATGATGGAACTTATACACCATCATAGTTGACCGGGGAGAATTGGACTTCTTTCTTTTGTAGGCCTTCTCTTTTTTCCGGGAGGGCCAGGGAATCTATGTGGGAATTCGACAGCCCAGGTTCGAAGTGAAAAGCGATTCATTGTAGGTAGATGGATGAGAGAATCGCGACATCGAACTAGCTAGATGGATGAGGTGGAGCAAAACAACCAGATCTGGTCAAAGAAGAAAGAATGGGCTCCGATCACGCTCCAAAGGCAGGCCGTAGGCAGGCGCGATTCCGTCGCACGAGATAAGAAAGAGATAGATTGTGGTTTCGACCGAATGCTGGCCGTCAGTCGGTCATTTCTCACGCTCGACCTCCCTCTCCCTTTCGGTCGTCATATTCTCCTTTTTTAGATTCTCTAGCTTTACTAAATATAAAGCAAGAAAGAATTCGTGAAGAAAGAAATCACTTCGTTCGTAATCATGCTGGTCCATTCATTTCTGTCTGAAGGAAGTCCAATTTCTTCCTTCTTTCAGAAGAAAGCAAGTAAAGGGGGTGTCCGGTTCATCTATTCCCTTGGCCGCTGGCTGGTATGGCGTTAGCCGGGGCTTTCGTAACCATCCATATTGAAGAGGCAGGCAAGATCCGAGCGAGCCTAGTATCTCCAAGCCAGATTGATGGTAGGAAAGCGAGCAAGCAAGCAGAGGAAGGGTGAGCAGCAGGTACCACGAGGGCGGGTCGATTCGGACAGACAGTTCACACACTCCCTCCCATCTCTCAGCATATCCTCGTAATTTCCCTATACACGCACGAGCTACCATTCTTATTTCTTTCGCTCGCTCCCTTGCTTGGCAAGCACGGATCTTTAATAAATAGACGGTTTAATACGTTTTCCAGAAAATCCTGTTGTTCCTACAAACGATGTTCTCCCGTTTATTTGTTAGTGCACCTATCAGAGATTTATAAAGCAAGGGTAGCACCCGAACGGAAAGGAGGCAGTTTGCTACCTAGTGAGAGATAGAGAGTCATCAGCCGTTTATTCCATTCGAGCAGACCCGGTGAAAGTTCCAAATCGAGTAGCCTTGGTTGATCCTGAATCAGTTGATCGCTCAGCAGCAGAATATTGTAATCATCATATATAAGAGATTAGCTACGTTTCGCTCATAAGGGGTGGGTGCAGATCCGGTTCAAAGGCCGTATCCCGCAGCGGGAGTTTCAGATTATCTAGTTCCAGATCCTTCAGTTCCACCCGTTCGAGATTGAGATCGAAATCCTCCAGTCGGAGAGCCAATTCTAAGTGCCAGTTTATAGGAAGGATCCCGTGCCATCAAGCGCAGATTGAGTTCCATATCCAATTGTAGTTTGTTGCCCATATCAAGCTCGAGAGTAAGTAGCCGGGGTTGATTCGGAACCTACTGATCCATAAGCTTCAGAGCCAATTGTTGTTGATCCACCAGCATAGGTAGTCAAGGCAGTTTAAGTCGATCCAGCCGCACCGGAAACACCCACTAGGTAAGGCTTCCGTTTATGAGGAAAGGCGCCGCGTTAGGCTAGAGGCAAATAGTGGCCTAGGCGTAGACGTGACATAGGGGACGTGGTATGGCGGATCAGACCTTCCTCTCAAGTCGCAGGACGTAATATCTTTCCCGCACTTCAAATCTTTGATAGAGTGTGAAGATCCGCACGGGTAAGGTTCTTGGTCAAGATTGAACCTTACTATGGAGGCAAAGGGCGCAGAAGCAACAAAGCCAAGAACTAGGGCAAAGGTATCACCCGCAGTAGAGCCAGTTTACCACGCAGGGGCAAGAATTGAAGCCGAAGTTCGAGCAGATGACCTTGAAACTGTTGAACCCATAGTAGGTCCAGATGCACAAGGCCATAGAAGACTATTGGTGTTCTATAGACATACAGATATGGGCTACTCCCCTTACCGGCCACTCGTTCCATGAGAGTAAACGGGGTGCAGCTCCTTTCCATACATCATACCGGAAACTCAAAAGCGCCTATCCACCTGTACTGGACCATCCATCATTAATGATAAAATGTGATACACTTCGAACGGACCATAAAGAGCGTGACGTGCCAGACGCACATAATAACATGTAAGCGGCTCCCCGAACTAAAGCCCATCTATAGCCCGAGATAAGCTTAGAATCTAAAGACGCAGCCATTATGGATAAGGCCTTTGCACGTGTACGAAAGAAGTCCATTGCATGTGTATGTACGGGAAACGCCCATAAAGCAAGTGTACGGGATTGAACCATAGCACGCAGAGTCAATACCAGTAATAAATAAAATTGATGAATCGCTGTCGGTGTTACAAGCATCGGAATTTATGATGGAGATAACAGATTCCGGACGAATGGCTCGTACCACTAACCAAATTAGGAGGGAAGAGTGAGACAAAACTTGATACGATGCACTATATATAGATATAGATATAGCTGTTCCTACTTTTGGTACATCATAGCCCGTTCTAGCTTTTTTCCGGGTTTTCGTACATTCCTGATAAGCCTTTCATAGGGCGAGAATTTGTACATCGGAATTGAAGGCACGCGAGGCGAGCTTTTGAGGATTGACCGATCGTTTCCTCGCCCGTTATGTCCTATTCGTCCGTACAGTTCACGCTTCCAATGCATGAGCAGTGGTTTATAATGGAGCTTTTGAAGATGGAGCCAGCGCGAGCTGTGGTTTGTCCTAGAGACTGAGCTCATAACCTTAGCCTACGGAACCTGAAACACCTGAAGAAACAAGCCCAAAGAACTCTTATCCGGCTGAAACAAGCCTAGCTGTATGCCCAAGGCCACAGGTGATGCGTTACGATGGTTACACAGGTCCGCCTTAAATGTACCTTATTTAATTCCTAGAGCCACTGCTGGGACCACACCAGGCAGGGGCATCGATAGAACAAAGTCACGTCATCAGTGTAAAGGGTAGACACTTGACTAACGGAAATCAAAATAACACAAGGGGGTGCTAAGACTGTATCAAGGTAAACTGGCTTTCGAACAGGCTTGGCCCTCGCTGATAGTAGGGATACTTAATATAGTACTTAATATGGATCCGGAATTGGATATGAAACCAAGCGAAGGAATGCTGGATCTCTAGCTGTAACCTTAACTGCTGGTGGTGGATAAACAAAAACTGGGTATTCGACGGGTATTCCAAGCGCTTAGGCAATAAGGTTACCAACTGGGTCTGCTGGATCAATAAGAGAAACTGCCTCTGCCCTTGTATAACCACTAGAAGCTATGGGCTTCGCGCTTGTGCTACCTTTGCCTTCGCTACTGTATCTGCCTTAGCGCAATTCATAATATCTTATTAGATGATCTTATTAAATGAGGATATGAGGGTTAAGAGTGCAATTGGATGATTTGCATCTGAATCTGCTGGGCCTGGTTCTGGGTAAACTCCAATCGGCTCTATGTCTATAGCTAGCTATAGCTTTTCCCCTGCATCGCCCCTAGGAGCATGTGCTTATGCCGGATACCTATTTTTAGGTCGTTGCTTCACATTTCATTCATTCCTCAATATAAAAACCTAGCCCTATTATATACGTAATAAGGGGCGTAAGATAAATGGCATAGCAAGGGTAGGAGCAGCATTGCATTACAATGATGGCAAAGATGGTTGATCTATCGTCTAACCTCATCTATCGTCTGATATTTTTAATTTCAAGCTTTTCCAGAGAAAGCGTGATTGGAGTGGAGTACAGTTCTAAATAGATTGCCAAGAAGCAGTTCATCTTCATTCTCGGATCTATTTCTCCAACTATTTAATGCATTGATTGGCTTTTTATTAATAAGGGGAACTATTCTCTCGATTTAGCGTGTCGATCCACAAGGATTTGGAAGTGGGAGAAACCTATCCGTATTAACGAGGTATGAACTCTAACCCATTAAAGAGGCCGGATCCTCTACCACTTGAATAAAGGTGTTTACTACCTCGATCGGCCTTTCTTGCTGGGCTTTCTTCATATAACGGTTGGACTAATAGAAGAGTGAAAGAGCTGCTCTCTCCTCATTTGTTGGGTCCCTGATCCCGGCTGTCACTCCAAAGGTTCCCATGTCCATCGAGGTGGTGGGAGTTGTTACATTCGTATAAGCACCGAGCCGATACAGCTAGATCTGCCATCTGGTCTATATATGATGATTTTCAAACCACTTCGTTGTACCGCTCCTTCTCTGGATTTCAGCCTCACCTCGTTCGTTTCGACCAACAACCTACATCTCGATAATGAGGGCTCTTTATAAGTAAGGGGTCCTTGGTTAGACCATGCTTCGAATGGAATCGAGAAGGAGCGAATGCTATTTATTCTATCCGTCCGAGAGAGATAGCAGCTCTGGCTGGGCCTGTACCGAGTCTCCCGCTTCAGCATCGTAATGGATTGGCCCATTGGCAATCGGAGGATTTTCCCATTAGTAATTGCAGGATCTCGCGGCGCTTCTTCATCGACCGGGGGAAAAACCCCGCCACCCACTTAAACGATGGGGCTGGCGAGCAAGCTTACTAGATGAGATTTTTGCACTTGTAGATACGGGACTTACTAATTCTAGGTTCCATCTAACAACGACGTCGGGTCCGCTCTCTCCAGCCCAATTACTGTACCCTCGGATCCACCCATCCCTATACGGTCCGAGTCATACGGCAATTCTATTTCTCCTCCAATCCAAGCGAGCGGCTTGTTCGAGAATACATTAAGAATGGGGAAAGGGGGGAGGGGATATGGAACTTCAATGCCGGGTATGCATATACTAGTGATAGATGTATGGACCGGGCAACCATTTGTGGAGAAATCTTCACATTCAATTTTGCTTTTCCCCCTTATATAATATAGTCCGGCCAACCCGGATCATTCGCAAATACTTGGTCCATGCTAGTTACCAAATTGACCTTGGGGACTTGCCTCCTCCGGGAAGATCTTCCGCTCTCTCTTCTATATAATAATTCGCCCTTTCTCTCTCTAAACCTGATTGAATCGGGAGTAAAAGGCGGAGTTCACAGACAGAAGCCGAGTGCTGGAGGTGCATGCTACTCCACTATAGCAAGCGGTTCGGGAATGGATTGCAAGTGAGTGAGCAAGCGGGCGGCCGATGGACAAACAAGCAAATCGGAGGGAATAGACCAACTAGATGGATAGGCGGCCTAACGAAATAAATGGGCTGGGCATTCATTTAAATAGATGAGCTAACTGAATAGGCAGGCCGAATGGGCTAACTAAGACTGGACTTTTACCTAGAACTGGAAAACGAATGGTGGAGGGGCGAGCAGCTGAATGGTGTCGTGTGTGAAGCATGTTCCAAGCCGTAGTAGGAACTAGTTTGCCAGTTGTAGGAATGGAGGAGGTTCGGGGTCTCACCAATCTGGAAGTCGATGTCGCATGGGGCTCTGAACATTGCTTACGATCAGTCGAGATCAAAGGAAAGAGGGAGGTGATCAACCTAACAAGGTTTGTATTGGGTGGACCCTATAGAATTTGTCTCCCAAAGCCCAACACTTCCCTCGAGAAAAGAGCTGAACACCTCTGGTCCGGGTATTAGAAGACAGTGGTGAGGGATCTTCCTAACTCCCTGTAGAGACAATGGAAGCTCCCTCTAATCTCATAGCGGCGAATACGGCAACGGAAGATAAGGCGTTCTTCCAACTCAATGTCCTACGGGTGACAAACCTAGCAGATCCTCTCTGATCTCGAGATGTGATGATTTGTCTTAACCCGGAGCCGATGTGAGCAAACTCTGAGCTAGCCTAAAGGAATCTTGAGGCTATGCATCCAATCCTTCCGAGTGTACTCAGGTCTAATAATAAGGCCATCCCTCGACTGTATGAAATGCTCAAAATAGAAAGCCATCTTAGGACCGAGGTCCTTGGGAGGGGCAATCCACATGACCTTACATAATGTTTGTATATGTACTCTCTCATCACCTTGTGCAGCTCCTTCGGGGGGCAAGAGATGACCCGAAGCCTCAAGAGAGTATCTAAAAGGAGGGAGGCGATCAATAGAAATGTAAACAGACCAAAGGAGAAAAGATGCCTCAAAGAACCTGCATCATTTTCCTCTAGGGTGTAGGTCTGCAGAAGTAGAAGCAATCTCCTCAGAGGCACAAAGTGCCAGGAAAGGATATTGGTCTCGTCCTGAAGCTAAGTCTCCAAGAGATCTGACTCCGTGGAGAAAGGAGACCAATCTGAAAATAGACTCAAGATGCATAGGATGTGCAACAAACTCAACTTGAATGATATCCTGTGGAATTGTCCGCTTACAACGAATCATGAATTGCAGCATAGGTGAATGGACTCTCTCAACTCTGGCCCAGTCTGATGGAAGAAGGCTCGGTCCCTAGATTTCGGAGCCATAAAGTACTGTGGGCTTGATAATTGCATAAAAAAGGTGTAATTTGGTAGAAACATCCTTAAAATGTACCTGAAAACGCTGCCTCTCAAGCACTGAAAGGGAACCATACCCTTGACTGTGGGTGAGAAACCCTTTCTCAAACTGAACCTAAAACCTATGAACTGAACTCTCAAGTATGTATAAGAGGTGGAGATCTCAATTTCACTGCCTCTGAATAAAAAGTAATAGTTCCAAAAGGCGCTCTTGGAACAATTGAAAACCATAACCTTAGTTTTGCTAGCGTTAACTGTAAACTGTCTAAGGTCACAAAAATAAGATCAATTTTTCTTTGCAATTCCTCGAGGGAGGAGGCCAGAAGGATCACGTCACACAAAAAGAATAATCGCAATTAGCACGTGATGGACTAGACATCCATCTCCCTCCTAGGTATGCTCCTTGATAAAAGTCTAAAGCTCATCAATATAAAGACCAAACAAAGTCAAGGAAAGTGGGTAACCCTATTTGACTCCAATGGTGCTCCGAATCAACTTTGATAGACCGTGGGAAGTATTAATTTGACCGATAACCAATCATAGAGTCTCATGGTAGCGGCTAAAAGGGTCTCAGACGCAACCTTTGAAAAAGCAACTCCCTCGGAACTAAGTAAAAAGCCTTCCTCGCCCTTCTTAGGTCGGGCGAGCCATCCTTCCTCTTCATATCTTTGCAAGCTTGAGAAAACCCGATATTGGTTCCTATTCTCTTTGCAAGCTATCTAATTTAATTAGGTTCCTACTTTCTTATTGGTGACTAATGAACATAATACGTAAAGAAGGGTTGCTTGTTCTACTGAACATAGGGTACTAGCAATAATAAGTCCTTTCCTCAACCCGCTCCAACTTGTATCTGATGACTTGCTGCTATAATAACTACTTGTAGACTCGCGAGAAATCATATCCTCGTATCTTTCTCTCCATGTTTGCCTAATGAATGAAAGCTCTCCATCATGATGTTGTTTTCCTAATGAAAGCATGTTGGTTGGTTGTTTGCCTAGCTTCTATCTTATTGGTCTATCTAAGCCAAGCTTTATAAATATATCTCTTTGCCAAGCTTACATAAATTATTATGGGTTGTTGGTTCCTTCGTAAGGCCGGAGGATCAAGTGCAAGCTAACTAAGAAATCATAAGGTTGTTGGTAAAGATCAATTAATTCCCTCCTTTAATTCTCAGGGTATGTATGCCAAGCTCTACAAAGACTATAAAGGGTGGTGGTAGCAAGAATACTCTATCTAGGATCAAGGTTTAACAGCAGACTCTTTCTCTTCGTCATCTAATAAAAGAATAGATCCCCCTGTTCCTCCTCTTCCTCTTTCTATCTGAGTCTAAAATCTAGAAGTAACTCATAGGTACACCCCATAAATGCATAGGGACTCCCAACGGAAAGCAACTCAAGGGGACCACCCAACACCAACTCAAGGTGCCCACCTGGAAAAGAACTATTTGTTTTGTTCCAGCCCCAAATGAACAACTTAGGTGCTAGTTGATCCATCCGTGCTCGCTAAGCTCAACGTGAAACTACCAGGTAAGCTAAAATGAGAGTTAATTAACAAGACCAACAAGAGTTCCTATGAGTCCCTGGTATAGTAACAAGACCTAGAATAGTGGAATGGTAAATTAAGTCTTTATGCCATGTTGTGTAAGGATGTGAAATAAAAGACTAAAGGTGTGTGTCAAGTAATTCCAACAGTGTTACTGGTCAAATCCATCTAGAAGGTAAACACCTGGTAGATCTCCCTCTGCTGCATGGTGTGTTAAAAGACACCAACATTGTTCTCAAGCAAGACCAAGACCAAGACCAAAAGCTATACTAATAAAGAAGACTAAAAGCTATACTAATAAAGAAGACTAAGGAGCCCATCATCTCCTAAGACAAGAATACAGAAAGAAGTAAGGAGCCTATAGTAGTGATATAGCAATACTAAAGATCTGGTGTATATTATAACTTAGTAAGAGGTCTTAGAGGTTGTAGTTATAGGTTCCCGCCTTATTATAGAGGATCCTTTAGTTCTTATTCTTACTAAATACTTCTTATTCCTAGACTATCTATCTAAAATCTATCTTTACTTCTTATTCCTACTCTCTCCTTCTTATTCCTATACTTAATACAATCTCTATAATTCTTATTATTTCTACCTTCTACTACTTCTCTTAAAAAGAAATTGTTGTTAGTGAATAAATAGGAGCCGAGAAATAAATAGTAATTGGGCTTTTATTTTTTTTATAAAGTTTCCTTTATTTAAATACCAAGCTTCTATGAGTTATTAACTACCCTGCATCATATAATAAGCATAAACTACCTTTTCTCTATATTGCTTGCTCAGCAGCTGGTATCAACTTGTGAATATAATTTTTATTAATACGAAACACCCTTTATTTGAAAGACGTATAAATTAATATAATAATAATGGTGTCAAATGTATCAAAATCATGGTTTAAAATGCTGGTCCTATTGTTCCTATCTTTTGTTGGACAGACAGAGATGAAAGAACCCCGACCCCAGGGAGGAATACAAGCATATCACTCGTTGTCCCCATTCCTAAATGACTAGTAGCCACTCCTGATGAAGAATAGTTACCACTCGTAATTAAGAATAATGGGCACTAGAATATAAAGAATCATGGTACTAGCTTAGCCACAAGGATCTAATCAGTATCTTAGCTAGAGTCTAGAGTATAAGGTATGGAGGCGCCTTCCCCTTCTTTCTGTTTGGAATGGACAGATGTGAAAACCCCAACCTTAGTAATACAAGCTCCTCCACTTGCTTGCTCAACATCCTAATCTTCTCTCTTTACTTGCAAGACCAACCAACCTGGCCTACATCCTACTTGCTCAATAGCTGACGCTCTCTCATAGAATAGCTAGCACTATAAAGAATCTATCTTATCTCAATGGTCCTGTTTCGCAACACTAGACGAAGAAATATCTCAATGGGCATGCTACAAAACACAAGGTAAAGTAAAGTTACATGTAGGTTAGCCACATTAGCCACATCCGGTAGGTTAGCAACAACATTTAGCCACATCCGGATAAACCACACTTATGCAAGGAATAAACCAGATCGGAAGCACCCCCTATGGCTCTCTTTTCCATATATAGGAACCACTCCATGGAAAGGTATTACAGGCTATATAGAGTATGTTTATTTATTCTTAGTGTATATAGTAACCAGACTGTGGAAAGGAATTAGCAGCCTAGTTAAGAGTAGGGTTGCTCTCCTAGACTTTAGGTCTCTATATTCTATCTCTCTAGGTAATGCATAGGTCACACATGGAAAATATCTCTTAGATCACAAACGGAGGACTCGGTACTCCTAGCATTGAAACCAAACCCCTATATCAGGAAATATTCTTAGTAGATCTTACCTATCTTTTATCAATTGACTAAGTGAAAAACTACAGACTCTTAAACGTAAGCAAACCCACTCCGCCTACGCCGCTCATCAGTGGGACATCCATAACAACTACAGTAATCAGTGGGTTGTTCCAAGGAACGAGAGATTCACACCGGCTGAGACATCAGATTAGCTTCCCGCCTTTCCCATACTTTTGGGACAAGGCTTTCCTACTTATGCTCGGCTACAGTACCTTCATTAGTACCTTCATGACAAGGAAGCGCATTCAAAGCCGCTGTCTCGAGTTACCCAGATTAGTGACAACAAAGGATTTTCTATAATCTATACTTTCTAGTAAGTAAAAGCTCAAATAGAATTAGGAGACTTACTCCTTAGTTGTGAAAGCGTCACAGTATCCAGTGCCGCTCGCTCCAGTTACTCTATAGGTCACAGCAAAACACATTGACCACAGGGAGACCCACTTTTACCTTCAACAGTATTTAGAAATAACTTAGTGACCGAGAGCTACACCCAACCTTGTAGGGAATGCACCAGCAGTTATAACCTGTCTGGGATTAACGCTTGCCTAACTATGACTAGAGTGCTGTCTCGAGTTACTTTTGACGTGGCAGGAAAGGGCTCCTAGAAGGATATGTTCCCCTCCTTATCAAATTTAATCCCTAATTTGAGCCAAAAAGATCTAATCTTTGGTAGGCTTACAGCACTCTGGCTACAACCCCTTCCCATTAGTAGGCATAAGCACTTGACTCTTTGGGGCAGGCCCAACCTCTCAGAGTCACACTCCTAACGAGCTACTTTCTCTCTATAGTAAGTACAACTGCTCCCAGCCCGCTTCACTAGCTAAGTGAAACCCATTCACAGGCTTCACTCCCCTAATAGTCATTTTGTTTTTATAGAGAGCTTCCACCCGCAGAGGTGTTCTCCTCCACCCAAGCCGTTAGCCGCATAAAGCCCAGGAATAGGTCTCGAAACCATTACAAGCCATGGTATAGGCCTTCACTTAGTCCTTGGCTTACTCCCGGCCTTACATACCTTTACTTCATTTTTTATCCGTTATCTTTACTTACATTAGTCTTTTCACTTGCTCGCGGTTCTATTTAGAAAAAATAGACAATGAAATCATTTAGGCTCGCGACATGCCACCTGCCTCCAGCTAGAGAGACCACCTGCCTACAGATTGAATGCAACCCGGCTTAGCACTTAAGCTACAACCTACTGGCCTAGAGGCTGCCTCGAAGAGATACCACAAGGTCTGTTGGGTGCAGTAAAGGTGTTGGGATACGTTCCTGGGGTTAAAGTGTGAATGGCTTTTCAAGTCAATTGAAGCGAAGAAAGCCTTACTGGGGCTGTTGTCTGTTAGGGAATGCAAATGTAGGATACCAACTGTATAATATAATGGGGCTAGGTTCTATGTTTTCTGTTGCCTTCCTTCGGTAGAAAGAACCTTTGTTGAGCGGGTATATTGACTAATAAAAGAAGGAAATAATGACGAATGAAGCGAGCAACTACTGCTTCCCGGGAGTTGGGAGACGAGCGGTATAAAGAACCTGTCTAAGAGAGGAGAAATGTCGAACCCGGTAGCGATGGGCTGTATATCTAGAACCTTTCCTTGGCTCTCTGGAACTAGGGGAATCCCCCGACCTATCCAGCTGACCCACGGTTCCCTGTAACTCCGGCACGTACCTATGGAATGTCTATAATGACAAATGAAGGGACCAAGTACAAACTCCCCTTGCGACCAAGTACAAACTCCCTGTGGCTAGCGACCAACTGTATGTCAGAAGACCCTGTAACTAGGGGAATCCCCGTAGCTAGCCAGTAGGAACCAGTGTATAACGAGTTCATAATAAAATAAGTAACTGTACTATAGAACCAATAAGTAGGGAATGTTACCGTAGGGGATCTAATGGATTGTAGCGGTAGAAAGACGGTTTGCTTCCCGGCACTTGGTAGACAGAATGGCTGACCGGTCCAATGAATTCCGTGGTAAATAAAGTATCTCAAGGCCCGAAGGGGCTCTCACGGGCTCATGCTTGCGGTAAAGGATTATCCGGCTGACCGGCAAGAAAGGTAAATAATGTAATTGTTTGGGCTTAATCAATGTAAATAGCTGGGAAGTCCGAGCAACTAACAATGTCCTTTGCTTTTTATTTAATTCTGTGAGGGAGTGGTATGTAGAGGAGTTATCCTCTCTGCGGTTAAGGCCATGAAATAGATCCTTTTGGGAATTATAATGCGATATATACATAGATAAAGTAATTGTCAGATTTTACGAAGCATGAATATGTTCCTGGCCACGTCGTTATATATTCTATTTTGCTTTCCAATGCTGCTCATACGCTAGATTCTATTACATAAGATATGATGCAGCACGCCCGCTACTGGCAGGTTGGATCCACATTCCATTAGCGATTGTTGACCATACTATGTCCGAGGGAGGTGACCTATCCCGTAGCGAAAGTGGACCATGCATATTGTAGCCAATGCTTGGTTTCATTTGTTTATTTATATATATGTCCTTGTAACCACTGTGAATATATATTGGGGCGGATCACCTTGGCCTTCCTTCTCGGGGTACATCGTGTTGAGGAAAGGCCTACTCTGAATGAATATTAAGAGGTAACTGCCGCTCTCAATAAAACAGGTGCGTGCTGTTGGGTCAACCACTTACTCTTTGCTCTGCTAACCACCGGAAGATGGAGGCGGGAGAGTTTTCTATCCAACTACTTGAGAGATATCTTCGATGATGAACAATTGAAAGGTGTACGCATGGCAATCCCGCTTTTCCCTCAAACTACCTACTTCGATGTTGATTCACTTAACAATATTGTTTGTATGTATTGGCCACCCGATGGCAGAGTCGGGAACTCTACACCCTCGCAAAACTTATAAATATAAGTCCAACTGTAACTATTCTCAAGTAGGGTAGGGAACCAGTCAATTTGGTCATTCAGCCCCGCCGAACGATCGAGATTTGGTATGCTTCGAAACCATCCCCCCCCCTCACGTTACCGATGATAATACATATAATCCCCCTCTTACCCGCATCCCTCGATCAATTATGTATGATCATCCTATCCCCCTCATACTCGCAGCATTAAGGATGCATGATCCACTATACTAGTATGTATGAAAGCATCCATCTTTCTCTACTACATCTTTCGTCATCAGTGGCTCCATCAGTGTATTTATCCACTCCATCTTTCACGGGTTGCACAAACGCCCAAGCCTGAAAGGCCAACTGCTGGGTGGGGGTAACCCCCCGTATTGGCCCCCCGCCCAAACATCCATCCCGAGTGATACCTTTATCAAACGTAGTTAGGTGATACCTTCCTCTCCTAACACACTGAAAGATGAGGCCCCTATTTTATATGAATATGATATTCGGAGTAGCAGATCTTCTTTCATCTTTCACAAATTACCCTGAACAAAACTACTCTGGGATGGAAAACGGTCACCTACGATTTGACAACGGCGGGGAGGCTCCACCCACTATGATGATTTCGTTCGAAGCGGGGCCTAGCCTAATTGTTGAGCGCGTAAAGGAATAGAGACGGAATGTGTTTTGCTACATACACTTATGATGAAACCAGAACAAGTTTCTATCCCTCCCTATATAGTACGTATATACAAACGGGTAGTGAGGAGCAAGGGAATAATAGATTGCTGCCGGGAAAGCTGATTGAGAAGGGGCCCTAGATTGACGATCTCCTTCTCACCGTTCAATTCAAATAGAAGAGGGTAGAGCTTGCCTCCTGCCCGGTGAATCAAGAGTTACCGGTCACTAAATCAAGGCTCTTCCTACCATTGGTCGATCACTTATCTTTATTCCCTTTCAGTAACGGAGAAGAATGTCCTTTCAGTGATGGATCAGTAGGCCTACCAACTAAGTCAGATCTATTGCCTCAGTTCTTCTGTCGTGTTCTCCGCCAGCAAGGATGGATCATCCATACTTTCTTTCTCTTCAGGGCAAGGTGTTATTGTAAGTCCCACCAGGTGCTGTTGGTTATATGGCCTAAGTGGAGGAGGTTTAACGAAGCACTAGAGGAGCAAGACGGCTCTAACCTGACTAACTGCTTTCCTACCCGAATCAAAGTGTTCGGCCATAAGGACATAATATAATTCCCCTCGTCCGACACAGATCCTCGTCAGTCTGACCTGAATCAAAGTCTTCGGCCAAAAGGACATACTACAATTCCCCTCGTCCGAGACAGATCGTCTAAGTCGGAAAGCTACCTCAAACCAGGTCGGTCATTCCCCAACCAGAATGAGGGAGAACCAGGCCTTCTCCTTAGCTTCGGTTAGAGCAATCCAATTCCTTTTCGTCCTCCCTTCAACATCCTACTTGACCTGGCCTCACCAGTCCCTTGAGGCACCATTCATTTGTGGGCGCCTATCTCGAGCCCCATTCGTAGGTTTAGCAAGCTCTCAGGACAAGTCTACCTCCTTGGCACCAGCCTCCTAGACGTTACGGTTTGCATAGTATTGATAAACCTTCTTGCCCATACGACCAACTTCCCCTACCTAATAATGATTCTCCTATCGATTAGGCAATGGAAGAAGGAAGAGCTCCTCAGGTACCCTTACTAGACTTAACGGTTGGCGTACCTTTGTTTAGGAGTCTGTCGACGAACGACTTATTCCAGCCGGCTCCTCTTAGGAGTCAGCCTTGTTCAGATACTTTTCTCTCTCATATCGAGAGTGCCAGACGAAGCATGCCCCTTACAAAGCGAGCCGTGGACCGATATCCCTTCTTGTCCTTTGGGTTGGTCAACCGGGATTAATTCTTAGGTTACCAAGCTAGGCGGGCGTTAAACCCAACGGCTAGTTCATCAAGGCCCTATCCTATGGTCTCGTCATTGTCTAACTGGCCTGGCTCAGCGTTCTGTAAAATACCGAAAATGAATTCAGTTCACGAGGACAGACACTCCGCGCTGTCAATTGCCGAAGACAGTCAGTCGCAAGATGAAGTACGTTTGATCCCGGGAGGTTACTTGAAGTATGTTTTGAACCGATAAACAAAGCGAAACGTGCCCCCCGGAGCCCACCTACTAGGATAGATCGCCTCGGCCCCTAGTCTTCTTTCCAATTCAGAGAATGAGATATCTGTACTTTCTTCCAGCTACCGCAGTCGAGAGAGAAAATCGCTATTTTAGGATAGCTAAACCTGAAAGCCCCTTCGGAACCTCGTCTATCGAATGAAATGAAATCCATGGTTGCTTGGCACTCCCAAGAGCCCGACCTACCTTTGGTTTACTTAGAATTTCTTTCTCAATTTGAATCGATATGCCGGGTGGATATGGAGTGGGATATTGAATATGTATATGAGTGAGTGCAAAAAGGCAACCTCCTCCTCCGATTTTGAATGCCGAGACTCATAATTCATCCCAAAAGCCATTGAATCAGCGGATAAAAGCCAGAGGATTAGAATTCCGTTGATTCCGGTTTCACTGATTACAGCGCGGTGACGAACTTTCCATCGCAAAAACCAACATCTCCTCCTTCCGATTACCACCTCTCAACGGAATGGAACGGATGGGCTTCCAATGATTGCTACCGATGCTCCACCGATCTCCCTGCCGGCTCCCGACGAGAGGCGGCTTTCGACAGATCCCATTATAGTAAGCCCCTCTCCCCAGGCTCCCTCCCCGCCTGACGTTGAGCTTCGAGACGACTTTCGCAGATTATGAATCTTGCGAGGCGTATGAGCAAGAACCAGAGGACTCTCCCGACCTGTATGAGGCTACCCTAAGCAGAGATTGCCGGGAAAACGATGCTCAACAGGAACAGTAACCCACTCGAAAAAGGGCATAACAAGTGGTGATCTCTGTACTAGAAGCTTGTGAAGAACCTACAGCCTAATTTATAAAACCGATGTGTTGATCAAGTTAGGTATGTATGAAGAACCAGGTGCTCGTTTATATGTTCACTAGAAATAACAAGGTGATGAAAATGGCAATTTAGATGGTTTTGAATCCAAGCTTTTATCCTGTGCTAGCTTTCCATAAGGAGGAAGGATTGCAGAAGATTGATTGCCCCCTCTCACCGGGATAATTTAATAAGGAACTAGCACTGAAAAGAAGACCAGCTCTGGCTCCATTCCAGAAGTCATCCCATGAGGGCAAAGCAGCAAATATACCATCAAACTATAAGATTGAAGTTTCTTTAAGTTTAAGGAGAGCAGACAGATGCTAATCTTAAAAAGCGTCTAATTTTTCCTTTTCGTATACATTTCTCGCTATTTAATGCAACCTCGCAGGCTCACCCTTTGAAGTCACCCGCTCCGTAACCCGCTTTTAGGGGATAGCCAAGAAAGATGTGGAAAGTGGTAATTTAAAGAGTGAAAAGGTGCCGTATCAAAATGACTGGTTCATACGCTGGTGGTACTTCAGCTGCCCTTGGATCCTTCAGATGCCCTTGCCTCTGCAGGTGAGTTTTTACCCGCACGGAGAGCAGGTAAG
>Ga0316213_1000030_pt1 | contig 18209 bp, 10 predicted proteins | sample NRE2metagenome_FD_207798 | JGI IMG/M metagenome (GOLD analysis project Ga0316213, IMG submission 207798) | Spruce roots microbial communities from Maridalen valley, Oslo, Norway - NRE2 | ecosystem: Host-associated > Plants > Roots > Unclassified | place: Norway: Oslo | collected 2017-09-14
TAGCAGGTTCAAGTCGGCCGCAAATGATGGTTTCCAAGATTCCTCCTTCGTCCATCTGATCCAACCCCTCATAATGCCAATTGGGAAGCTTATCATTACTCTCTCTATCCAATCTCTTTCCGCACTGACATAGTTCGTATCTTTACTTAATAGTTCGTATCTTTACTTTCAGCGTGCAAGCGAGGAGCCTCGTCCCGCCTACTTTACCCGGTCCACCACGCTCTACAGTTGGCGCCTACCTTACTACCCGCTCTAGAGTTGGTGGAACACCAGCCTTATGAATCGATAGTTTTTTTTCGTTTTCTATGCATTGAGGTTTTCTCTCTTTACTGCCAGCATGAATCGAGGTTTTCACCTTGTCCAGCAGGTCTTGGTTCGGTGTTACTCATGAGTGTAAGGAGGGGTCGGGGTGGTTACCATTGGGATTGTGTTCCGGTGTGTTCCCACTGAGAAGGTGTGTTCCCGCCCGGCTCTAGTCCAAAAGAAGGCCACAATCAATAGTTCTTGTTCCGTTATAAAGGAAGTCTATCAATGAAAAGAAGGAAAATAACTAGTTTCACCCATCTGACTCAAATCAGTAAGAAACTACTCGATCTGGCCCGTCAGGTCATGACTCGATTCCCCAATAATATAAGTTATAAAACTACCCGGGTGTTGTCTATCGGTCTGGATTCGGTTCCTTAAAATCCAGCAATAGAAGATCTCACAAAACTCATTAGGGATTTTTCTATTGATTTGACTCAAAAGAAGCAGTCAGGTTTTGGATAGCCCTCCTCAGGATTGGCTCCTGGAGCTGTTAATCATCCTAAGAGGAATTAACCACAGTTCAGGAGGCCTAAAAACCCCCTCAAAAGGGAAAGGAAAGTAGTAGAACAAGAAACACCTCATATTTTTCCTCCCATTTCCCTCAAATGACCCAACGGATGATAGGGGTAATATACTCATTATGATTTTAGTCTGGATCAATTCGTTTTTATTGTATTTAATGTGCATGTTAGTAAAGTAATTAGAAGATTATGCTTAAATTGTAAAGTGAATAGTTGACTACTTTACAGATATAGGATCAGTTGGGGGTGGTGTGCCTTCACCACAAGAGGATGTCATCATGGTCAATGTATATTATGTTGTGCCAACACACCAACATATACATGAGGGCCATTTATTGGGGCCAGCGACAAAATTAAGATTACAAGTCGATTGGGGTCATCTTTGTGATTTCTTGTCTGGCTTTGGCTTCAGACCAGTCGAACCCAGAGATTACATCCGACGTCCTGAGAATCGGTGTCTCCTTGGGTGCCTTCCCCGAGACTTTACATAGTTATTTTTTAATATACTCGGGGTCCCTAGCACATTGAGAGCTTCTCCTCGTGAGCAACACAGGAGAGGTTCTCATGCTCATGTTGATGTTACGGAGGCTCCTCCTGATGCTTCTACTGGTGCTCATGCTAATATTGTAGAGGCTCCTCTTCATGCTCTTGTTGGTGCTCATCCTAATGCTACAGAGGCTCCTCCTGCTGCTACAATTGTTGCTTCTGATCATGTTCTTGGTACTGTTGGTGATGATGTTGGCCATTATATCATGGGCCTTAGCCTCGATGTTCATATTTATTTTGCTAATACTGGGTTTGGTGGGTCTACCAAGGGCGTTGGCCTTTCTATGTATGTTAGTATTGATGTCCCTAGCACTAGTGTTATGCCTTGCACTAGCTTTGGTGGCAATCATGGTGGATGGATATGTATATTTCTTTTTCGTTACCATTCATTATATTTTATATATATCGGTATGGTTATTTGAGATTGCACCTATTGAAAGGAAGTGTAGTTTATCTATAGCTTTGCCCTACTATTGCTATTTCCTACCCTCACTTATAAGTGACAGGTATGTCTACACTTTTGAACGAATCAGGAAGCTTAGCTGATTAGTAAGCTATTTTCTAAACTGATTATATTATTTCTGAGCTTATGAGTGATAACCTGTTTCTTACCTAGCTAGAATGGTTTCTCTCTCCTCGCTAGAATGGTTTCTCTCTCCTCGCACGCTAGAATGGTGTCTCTCTATCCTACTCCTTGAAAGGAAGTGTGGTGTATCGCTCTTCTCTTTCTCTCTGGCCTAACAGCGTTAAGCCTACCCTCTCTCTCTCTGGCCTACCCTCTCTCTGGCCTAACTTCTCTCTTGCCTACCCTAAAGCCTACTCTTGCCTACTCTGATCATTATTATAGAAAGAAGAAAACAAGCCAGAGCCTGAGGAAAGACTCTTTGAGCGGTAGCGGTAACTTACTCTTAGCAGCTCCTATAAAGTGTGTACTTCTATTCCCCTAGCGTCTATTCCCCTAGCGTCTCTGTTAACTCCCATTTCACCATAAAATAATAGGGATATGGAGGTCAGCCGAACATAAGGAAAGAATCATGGGTCAAGAGCCTGTAGCCTGTATTTAACCATAGGAAGAGTTCCCATTTAACCATAGTTCAGCGAGTGGCTTGGAAGCTTGGTTCCGGCGTGTGTTCTTGGAAAGTCCAGCGTGTGTCCTTCATAGCAGCGCGGTAGTGGAAAGGAAAGCGAAAGCCTCATTAAAAGCCTCATTAAAAGCCCATATCACAAGAGCAGTCATTAGCAGTCATTACCAAAGCAGTAGCAGTCAAAGTATCATGAAAAGACTTCTGACTTGCCTAATTACTTGTACTAGAGGAGTTTTCTCTTGGAGCGGTAGCGGTGCACTCTCTTATTGGAGCGGTAGCGGTATGTGTACTCTCTTACTTATCGTAACGGGCAGTTCCTTGACCGTGAGTCCCCACACGAGCATGAAACGAACAAGCATGAGCATGAGCATGAGGTCCCCGCATAACCTTTTAAAACAAGGAACAAGGAAAACACCTTGAGCATTATATCCCCGCAAAAACAGGTATAATTCTATCCCTGCAAAAACAGGTATACATGAATCCTATTAATTAGTAACAAAGTATCTCAATCCCAATAAGAAAAGAACCTAAAAAACAGGTATACATTCCCATAAGGTCGGTACTAAACTATCCGGATCTAGTCCGTCGGGATATGCTTCCTACCTATCAGTCTTAGGCAGATAATCAAAGGGCAAGGCCCCGGCATGCCTGGTTCTTCCATCATCCAATTCACTGAAATGAATCGTGCAGAGAAGCCGCTATTATATATGTAATTACGCTTTTTCCTTAGGAGCAGATAAAAAGATAGAACCCAACAACGGAGATCCTATAGTAGATCCAAATTCGGTGCAAGTATAATATCCTCCGGGTGCATAAGGGCGATCCTGTGCCCTTAGAAACAGTGACAAAGCAAATAGCATAGGTATCCGCACTAATAGCAGAGAAGGTACCTATCGCTTTGGTGGGATTCGCTCAGTTAGCAGGCTAGCCATATATGTATATACTCTCATTACTTCGATCTCCTAAATTCGGGAAGGACGGAAGCAAAGGTATAAGTGAAGGCTGAGAGACCGCTAAAGGCAGTAGGTCCCTGCGGTAACCTATTTAATAAGGTTTAGGGTGCCGGCCAGTCAAGCTAGAGCACAGGCAGATACTTTGATCGTAGCGAAGCAAGCTGATTCCGTTGGAGATCCAAAGCCTCTAGATTAAGAGCCATTCATAGGAAATCCTGTAGTTGAAGATCCATATTCAGTGCCTGCATACTTTTTAGTTTTAGAGTTAGCAGCACCCATTCCAATTTTAGAGCTAATCGAACCAATTCTATAGCCAGGCTAGGCATTTTACCGAGTTTCACCATCAGTTTTAGGGCCAATGTTAATGCCTTTTGAAATGGTTCGCTACGGTGGGTGCCAATCCCTATGGGTTCACTATGGTGTAAATGCTTATCCCTGAAGTTCAGTTTACCTTGTTGCCCCATGAACGTGATCTCGTCAAATAATCCGTTCCAGGTAAAGTTTAAGCAGTGAGCGGAGAAAGCATCTTTTGGCAAAAGTCAAAGTTTCCAAAGATGAAACAACTGCTAAGCCCGGTGCTGGGTAAACTACTGGATCACCTTAATCAAGGACGGCATAAACTGCCCCATCAACAGAATCTACTGAATCCACTGCTGCCCTTGCTCCCTCTGCACCTGTTGGTGCTCTTTCAACCGCCTGCCGGGTTAACTTCTAAACCAACGGAATATACTTCCTATGCTATTTCCTCTCCTGCTACTGCCTCTGCTTGTTCTGGTGCTGGATCGACTGGAGAATCTGGAACTGCTATTGATGCTGCATAAACAACAGAGTCAAAAGAGTAAAACTCATAAGCAACTGGATCAACGACTGGATCTACTACGACTAGCAATGATGCTACTGGGTCTATTGCTGCTGGATTTACTGCTGTTGGATCTGGATCGACTTTGGCTTCATCTGGACCTGGAACTACTACTACTGAAGCCCCTGCTACGGTATATGGGTCTGGATCTGGTTCTGGATCACAAACATAATAATCTTCATACCTATCACTAGGATCTTCTTCTCTATCACGATCATCACGAACTGGATCTGCAACTGCTGAAGGCTTAGATGCTTACTCGGATGCCTTTACCTCTGCCTGTGCCTCCTGCTCCTGCTCCTGCTCCTGCTGCTGTTGGTGCTGCTTCAATAGAATAGATGGATGAAATAGATGGATCTTCGGCAAACACGGGAGAAAACAAGGGGAGGTTCATCCTTTGAACACGAAGAAGCCAGGTGGTTGGAAAGTGATTTGAAATCGAAGAAAAAGGTTATCCCTTAATGAAATAGCCCATCTCGCCGTCCATTTACTCGCTGACCTGGGCCTAAATGTATGTAGCATGTATAATAGCATGGATGCATCACGTCACACATTGAGATGCGTTATCTATCAGTCAGTCTAAGTTCCTAAATTCCTAATTGCCTTACTTCGGTGAAGAGAGACTGGAAAGACGGACTGGCCAGAGACAGAGACATGGACTCAGTGCCATAGATAAACAAAACAGCTGTGACGATCGTAAATAATCTGCGATGTGCATCACCGCATCATATATAATATTAAATACTGGGAAAGGGGGATAGGGAGTTTCATTTGGGAGAGAAGAAGCAGTTATAATACCCTTGAGTGCCCCGTTGCCGATGCCTTTTTGTTTTGATTGAACCCATAATTGCTTTTCTCTTCTAATGGCAGTGTATTGAATCGGATCTGGGACATGATCCTGGACCGGAGAAAACCCATTTTCTCAGGAAAGAAGGTCAATGAAGATCAGCATCTTTCTTCCCTCATCCGGCACAAGCCAAAGACTTATTTTCCCTCCCCCTCTCCCTCTCCCTATTAATGGGAATAGGTCGAGTACATAAGAGAATAATAACTTTTAGTTACACTACCTGGGGATGGAACTGTCTCCTCTATCTAGCCAGCTAGCGCACCTTTTCTGTTGTATCTATTTCCTTATCCACGGTGAATTAAGTAGTAAGTAACCCGAGCATTCCTATCTATACTTACTTAATAGGAAGACAAAGGCCAACCAATCGAACAGAGAAAGTGATCCTAAGGCATTCACGCGTAAAAGAAGCTATTATTACCTAGTAGATCGATCCGGCGGGTTGTCAAGATAATAACCACGGCCTGCCTACCCGTGCCTGCCTGATGCGTTTTAGAAGCATAATAATCATCATTATTGCACTCCATCCGTTATTTCCCTGCCGTAGCAGATCAGCCGAGCGAGGGATTATCCCCCTCAGCCTTCCGAAGCTTTCTTCTATTTTGCTCTTTCCGATGCTTACACCGCAGCAGCCGGTGCTTGGGTTGGGAAGCAAAAACAACTTCAATTAGATCATCGGATCTCAGGGATGGAACAACGCAAGCAAGGATGCATGTTAGTGGAAGAACAAAGTGTTTCTTGGGGGCGAACTCAACGAAAGTTCCTTCCTTTATATAGATATATCACTGTTACTACACCTTTTTGGGGGGCCTTCGTACTGTCTTATTGCTTTCTATATTACTAGTTACCTGCTGTTACCAACCTAATAGCTCTATGCATATCATGAACGATGCATAGCACTCTGTATCCGTAGCAGAGATTACCGTAGCACTGTATCCGTATCGGTTCAAGGACGGTTACTACCCCGAAGGGTGCAAAGAGTACCGTAGCAAGGGAAGGGATATGCCCCCAGGCTTATAGGAGGCCCTAGATAGGGATATGGCTTAGCCCTAGAGAGGCGTAAAGAGAGACCGTTGAAGTTTCTACGCGCGAAAGCGGTTATATAAGCCGGTCAAGGCCCTAGTTTAAAAGATATAGAAGATGATATAGATATATATCCCTCTTGGGGTATCCAGATGCCGTATAACGGCCTGGCCGAATGGAGCGAGCGAACACCGGGACCTGGTCCTACCCCGATTCGGATCTAAAAGCCGATCTGATCCGATATACCCAGTGCCTCGTTCCGATACGCTTCTCTCTTCAACGGCTATCTGTCTCTCCTAAGCGCTTCATGGTTAGGGATATGGATTCCTACGGATAACCAAGGAGCTCTCTCGCTTAGTACCCATCCCTAAACCAAAAGGCCCTGGGGATGCATAGAGCTATCCGTATTAAGCTCTGGGGTATGCATAGAGCTAGATTAGAGGGGCTAATGCATGAATGATGTATGCATCGTTAATAATACGGTAGGTGCTATTAAAGTATAATAGTTACCTTCATGCTCTAGTTACAGATATTGCCCGGCTAGTTACCTTAAGGCGGGTGAAGTTGTTAGCTAAGGCGTGTTCGTGCGACCCGCTGTCTTATATTCTAAGTACTGTTAACTAACAGTGCTATAAGGTAGGTGGGCATGGTCCGACTGAGATGAAGCCATGGTGGAAAGACGAAGGCCTCCAATGAGCGGAGCAACTGATACGTATAGCCTCCAGTGGTAATCTCAGTTCACTCCTTCGAAGGCAGCATTTGTTCGTCGAGCCCATAGCGAGAATTGTCCTGGGGGGATAAGTCCAGTGGGGAGGGATCTTTTTCATTAGTTGATAGGATTACCACCTCAGTCTAATCAGTCAAGAGGTAGGGACTCACTATGAATATGGTGAGGGTGCGTTAGCACACTCGACTAAAAGGCCGCCATCGCCGCCATCGAGAGGAGGGTTCGGAAGGATGGCCCCAATGGCCAAGAGGATAAGATATGTATCCCCATAGAGAAACGGTACACCAGAGCCCTTTCAAGCCATACCTGGCAGAGAGAACATTCCACTGCACGATACGGTACGGGGTCAACACTGTTAGGCACACTTCATGCTGATCCAACTTGCTGCCTTGCCGAAGATAGGTCTTTTCTGTGCCGTTCTTGGTGCCTGGGTGGACGGGAAATAGGGCATAAGTTCAGTTTCTGACCGGCTGATATGTCTGTCAACACACTCCCGGCCTTGAGAGTGTGCCGTAGATTTAAGAATATTCGCCTTCCGGTGAATAGTGGAGTATGAAGTTGAAATGAATGCCGCAGTACAGTACAGCACAGCCCTGAGCAACATATAAGTGGAATGCAAAACAATAAGTAGTTGCGATATGAACGTTAGTAGTGGAAATAAATAGGAATGTTTGGAATATGGAAAATGAGATAGCCAAGAGGGCCCACCCACCCGCAGCATCTCATTCTTTTCTCTTTCTCTGACTGAGTTAGCCAGATCTATCTTAGGGATTGATTCGGGTGTTACATTATTTATTTACAAAATCATTGTGACATTACCGCCGAATTGAGTTGCGTGCACGTTACTAATGGTTGCTGCTTGGCACGGAAAAGAACCACCTACTTGTAGTAGTCCCTCCCTCCGTAGTCCCGTTTTTTTATGGACCTCGTGGACTTAGTTAGTAGAACCTTACAGGCACGTAGTCACTATATTCCCCCACCGCTTTATTACTTGCTTTTCCGTTAGTCCATGTCTCAAATAAGTCATCATTGCCCCAGCCAAGATTGGATAATAGGTCAAGGCCAGGTTTCACTCCTCATCACTATCTCGTGAAATTGATCCAAACAAACCATCACGGGCAGGTATGAGTCAATGGTGTCAGCATCGGATGCTCGGTCTATCCGCCACTCCATCTGCTGCTAAGATGATTCTATTCCATCTCTCGAAGCAGGAGACATAAGGCTTAGAATCCATCCTTGGGAAGGGGAAGTTTCTTTATCTCGTCGAGGTCTTGCCTTAACTCACCCCGAAGGTACACACCTTGAGCATGCATTTTCACCCCATAATTCATTCGAAGGTGAACTGAGAATCGATCTAATCTTTCCCCCAACCAAGGTTAGTTCGGGTAGGTGATATGACCTTAACTCAAGCTAGGTAGGTATGCCTGGACTCACCAGGTAAGTAAGTGAGTTACGGACATGGGGAAGTCAATTAACAAACAATATCTTTCTACAAGACGTTACCGCTTCTTCGTTAAGGAGCCTATTCGTCACTTTGGTTGGCTTACTGGGAGAGTGGGGGAGAGAGACGAGAGGCTATCCAACGTCTGATTATGTAGCCGCCTAAACAGGAGAGAGAGTCCTGCCTAAATTGAGAGTGACCACCCACCCGAAGAAGGAAGGGAATAAGGTCCTGAGCTAGCTCTGCTCAGGCGGGGAATCAATTCCGGGTAGAGACGATACCACTATTCACCATCCAAAGACGGGGTCAAATGCATTTTTTTGTCCTGACGTTCTTATTAGCTTTCAGAAGAAGTAGATGAGTTCTTGAATTCTGTTCGTTCTCGTTCTTCGGAGTCGACTTCTATGTTCCGTATCCTTCTCTTCGAAGGCTGAAAAGTTCATTAGAGAAAGTCATTCACGAAAGATAAGGTCATTAATTACGAGGAAAAATGAAGTAAGAAAGGAAGATGAAAGGAAGATTTAAGTAATGAATGAAGTAAGTGAGAAAAGAAAGACAGTTAGCTAGCATTTTTCACATTAGAGAGAGAAAGACTTCCACGTCAAGTTAGATGCTTGTTATAACCTTACCTGACCTTACCTGAGCTAGCTCTGCTCTTTGAGGGGAAGAAAGGAAGATCCTAATAAATACCGTTATTCCTGTAAGGTCCAAGAAAGCCCAAGTTATTACTAAATTATTTCATTTAAGCCCACTTGGAACGAAGTCGCTCGACCAAGGGGGAGAGGAACCTCGAATGAATCATCTATCATCTCGACCCCCAAACTAGCAATATAACGCATTTGTCTTTTCACGAGCTCCTTTCTTTATATTCTCCTAGCTTTTAGCCTATGGGGCTCTGTGTCTCCCCTAAAAAAGAAATCTTATTAATCGAAAATAGCGAATGAGGCGGTTTTAAATAATCGGGAGTCAAGCGTAACAAAGCCAAGTATACGAGTATCCAAGGCAAGCTATGACTGGCTTCCATTTGGTGTACCCCTCTCAGAAGACAGTGCGCCCCTCTAAGAAGAATTCAGTATCGATCAATCAAGCAATCACTATCTAAGCTCAATCCACCTCCCTTACTGGCACTACCCCCTGACCCGATGAATGAATCCCTGTGTATGTTGATGATCCTGAGGTGCATTGTAAGTAATGCATCATCGAGAAAATTGAGAACATATCGATGGCGGCCTGTTGTTCTTCAAGTTCCTCTCTTTTCCCTCCCCCAAAAGAGAGTTGCTCCTATCCTCGCACGTTACCTCACCCTGTTGATTTCAATTTCTTTTGAAAGATCAGCAAGATCAATCATTTCAAGGTCATTTCAAGGTTAGTATTCCCTGAGAAATAATCTCTGATATAAGCTCTGATACAAAGCCAGTCTCTTAGAGAATCAAAAGCCTCTCAAATGTAATACCATTTCCGCGCGTTTTATCGTCGGTTAATTCATTCCTTGCATCCATTCCCCATCAATTGTATAAAATGTCATTTCTGCGTGTGGGCATCGTTGGTTAGTTCATTCATTGCATCCTTTTCCCATATTCTAGAGTCATCCTGAGCTATGAAACCAAAGCAGTAATTGCTGCGATTCAAAACCAATATCGTGCAGTTATGAATAAGTTCATAGTGGGCAATAAACCTCACATTTATATCAAGTATTGCAGCTCTAAGAAGTAAGCCTAAGTACTCCTTTGGTAAGGAAGCCTTACCTTATATCAGAAATCCTAGGATCTAGGATCTTATGCCAGCTGAAATCCAAGGAATGAAGCTTTATACCCTAATAAGGAAGCTTTATGCCCCCGATAAGAAGGCTTTATACCAGCGTAAGTCCAAGAAAGAGGCTTTATGCCAGCAGAAGGAAGTCTTATGCCTCTCATATTGCCACTTTGGGTCTATGCTTTCCTATATGAAATGTTTTTTTCTACAGTGTTTGCATCAGTGGGTTGTGAGCATTATAATCACAGGTCTCTGGATGTCTGGCTGGGCTAAGCTCTGGTGTGTCTCTGCATCACCTATTGGAACTCTGGATGGGCTGATTGGCTGAGGTCTAGTGTATCTTTGCATCACCCATTGTGAACCAAAGCCGCTAGGTATCCTTTGCACACATCTCTTAAGGCTAAATGGTGTTCCAGGTTCTAGGTATGTCTTCCCATCTCAGAGCAAGTGTTTGGGTATGCTTTCCCCCTCGATATAGCAAGTGTTTGGGTATGCTTTCCCCCTCGATATAGCAAGTGTTTGGGTAGGTATTCCCATCACTATGTCTTCCCTCATGAAAAGGTATAGGTATTCTGGGTGCTTTCTCTCAGCTCTGGTGTATCTCTGCATCATCCATCGAGGAACAAAGCCATTAAAGGGTATGGATCCTCTGCATACGCCTTCCAGTGCTAAATGGAGCTTTATGAAATGTGTTTTCTATAGCCTTGCAGTCCCAAGATGGAAGCTTCTAGCTGTCTAGGAAGCTACCTAATATTCACAGCCTTTGCATTGTAAGGTTATGAAGCTCAATCATTAGCTGAAGTGTCATAGGGGTTATCTGGGGTTATATGGATACAAATGAAATGCTTTATCTGCGGTCTTTGCATCAGCAGGTCATAAAGCCCACCTACAGCGTTGATGATTAATCAATAGCATGCAGCTCATGAAGAACCAGTAGCGTGCAGCCATGAACTCAAAGGCGATGATAATAAATAGCGTGTAGCAATGAGGTAACCTCTATGAATAACCCCTAATGAAATGCTTTCCTTTTAAGGACCCGGAGGGCGCTTTCCTGTAATCGGGGAAGGAGTATTTGGCTTATAAAGTGACTATAGGTAATGAATTGCATATTCTGAAGTGTTTATTCGTTTGTTTTTATCCAAAATAAACTTAGCGAAATTACATATATAACGATGCTCTTAGTCAATAATAAGGAAAGACGGAGTATGCGTCATCGGCGTTTGAAGCGATCTGAAATGAAGTTATGGGTGAGGTAATCAGATATGGCTAGCGGTAGTTGTCCTCTTAATTAGTGTAGTTTCCCTCTTAAGGAGGAATATAAAGTTCCACTGATCAACAAGAGAGAGTTGTGTACCAAAGGGGATGCCCAAATAATGAATTATCTCTACAGGTCTTATAATATTCAATTTATTCTTAAACCAATTAGGAGGATTATCCTAGCCAATAAGGAATACCTTTGTTTCTTCCTCACAAACAACCGCTCCAACTACTTCTGCAAATGTGTCCAAGAACATAATAGTATCCTCAATAGATTGTTGAGTCAATTCAAACATTGAAGTCAATTCATCTGTGAAATGAACATTGAGAAGTGCCTCTAAGTTCATAAATTCCTTTTTTCCCTTGCAATCTAGCAACTTATAACAAATAACCCAAAGCATTTGCTGCAACCACATAGAGAGAAGGATCAATAGGAAAACCTTGCCAAAGAGACTACTACTAAATAAGAGAATAAAAAAGTACATCATTCACACTAACCCTTGACGAGGCCTGGGAGAATACAGTTTCCACTAATCAATGATAAAAGAAACCAAACCCATAGTGATTCGCCCCTTTCTGTTAGCTTATATATCATTCGCTGACCATGACCCTTTTCTGTTAGTGAGCATTCATCAGTCATTCCGCTTTCAGTCTGTGCCGATGGATGTCCGCAGTCCACATCAGGAAGTCCCTAGTCAATCCGCCCCAGTCAGTCAGTTCGCTTCTGTTAGTATTTATCTATATCTGCATTCGCCTAGCTCTACATATGGAACCCTGTTAGCGGACGTATGAGGTCGTCCAGGAAGTCCGTATTCACCCCATCCGCATTACCGAGCATACCGCATCACGATACCAGTTCAACCCACGTTCCATAAGCCCCAGTTCGATCAATACGCATTACCATTAACCCTTTCTGTGGAGTCATTAGCGTTAGCGATGAAATGGGGAAATCTCTACTGTATGAGGACGTGGGAAGGCGGAAATAAGGGGAGGGGTTATAGAATGGTTGGGTCATTAGAAAGAAGAGCTCGACCAATAAGAAGGAAGTTACCCATTCTATCTATAAAAAAGGGAGAGGCTAATTGCAGGCCCCCGAGTGAACGCTTTCCTTTCCTGACCCCTGACTAAACTCAACGGAAGATGGATAGAGAAACTGCACGGACTAAAGAGCGCATTTGGGGTGCGCATTTTGGATAACAAGTACGCTTTCCTTTCATGACCACTTACTCAACTAAAAGGAAGAAGTAAGGCTATAACTGGTAAGGCTCTAAAGGAGGCCTGCCTCTCCCCTCGGGGATTGGGGTGGGTGGGTAAATAATCGAACCATGGGACTCTCTACAGGGCTATCACCTTCTTCTTGGTTGGAAGAGATTCCTTGCCCTCAGAAGCGCAAGCCCTCCGGACCTTCGATGGCGGCCTTTTGGTCGAGCGTGCTTACGTATATTACTTATTTGGTTGGTGTGGGATGCGGACAAGCTACTTCGTTCCTTGCCCGATGCGGACAAGCGGGTAAACCCCTTACTCTTTCATTTATTACTGCCTACCGACGATAGGATAGAGATTTTCCCCCCCATTCTTTATACCAGGAAGACCAGGAAGATCAATAGAGTACGGCATATATATATAATCCCTTTACTTACCGAGCATGCTATCCACCTAGTTATAGACTTTGATATACTTTCCTTTTAGCCTTCACCCAACCTATTATTAGGAACCTATTATTAGGGATGAAGTCCTTAGCCCTAGACCATGAATGCACTTAGTGAGTCGGGCTATGAACCCCTTCCCTTATAAGCACCGGATTGGATGGGACGGGTGACGCCCTTACCTTATGCCTAGACCCAGCACTTTCATTCAGTAAGTTCGATGAAGGCAGGGATCACCTCCTGAACCCGGACGAGTAGCCAGTGTTGTTGGGTGCATTCTAGCGACAGAACCCCTACGAGTAGTTGCCACACCCGTCTCTTGCAAGTAGAGGCGCCGGTTACACATGCAAGTATTGGTGACAGCTCCTTTATCCCTCTATCATAGGTATAGATAAGGTCCTGGCCGGATAAGAGCTACCTGGAGGATGAGGCCAATTCCTTAGAGTCCTGGGAGAAATCCATAGAGCAGAGCCGTAAGTGAAGTTAGTCCCCAGGATCAAATATAGCTGGGAACCCTGTCCCTCACCTTTTTAGGGAAGGTGAGCAAGAAATCCCTCACCATATGAATAGTGAGCCCTCTTGTTTGCCTTCCAGTGAGAAGGACCTTCAGACACACACCCCCTACTTAAAAAACAAACTTTCATAATATAACACTGTGTCTGTAAACCATTCACTGAAGCTGTTAACCCGCTGCGCATAGAAGTGGTTTCACTACATGTATGCCTCTAGCCCCTTCCCGGAAAACGAAATTAAGCCCCTATCTTTATTCCCAGAAGACTAGATCTTTCCCCTCAAAGAAGACTCTTTTCTATTATCCTCTCAGTAAGTGCAGCTAGTAAGTGCCAGTCATAGCCAGTTGATCATAGTCATAAGGTCATAAATCATAGCCATAGGATCATAGACAGTCGTTGCTATAAGCAATGACCTTCAGGCAATGAGACTGGAGCAAGCTGCACTTACAACTGGCACTGCTGCACCGACCAGAGTTTCTATCTGCACTGACAGGAGCATCATTCATGCACCGACGGACCCTAGCTTCATGCACCGACTAGAGCTTCGATGAGTAGAGATCATTCATGCAGTGAAAAGAGTTCTATCACTGATGAGTAGCTGCACTGAGTAGAGCTTCTAGACAATGACTGCTTCCAGCCCAGTCGAGTATCCAAGCCGAGCAGTCGATTAGCTCAGCCGAGTAGCCCAACTGAGCAGCCCAACCGAACCCGGTAGGCAAGCCGAGTATCCAATCCGAGTAGCCCCACCCATGAGCCCAGCCAATCTGAGTATCCAAGTCGAGTAGCCGAGTCTGAGTAACCAAGCCAAGTAAGCAGAGTATTGATTCCCAGATTCGCGAGCCCAGCCAAGTGGGTTATCCCGGCCAAGTGGTAGTGAGCATCGTAGGGGAATTGGTAGTGAGCATCGTAGGGTAAGTGGGAGGGCTTAATGGGAATATCAATTGGGTTCGGTCGGGTAACAACCTGCCTGCATCGGGTAACATCCAACAGTGAACACGGGTAATATCGATGCGGGTAACCTCCTTCCTCCAAGCGCGTGTACTTTAGATAAAGGGATAGATGCCCTAAAAGTAAGTGACCAATCCATCTCACTCATAAGGTATTAATTCCCTTATCCGTCCTTACGATTGGCTATCACCGAATCATCTATGCCCTCCTCCCTAGAATTCATGGAAGCATCAATCACGAAACACCTCCTCTTTCTAGTTGAATTATCACATACCCCTACATCGTATCATCTACGCCACTAGAGTGCTATACCACAAAGAACCCCAAGAAAGGCCTAATTTCTCACTCTCTCTCTCTACGAGGTTACAGATATCGAAGTGTTCCGGATGGAAACAGCAACTCAGATACCCATTGCCAAATTATGTCCAATCTCTAGCATCACAGAAGAAACGATTCCCCACACACCGCTATGCCCTCCATTCACTCAGGTATCCCTCCACTATCCTCTTAGACTTTATCTGTCATTTTAGACAAGCAAGCCCTTCTATCTATCTTGCTTCCAGATAACACCACACCTCTTGGATCTCCTCTTGGGATTTAGTACCGGCATATAGTCAGCATCAACACCAGTTTCGAAGTGGAAGGATGTGGACTATTTAAGGTATGTGATTTGGGGCGCTTCTTATCTCGGCACTGCCCTTATGGCTATGGTAAATCAGCTATAACTGGTGATTATTGGCTATGAATGTGGGTATGCACCTTATAAACAGGTGCATCATATGTAACGCATGGTCCATCAAGTAGAGGTAGGCACTACTGTTCCATATATAATAGGTAAGCCGCCCCGTACGGGGGAATATGGAACTCCTTCTTTGGTTATCCTGTGATGATGAACTCAATCTTTTATGGTGGCCCCCCCACCCAATAAAGACTTAGAACCTTTCTATTGTCCGGTGGTAACTTGGGGGTCCTTCTCTCTTCGTCGGGCGGGTTCATTCGTCAATCCCGAAAAGCCAGCAAGAACAAAGGGGCTTAAACTCCAATCTCCATCCCGCCATCATAGGGAAACGTCCTGAAAGGCCCTACTAGTGTTGAATAGCACGTGAGGAAAGTAAATGGATGGCTTGCTTTTTCAACTTGCACCCCGGGAGGGGAGTAAGGCAGTCAGGGTTGGACGAGAGACATTAGGGAAAACAAGTTGCCAACAGACGATGAGAGAATAGATGTTCGCCAGGCGATCAAAAAGGTATGGATTGAACTTCATTTAGCTGTACCGTAAGGCTATTACCGTAGTACCGGAAGTCTTTACTCTATGTCCTTAGGGGGACAAAGACTAAGAAAGAGAGACCTTAAGGCAAGTACCGGTACCGTTAGAACTATTAGCGGGCTATTAACGTAAGGCAGTCCATGAGACCAGGGGCCATAGGGAATAAAAAGAAGTATTACCTTAGGACAAGTAAGAAATACTAATTAAGTTTCCATAGGGCAAAGACAATGACAACTGTCTATCGAAAATTACCTTTAGTCTTCGACTACCAACTATCCGCACCTTTGGGCAGCCCTGATTGGCTATGATCGACTGGCAATAAGAACTGGCATTGACTAGTGGCTATCGGCAACTGGCTATAAGTAATGACCTTAAGGCAATGATTGGCTATGTATCAGCAATCTAACTGGCAATGAGAACCGGCTATAAGCAATGACCTTCTGTCTATGATTGGCTATCTATATAAGGTGCTTTATGTGCAGGCTACGTCAGGTGCTTATTATGGTATGTCCGGTATGTTAAGTATGTATGGCTATGTGCTGCTGCTAGGTGTATGGCGTATGCTCTTTAATGGTGAATCAACGTAAGTAAGTGTATATCGTTGGTGATTCTTTGTGTGTTAGGTTAGTTGCTGCTTCTATCTTCTGTTTCTCCCCTCCCCTCCCTATGGTAGGCTAGACTTGTTGGATTTGGCAAAAGGCGGCTTCTTATCCTTAGGCGGCTTAGGCTGCTGATTAGCCTTCTTATTCAGTCGTCGCTGAACCCTTTGAAGCTTCTTATCCGACTTCCCCTTATTACCCAGTGTAGGGTGATTGAACCGAGTAGGTGGTAATCTTGGTGATTCAGTCTTAGGCAGATAATCAAAGGGCAAGGCACCGGTATGCCTGGTTCTTCCATCATCCAATTCACTGAAATGAATCGTGCAGAGAAGCTGCTATTATATATGTAATTACGCTTTCTTTCTTCCCCTCAAAGAGCTAGAAGGTGGTAAGGTATAATCCTTACTTAGCGGAGCTAGCGGAAAATCAGGTCCAGGACCCTATATTTCTTCCCCTCAAAGCCTGAGCAGAGCTCAGGACCAGGACCCTATATTTCTTCCCCTCAAAGCCTGAGCAGAGCTAGCTCAGGTAATACCTTTAAGGACCGGAATTTACCTTTTCCATAATAAAACAAATAAGTAAGTAAGCAATTCATTTTCCCCTAAAATCGCTATGCTCAGGTAAGTGGAAGCGACCTTTAGATCATTATACGAGAATCCGATGACCATAGGGAGATCGAGGTACGTTTAGTTGCTCGACCAAAGGGGGTGAGGTACGAACCCGCTCGACCGAGGTACGAGGTACGAGGGCCGCCATCGTATTTAGACACTCGATTGACCATAGTAGGCCGTAGGGTTTGAACGCTCGATCGACCATCGGGAGGGAGAGGGGTGAGGGTACGAACCGCTCGCCCGAGGAAGGAGGGCGAGGGTGAGGCAGCGAACTCTCGACCAACGGGAGAGGAAACGCTCGACCATAAGGGCGCTCCCCTGTTATATATGTAATTCTTCAATTTTTATCCTTATATTGAAGGCTACCAGTTTCTATGCCCTCTAACGAAAGTGATGAAAAAAGGATCTTGAGGGATTACACTATACTATACTATACTATACTATGCCCCGGAGGTAAAATAACCATATAGCGTGCGCAAATGGCCTTTGAGGAGGCTTTATCCCATGCCCTTTAGCCCCATTCAATCCAAGCTGGTGAAAATAAATTGTTTCATGAATGGAAGATGAGCAACCAATTGAACATCTCATGTGTGGGCTAATTGACCTTCTCTTGTGTTAGCTTATGGATCTTCAATTGTGTGGGCTATGCTTACTTGCCTATATGGTGAGCCGGGCCGCTCGCTTCGAGCCTCTTAGGGGGCTCAAAGCTCAACAGAGTCCGGCCCGGGCACTTATCTCTCACAGATTAGGAGCTAAAACTTTTGGTCTCAATCTTAATAAAGAAAAATGACAGATAAGGATCTTAATGAACTGGGAGTACGAAAGTGGAATTTCACATTAGCGAGAAGCCTGACTGCGAGGACATTCTCTCAAGTCTTGCGGGTGTCCAGAGGGGAATAGGAGTGCTTCCTCGGGCCCGGCCTCCGGAGAACACGGCCAATATGTGTTTTCATAATATCATATATAAGGAAGGCGGATTGCCTTTCCAAGAAAGCAAGCCCTACATAACCGAAAAGAAGAAGTCTTATCGATTGTCCTCGAAGGAGGTAACTGAGCTCTCCTCCAACGGGTTTGGGTGAAAAACCCTGAAATAAGATAAGAGCAGGATAAAATAAGAAGACATTCAATATATAATGGGAATTTATGTGGTAATTCTTCATCTCGTATTGGCGCTGTACCTGGCTAATTAAAACAGTCTCCTTCGGGAGCTGCTGCTGTATGGGGAGCTCGTGGTGATGATCAAATCTGTATGGGATTCGATGTTCTCGGAGGATATAATGGCCAATGTATTTGGTGCGGGTATTGCAGCAGG
>Ga0316213_1000031_pt1 | contig 18018 bp, 10 predicted proteins | sample NRE2metagenome_FD_207798 | JGI IMG/M metagenome (GOLD analysis project Ga0316213, IMG submission 207798) | Spruce roots microbial communities from Maridalen valley, Oslo, Norway - NRE2 | ecosystem: Host-associated > Plants > Roots > Unclassified | place: Norway: Oslo | collected 2017-09-14
ATGGGTAAGCTACATCAGCGGGAAGAAGGATTCCACCCATATATTTGCTTTCCCCCTAGGTTTACGATATCTTAGCTTTTCAGCTTGGCTTCTTTGAGTTTCACCATATTTGTGCATGCGGGTTGAGCATGCTGCTAGTTCACCATCCACAACCCTTCCACTTCCCTTCCACTTTCCATTCTCGTCACCATTAACATTAACATTGTGAGAATTGTTGTCAGAGGGTCCTTGCCATACGGCTCTGGAAGTTAGAACTATATCTGGGAGGGGAGGGGGTCATCAGAATCGAAAGATGAACCCCCTTGTTCTTCTTCAAAGGCTCGCTATGAAAAAATGTTACCCAGCAAAAAAAGATATCTATTTCCCAACCGGATAGCTTGGGTTTTTATCCTGTTGCCTGTTCTGGAGCCTATTCTATCAATGCGATAAAAAGAACCTCTCTTCACACTTCAAAGCCAGGTTCACATAGGAAGGATAACTTGATAGGTAGCCCACGTTTCACTCTCTATCATCCGGAGACGCCACCTTCTCACTCGTTAATTTCCCATCTCGATAGACCGGGTTTGAACTCTTTATAATCTTGATACCCCACCTCACCGGATGGATGAGCGACTTCGTACCTTTGCTTTATTAATTTACCATCTGAGTAAGGCCAGAAGCAAGGCCAGCCATCGAACCAGCCCAGCACCATTAAACCACGATCCCATCCAGGACCCGATACGCCACGCGCCTTGAGATCGGGGAAATTCACTAATCAAAGGTGGCCTATACCGTCGAGACATACCAGCCTGCAATCCAATTCCTCCCAGCAATTATTCTAGCGAGGCCATCCCCCTGCACAAAAGACACTTACCGCTACGGAACATTGGAATTATCTACCCCAACAAAGCTAAATGTACGGAACAACGGGTGCTACCTTAAATGCATGCAATGTATAATGCTTACTTACGTCAATTCACTATGGTAAATTTGAATAATGCAAAGGTAGCGTCTCAAGCAAGGGCAATACCTATCGGACCTGTTCCTTTTTCTCCCGGCACTTTAGTTCCCTTCTTCCTTATCCCTTTTTTTCCTGCTTCTTTTACCTTCCGATTGAGATCTATCCTGCCTTCCTTCCAGCTTCTCTCTTTGAAGCCTTCCTCCCCATCACACAATACCCCGTTAAACATCACACCATACCCGGGAGATCGAGGTAGTTCACCATCACATTCATTCATCGAACCAACATATGCGAAGGATGAGGTTCAACCAAGTCGGCACGCATAGAAAACTGACATGCTGCTGGACGGAAGGAGTAGTGGCCAGGGGGAGGTGAGTTAGGTGTAGCACCCATTCCCCCATTACAGCATTAAACAATCCGCCCGCATACCCGTCAACCTAGACCCTTGTTTCGTGAGGAAGGATGGAAGGATGGAGGAAAGGATACCGCCCAGGACACAGATTACTGGCAAGGCCCCACACAGGACACGTATTACAAAGTGTGTGAAGTGGTCACCGATTGGTTGTGTTAGCTGGTGGTAGAAAACAATTGGTTGTTTTAGCTGGTCACCAATGAGGGAGTAGTAATTGATTACGTGGGGCATAGTAGTTCGGGGTAGGCCCTGGTCCAACGGACGGATCCCATAATGGAATGTTTGTGAGGGAGGTATGAGAACGGAGGTGCGAGAAGAGAAAGAGGTACTCAACGGGGGCCAGTATGAGATCCAAGTATTGATCCCCAGCATGGAGGAGGGTGGTAGCTGACAATTTCCCCATTCCCACTTTACGTTCAATCCGCTTTACCGCTTTCCGTTCACCCATGCTGTTCACGCTGTTCACCCATTCCCACTTTACGTTCGCAACAGCCCTGAACGGGGGGCCCCAATCCCCCTATCCTGGACAAATACCAGGATGAACAACCCGATAGAGAGAGACCAGCCGCACCTGCCAACACCAGCAAACACCAACGGGTGGACAACTTACATGGCGAAGCAGAGGACGCATTGCATCAATTCATTGGATTCTCTCTACTGAATTGAATGGGTCTTCCGAGTTGGGCTGGCCGGTATGGCGCGGCAGGGGAATGATACGTCTTCTGGGGGAGGACCAAGCAAGCAACTTACATAGCCTCACCCAACAGAGACAGGCATAACCACTGCTCACAAAGTTTTGGTCATTCCAGTATAGCCAACTCCCCTGGTTCAGATTGACGACTCGTTGTTCATCTATCCCCGGTTGTTAGTTTGCCGACCCTGGTTCATATTGACAATTGGTAGTTCCATTTAGCCTCCCCCGGTAGTTCTGCTAACATAGTCCCACCACGTAGTAGCCAATAGGGAAAAGGGACGACCCGCATAGCCAATAAGTTCATGCAGTCTATAACTCATACAGGTAAGGTAGGTGAGATGTCTTCTTGGATGTTTTGGAACCGATAGGGAGGTAAACGATAGCCAAGAGGAGGTTATTCAAGAATTGATACTTGTACTCAATTATGAGGTTACACGATAATGTTTGGTACTCAATTATGGTGCGAAGTGGGTGCGCAATGGCCGGTAGAAGAGACCAGGGAGATATGTCAGTCATAGCCCCTCCCATAGTGGATTTGCTTATAGTCACTTGTAATTGCTGGGGGGAGTACTTCTATTTTTCCATTGCCGATAAAGAAGTAGGGAAGAGAAGTAGTAGTAGTAAAGGAAAGATTATTAGTGGTTGAAGTGTATGTAGTGAAGAGAAGTAGTGAATAAGGGAATACTTTTTTTTCATATTTGCCCCCATTATTTGTGATGATCGCCGCCGCTTGCCCACATGAATGATCGCTTAATAAGGGACCGCACCCGATAGAAGGTACCGCACCGGGAAGGAAAGAAGGAGGTACCGCAGCAAAACACCATCAGGCAGCGTTGGGCCCCAACCCCACCAACCAATATGAAGTGGCAGATGCGGAAGTGGAGTGAAGCTGAGCGAATCTGAGAACAACCCAGGAAGCCGTGGGGCCGGCCGCCAGAACACGACAATTTGCTGAAATTACGTGGGGTTTAGTGGCTGCCCACGAAAGAAAGGAGCAACAACGTGCGTGGGGCGATAACGCTTTTCCCATTAGGGTAGGGAGGGCGCGAAACAATAGCCCTGCTTTTTTAATGGATAGAACATAAAGTTATATAGAAATTATTTAATATAACGCTAGTTTTCCCATCGGGATGGGAAATCTATCGAGAGGAGGCCCGAAGAGGCAATTATCGCCTTTTAAGGACCTTTTTAAGCCTTTTAAGGTATTCTTCTTTTAAGGTATTCTTCTTTTAAGTACAGCCCTTTCCTTATGACTTGCCTTATGACTTGCCTTTAGTTTAAGCATTCTGTTCAGTAAAGCCCTTTCCTCCAACACTTGGCGTTATGACTTTCCTTCTGACTTGCCTATATTTATATATACAGACTGGCCTTCTTACTTGCCTATATTTACAGAGCATGAAGGATACATTCTTTTTTACTTGCCCCATGAACGGATGGGAGACAAAGGTAGGCGATTCCCTTTCCTTATGAACGGATGGTCAGGCCCGAGGAAGCGAGTTAAGACCTGCCTTATGAACGGATGGGAAGCACGAAGATGCCATTTACTATGATTTATGAACGGAAGGGCAAGCCCGAGGAGGCAGATGCTTCTTTTTTATCAACCCAAGTGCTTTTCTTCGGGAGGAGTAGCGCTAAAGGGTTTGACTACGGAGCCCGGGCCCAAAGAAAGGCGTAGTACTGGATTTATGGGGCTTGTCAATAAGAACATGGGTAAAGGAAGAGGTTACTGCCCGCACAGTGCGGAGAAGTTACTGCCCCCTGGCCCCCGACCCCCAGGGAAGGAAATGATCTATAGAAAGATGTTCTCTGATTGGCTTATCTCTTATTGGCTTTTATCCTTTGAGTGGCCCTTCTCTGATTGTCCCTTCTCTGAGCCGTTGTTTTCTGAGCCTTTGTTATCTCCTAGCCCGGCTTTCCTATCATTATTCATGGCTTTCTTTCTTGCAGTATTTAGACCTCTGATTAATGTAATAGAGAATTCATGAATGCATAATTACATATATAATAGCAGCCACTTATTTCCTCGGCGAAGGCCAGGTTATTATTAGTTAATTTACCAGTTGTTTGCTAAGTGAAACGGGTCAATTAAGCACTGGAGTTAAAGGGCAAGGAAAAGAGGAGGGATTCTCTTAATTCTTTTAGAAATTATTCACATAACATCAATGGAATGGATCGAGTTATCGAAGAACCACAACCAACTGGAATCATATATGAGAGAGACGCATCATAAACCCCTCCATTGATAAGTTGTTGATTTATATATTGAGAAGTGAATACTATACTTTTTTAAGGCTTAAGGACCTTACCGCTTCTCTCCATAGGTTAAGGATTCTACACTCTCTATCTCCGCCTATAAGTCTAGTCCATCTCATCCTATAAGAGCTCTAGAGCATGAAGAAGCATAGAAGCAAGTAGAATAGTTGAGCTATTGGAACAATTTTGGTAGAGCAGTTGAGCCACTACTCTAGTCTAGATGGAAGCCCGAACTAAAGAGCACTCGCCCGAACATACCGAGCAAGAGAGGGCATCGGAGAAATGGGACATGAGAGCTACTTAGAACGGTTGAGCAGAACTACGGAGCATAAGACGTAAGAGCAGAACTACGGAGCAAGTGGGAGAGGAGTATAAGAGCCATTCGAACAAGTTTGATTAGTATCGTGTCTAATAGACCACATCACATCTCAACCATACGGAATATAATGTGGCCATCTATACAACTGACTCACATGGAACAAGGGAGATAGATTCATGCAAGCATATAGATGTGAATCCCTCTCCCGGCACATAAATGCCGTCAGAATCCTCTCTCGTTCTCCCGGATCGGTACCTCTTTGGGTCCCGGTGGAGGGAATTCTCGGAGCGACCGCCACCCTATTATAAATAATTCATTTCATGAATCATTATATATATATATATATATCCTTATATGTAAAACAGACTCAACCTTGCTCGACCTAGTGCTTTTAAAAAGAAGATATCGTTGGCGATTCGCTGCACCTGACCTGCTTGCATTTTTCCGTTTGATCAGTCGGGGTTCTTCATGTAGATATAGCGGGTTCAAGTTCGGATCTATCCGGTTGTTAAGCTGGCTCATTGGCGTGAAATGCGGAAATGGTGAAATGAGGAAAGCGAGAAACAATTCATACTAAATGCCCGATTCAGTCGATTCAAAGCCTAGCCTCTACTTCCGGGTTTTTCTTGCTCAATCTATCTATTGGAGTAAATACCTACTGTAGAAGGTTGTGACGGGACAGAAGGAACTGGGGTTGAATGAATGTAGTGGCTGAAAGGAGTGCTTAGTGGGCACCTGACCCTGAACGTATCTGAGTGGAAGCATGCCCGGATGTTGGTATCTGGATCTGCCGCTGCAAGTGAGTAATTCCCTCATCTCAGGGCTTTGGGGGTTCCCCGTTATAAGTAACTAAAGTAAGTCTGTGGTTTCCGTATCTGCGGTAAAGGACCCCCAGATGTGACTAAAGATTCCCTCATCATACGGCATTGAAATGTCTCCAAGGATCCCATCGGCCGACCGGGACCAAAGCATAGAAAGGTTGGGTGGTGCAACCGTCCCTGTATAGGCAGGCAGATCCGCATGCCACACCCATTGAAATTACATTTATGTTTGGATCAAAGCAAGTCTCAATTTTAGTTAATTCTGGACCTACTGAGTGCTTCATTTCACCTAGTTTGGTAGACAAATGTGCGAGGTAACTCCAATGGATGAAAGCTTGGAAGTAGAATACGGAACAGGCAATAATAAAACCGTAAAGGAATGGGTTCCTAGACTTTCCATTAACAAATAACTTCAAAATCACTCTACGAATCAGAATCAATCACTCTAGGAATCACTTAACAAATAACTTCAAAATCACTCTACGAATCAGAATCAATCACTCTGAAAAAAGCTATCAAAAACAACATAAAATCACCGACGAAGGGGACTCTATATAGTCGCCCTCGATCTATCATAGAAGCCGAGGCTTGCCAAGGTAGTATATAGTACTTCATTCATGGTGGGCTCGGCTCGGCCTCCCGAGAGACTATACTATATAGATAGGGCCGCTGGGGTTTAGTCCAGTCCCCAACCCGGAATTAGAATATTCATATCCTAGTCCCCAACCCGGAATTAGAATATACTAATATAGGGAGCCGAGGGGGAGCAACCATCTCACCCGCATCGACTACTCCTTCCTTTATCCCTTAGTCGACGCTACTCCCATAGTTAACAGAGGGGGGGTCGAGCATCTCACCCGCACTTGAGCACAAACTTGAGCTCGGTAGTATATAGTATAGTAGCTGCGGTGCCTCTACGCCCGCCCTATGTTCAGTTCAGGCCCGACATTGAACCCGCACCTGCTGATGCTGAACCTCCATCTATATCTATAGATAGGGCTGGAACCAACCTCCACTCTATAGTCCAGACTGGACTAACCTCTAAAGTGAACTTCTGGGCGCTCTACTCTATATACCTCACCTCGACCTCCAGATAGATAGATAGGGGCAGTCGAGTGCATCAATGCCCGCCTCTACTCTGAACGTTCAGGGGCAGACCGGACAAGAGGGAGAGGCCCGCCTATGGATATAGGGGCGCACGCATAAATGACCGGAACGGGGGAGTGCCGACTGACTATATAGAGTAGGCTATATAGATTATGAACTGGGCCTCGCATCGCATTGAAACTCGCCCTTGCAGACTAGACTAGAAGAGAGATCGGTCCCAACCCAACCTTCCCCTTCTATTTCCGAATTCAGGTATAGCTCCTAAGAAGTAAGTAATGAAACTGGTAGGTATCTGGTTCTTACTAATTATCCCACCCCAGCCCTGCCCCTACTCTCTTCAGAAAACGGAACAACTTGCTTACACGACAAAATGGGCGGAAGGGTTTGCATAGGGAAGCACCTAGCTCACGACTTCCGCAGCGCAGTCTTGAACGATTATTAAGTAGGAGCAACATAGTTGTGTTATCCGCAACGCAGCCTTTAGCGATATATAAAAATAGTTGGTTTGGAAATTGGTTCAACCTCAAAGAAAAAGGCAGTTCTTACATCGGTGATATCAACTGTAGTTCAGTGAGTAAGGAGAGTGACAAGAGCATGTATCCTTTCCCACTTGATCAAAATTAAGGGAAAAGTGGTAAGTAAAAAAGATCCGCAGAAATATCACCTTGTCCTTTAGGTAGGGATTCGAGTCCCTAGTCCCTAGATAAAAATCCGGGATGCTTGGCTGGCTAGGGAGAGAACCAATCAAGCGAGATGCATGAGAAGCGGGAGTTTTTATTACTAATAAGAATTAGTGCTGCTCGACCGGGGATGGGAATCAATATCTAGTTTTCTACGATAGGGTGGAGAGGGCCGGGAGGGGAAAGATCAAACCATTTCCCGAAGGAGCAGCAAGTCCGTTGGAACGATATATTTATCAAGGGTGGGCTATGTGAATTGAATTTGATGTCAGTGTAAGTGCTGGTTATATTCTATTTCCAGCCGCCCGGCAGCTCCCGTAAATCCAATATTCATATGCGCGGTACCTACATCCAGTCTCAGGTGCATGGGTAAATTATGCTTCCGAATCTTAACGTGATTGCATGGGAAAATTATGCTTCCGAGGAAGGGGATAACTGTAGTCTAGTTCGGGCACATTCATAGCAGCAGGTTTATAGCTCGACTTCCCCCCGCGGGATGATTTGTTAGCTGCGCACACATTTAGGAGGGAGTAAGGTGCCCTGGAATAAGTAAGATGCTTTTCCCATTCACAACTTTCTTTTCTTTTCTAAAAAAGGGAATATTGATTGGTTCTACCCAGACGGGAAGGGTCTCCACGGGTTCCACTTCTGTAAACTACCCATGTACTTCTGTTTACTACTACTTTAAGGGATAAATATACTTTAAGGGAAGGAGACTGATACTTTAAGGGGGAAAACCCATTTAAGGGGGACTGATACTTTTTTTCTATCGTACCTAAGAGTTGTAACGAGAGTAGGAAGGAACGAGCCATAGCAGATAGAGCCCAATGCACAAGCACGACTGGAGGACTTACTGGCCCACATGATCTGTCCCAACAACTACAGATACAGGCCCAACAACTACACCGGCCCAAATCATAGACTCCCCTGTCATTAGCTGCTGACTCCTTACTTTTTACTCCCCTGTCGCAGTGCTTGATACTGCTCATACTCCCCTGTCATGAGCTCTGACTCTGTCCTCCTTACTCTTGACTCCGAGGCCAGTGATTCCTGTCCCACTCCTGTCTTCTTAGAATGGATAAGGCAGGCAAGCCTCTTGGAAGGCCTCTTTTAAACAGGAGCTCTGCTGGGCGGCGGGTCTCTCTGCTGGGCGTATCTATCCCACTGATATGTCCGTTGGTTGGGTAAAGTGAGTACATAAGCTAAGTAATGGGGTTCATAGATAACCTAAGACTTCTGACTCGTAACTGACTTAAGATAAAATATTTATAATAAATATTTTAGTAATAAACTCCTTATATAATATATGCTATAATAAACTCCTTATATATGTAAGTGGAACTTCTCTTCAAATTATATATGTAAGTGGAACTTCTCTTCGAAGGTAATGATAAAGAAGTATTCGAATGATGACTGAATGGCTGTTGGGGAGGGAGTGGTTGTACCCCTCCAAGGATCGTACGCTAAGGTCCAAAAGAGGTGTGATAAAGGTTGTGCTGATTTAAGAAAGAGATGTTATGACTTGCCCTCAGACCGCTTCTTAAAGATTGTGGGCTATATGAGGAATAAGGCCGGGCCGCTCGCTTCGCTCAACAAACATCCGGCCCGGGACCTTGTCTGAGGTGGGACTTGAATCTGTTCCCTGGTGTGTTCCCGTAATAAGTAAACACTTGAACGAAGCTAAACCCGTATCTCCTATAACCAAGAAAGAAGTATGGAATGGAGCTATAAGAAATTATTTTATCAGATGTGAGAGTGTAGGCGGCGGGATGGGGTCTGTCATTACTGATAGATACCGTTACGGCAGGCTCAGTTCCCGTTACGGGCCACCCACTCACCCATCAGGCAGGGTGCAGGCAGGCTCACCCATCAGGCAGGGTGCAGGCAGGGCAGCCCCTCCTCCCAATAAGTCAATTGCACAATCCTAGCCCGGCCCAATCCCATCAGGCATTCCGCATAGCCAGGCATTCTCTCTGGCTTGCCTCTCTGGCTTGGCTAGGCGGTCTTATGCATGCCTATCTTCTGGCTGGTGGGGTGGGGGAAGAAGAATTAAGTACTCTGGATTAGCAGGCTGGCATTACACCTATTTATTATTCTCTTTATGGTATGGTTATGATATTAGATGTCATTACTGAAGAGAGAATATTCTTATGGTTATTAGATGAAAGCCTTTATCTATTCATTCAGAGTCTATGAAAAAATGGAGTTTTTCTCTTTATGGTTATTATATTAGATGTAATTACTGGAAAGCATGCATATTCCGTCGTCAATATTTGGAGTTATTCTCTTGATGTTATCCCTATAAGCATTACTTAAAAGCATATTATCTGACCTGATATTCTGTTTTCTCTTTATTCTATCTCTAGTTACCGAAATGATACGAGTCATTACTGATTGGTCCTGAGTTAGCTCTGATCAGCTTAGTCCCCCTTTACGACTAATAGAGAATGATTTCCCCACAAGCAAGCCAGATAGGCAGGAAAGAAAGAAAGCCAGCAAGAGTCATTATTATGAGGATGAAAATGACTTATTGGGAGGAAGGAGGGGCGCAGCCAAGCCAGCCAGAAAGACAAGCAAGAGAGAGGGCTCCCGTAGCTAAGCAAGCCAGCTAGAGAGGCAAGAGAGAATGCCTACCGCCATCCCCATAGGTCAGAGAGAAAGAATTATTTATGGGGCATGCCCTGCACCTGATTGGTTAAGAAAGTGGGATATGGTGCCCGCCCGGGAAATGATCTAGTGGGATGGATGGTGGGTGGGGAAATTCTGGCTCACTTTCTTTCTTGAAAACTGCCTAGGGACTAGGTGTAAGTTCAAACGAAGGTGCGTATTCGTATACTCGCCCAGGGGACCTACTTCGCGTAGAAGTACTTTGGGCGGGGTTTTCACTAACCAAGACACTTCGTTCTCCCTCGACTGACGTCTATAATTTGATAGATAATTATATATGTAATTACGCGAAGATAAAAAAGATTCTTTCTCTTTTCTCTTTCTTTAGAAGAACAGCACGACCGATAGGAAGGACATTTCTGGGACAGGCGTAGCGAACTTTCTATAGAGAGTCAACCTTTCTGCTCTATGCTGATGGATGCCCAACCCCGGATGAAGAAACTCCATATGTATCCTAAAAGAATCGCCAGCACTAATACGATGCACTCTAGCACCCACCTATATAGATAGGGGCCTCGACGTCAGGTCTTCAATGGTGCACAAGATTACCTGCACTTTACCATAGATAGATATAGATGTACACGTACATAGATTACAACTCGCAGCCTTACGACCGATCCCCCTCTAAGAGATACTTATAAGAGCGATGGCGGCCCGACCCGATGGGGGGGCTATTCAGAAATGGGGGAATCAAACAATGAGATCATCGCTACAACTCGGTAGCTGCCTCTTTCACTATTAGAGTTAGTGGAAAAATAGAAACGATTCGCGAACTAGTGAAGCATTACGCTTAAGACCCCAAGTCCCTAAGTCTGAAGGGGGATATTAGGACCTATTTGTTTTTAACCCCTGCCTTGCTTTCAAGTAAACCCTCCATCGTTATCTCATAGGTGAGGTATAGATATCTAAGTGTCCCTACCTTCCCTAACCCTCTCACACCTCACCTACCTTCCCTAACCCTCTCACCTAACCTAGCTACCTACATGACTTATGATGCAAGCAAGCGCCCCTACCCTACCTGGCCTCTATCTGGGATTCGTAAAGCAAGTAGGTCAGGATCTCCTTAAGCATATATATAGTGAAGGAGGTCAGTAACTAGTAGGGTTAGGATTATCTCCATATCCACCTAGCAGAAGTCGAGTAGAGACCTGCTTTCCTAAGCTCATAAGGAAAGAACAGGTGGGAGCCCGCCTGGAAAGAACAGGTGCCTGCGCTCATAAGGAAATAACCTGTAGGTAAGGGTTGGAGTAAGCCCTCGCCTCCACTCCCCCTTCACCGACCGCGTACTGGCGCAGCCCTTGCTTGCCTTTCACTACTGGCATGTGTAAGTGATGGCTCTTGGACACTTCGAGTTCGCCTCGGAGATATAGTGAAAAAGGTCCCGATCAACTGAGAATTCATAGTGGGATATTTGGTCCTTTGTGGATTATACCAAGGAAGAGAAAGGAAGGACCAAGAGATATAGCAGCCTTTACTCTGGGATCCTTCGGGACCTTAGTAAGAGCGGTTAATGCCCTACTAGACTCTATATAGATAGAAGAAGGGCTGCTGGAAATGAACAGACATATCATTTCAGGTTAATACTTCGAAGGGTTATAGAGGGCAGACGGTCCTTTCCTTCTAGCTCAGGTAAGGTAGAACCTTTCGCTCAAATATTTTACGGGAAGAAATGAAAGTGTCCTGTACTATGTTCTTCCCTCAATAGCTATCAGGGTCAAGTGTCCCAACCCTTCATAGGCAGTGATAAAGACCTGATATTAAGCTCTGGGTCCTGGTCTTACTTGCCTGCGTTTGCTCACTGGTGGTGGGTAGAACTAAGGGCGGACCTCTAAGGACCTGAACTTGAGCTCTCCTGTTCATAATCACTTTAGCAAAATGCTTGCCGATCGCTGGGTGCTTCACACGCTCTTACCCCAATGGGTGGACCTGAAAGCAAGGGTAGATCTGACTTAAAGGTAGGTAGAACTTTGACTCTTTTACTGGGCCCGAAGGCTGGACCTACCTCCCAACCTTACGGTTACTCCGTCACTAGAGGATTGAGGTTCCCCTTCCTTCCCTACCACCCCCCCTCTACGGACGGCACCCGCCGCCTGCCTAAGCATCTGTGGTGGATTTTCGATCCGCCTAGTGAGGATTAGGTAGATAGCACTAGTCAGTAAGCTAGGTAGTGTTAGTGGTAACCTGAGCTAGGCTAGTAAGTTAGGCGTAACGTACAGTAACGTCAGGAAATAAAAGTAAGCGGGGCGTAGCTATTTGAGACGAAGCAAGCGGTAGCTATTAGGGTAAGGCGTAGCATTAGGGTCAATGCACTCTTAAGACAATCATGAAAGTTAGGAGGCTATCATAACCTACCTTCTCTTTCCAGTGCCTAAAGGCCCTACCTTTTCTTTTCAGTGCCCTCTCTCGTTCGTTTCGTCACGTTCCTGTTAGTTCTTCTTCCTATTCCAAATGTTTTTCAGTCTTATTACGTATGTAATAACGAACTATCCTCTCCCTATTTTCTCTCTCTCCCTATCTACTAGGTCGAGTTTCCTCTCCCAATTCAAGCTATCGACAGCTGAGCTGCTCTCTCCCTCGTTTTAAAGGTCGAGTGCACTCTATCTCCCCTCTCCCTATTTCAGAGTGCATTTCAGCTCCGGGTCGATGACCTATATCTTAAGAGCCCTATCATTAAGTTAAGTTAATATATAATAGCTTTTAGTAAAGCATCGATTCATAGCTTAATCAAATAGTTTTTCATCTTAATAGGGAGTCGCAAAAAAAGCCCTATCTCTCCCCTATAACATTTGCCAGTTCCTCTATAGGGAAGCCGGGTAAAGATGGTTGAAAGCAAGTATCCGACCAATCTATTAATTTATTGGCCAACCAGAGAGAAAGCTGGTCCTACTCCTACGCCATATTTCCTTTAGGTGGGGCCGGAATAACAAGAGCGAAGGCAGGGCTCCACATGGAGAGCGGATGGGAAAAGGCATAGAAGGCAGGAAATTCAAAGGTGCGGTAGCAACGACTTGAGTGTACAGGAATAGCGGCGTGGGAAAGGCACCTACTCCTTCCTAAGTGGGCTCTGATCAAGCATACCCTTACTATGGACTAGACATCGCACTGATTGAGTGCTCTATCTCTATCTTGGGTTGCGAAACCAAACGCAACCACCAGATGCACCTTAGCAAAGCAAGGTTTTCATTCGGTTCGTCACCGAGATGGTCCGAGAAAGTATTATTCCCGAGGCTTAGATTAGGATTAGGAATAGCGGACGCCGCCAACAACTGCATCCCCCTACTATTCTATTATAATAAGGCCCCCAAACCCACTGCCACGCCTGATTATTATTGCCAACAAGCGCTAGCGGATTTGATGAGCGAAGATGTTAATACTTATGGTTTAGGAATAATAAGAATGCCTCATTCATTAATACGTGTGTAATAGACTCGACCAATAAGGCAAAGCTTCACTTCCTTGTTCATCGATCACGCCCTGAATCGACTACTCTACTCTACCTCTCCCCATCGTATAGGTAAAGTGCATTCCCTTTTAATACGTATTAACAAATGAACTTGAAAAAAAGTGCTTTCTGAGGCGGCTATAGCAGCAGGAGGCTTGGATGCGTGAGAGGGTGAACCACTCTTCCCTGGATGCTCGGATGCCGGTAGTAGTGCATCGATACCATCTCTTTATGGGTGTGTGAAATCTCCTGCTTCTTAATTAGTGGGCGGATCATTCAGTTACTCAACTGCGACAGGATAGGGGTTGAATGGTGTAGTTTCACTGGCCTCAACTGCTTCTTCATTAGCTGGTGATCGCGCTGGGTTCAGAATGAAGGGCTCGCCTACTACCGCATCAATCGAGAATCGATAGAGGATGCGCAAGCAGGCTCGACCACAGGGAGAGGAAAGATCAATATCAATCGCTTAATCAATCGATAGAGGAAGGAAGCTTATCGAGTTAGCTTATCCTTATCGAGTTAGCTTATCGAGGAAGCTTATCCTTATCGTCCAAAGTCCAATACTCACTTACTCATTAGTCCAATACTAAAGTACTAACTTACTAATTAGTCCAAAGTTAGGAGAGCTTGCCTTATGACTTGCCTTCCCTTCTAAGCATGCGTTAGCAACTGGCTTAAGTATTACAGGGGGTAGAGCATATCAGCCCAACAGCAGCCTTACTCGACCTAAAAGGATAGGAAACGAACTCGAAGACCAGCCCACCAGACCAGAGTGGATATTTTATTGACACTGGTGCATCATATAATAATCTATAATAAGAGAAAGTACGTCTTTATCTTCTGAATTGGGTCATTGAATGTCCTTTTTATGAAGAAAGAGTCACGAGCGTATTGAGGGAATAAAATATGAGTGCTGCTGCATGAACTAAAAAAAATATTCACATTCTAGACCATCCCATCAACTAACTTCATCCCCATATATTCCCATAACAATCTGCTAACAAAGCTAATGGTTCAATTGTCACCTTTTTCTCGTTTTAGATCATGGTTGATTTCTCAATAACGCTTGCTTTAGCTTGGTTGGATCTTACTGCTTGCTTGAGTGTTACCGCTATTTAATCGTTCCCCTTTACCTATTTACATGCTGAAACTGGACAGATGCTTCGAACCTTTAACCCTTGACCTTGGAGCGCTTACGCAGGTTGATTAATAAGGAGAGAATACCCTTTTCCCCTTGACCAGGAATGATCGATACCACCTTCCCCCATGAGGTTTTAGCGCTATCGCGGATGGGTTGCAAATAGATCACAGATCGCTATCGCTTGCATGATGATGATTAGGAGACCCATGCTCGATCAACCCAAAGAAGCACACTAACGGTACGGAACACTGTTCCTACTTCGACTAATTAACACTGAACGGGACGGAACAATGTAAGGAATGAAAATGTTTGACATACTCCATACAACTTAAAACTCCCAAACTCCCCTACTCCAAATGACTCCAATCCTCTACCCTACGTAGACCACACCTACCCTACAGAGAAGACCTCACCCTTACCCCTCCAACCTTACCGACGGAACACAGGGGGCCTACCTCGAATGGCATACTCGAGCTGGGTACTCCACTAGACACAGAATGAAGACATGGTCGTTACTTACGAGCATTTAGATCGAGTTACAATGAACTGATTTGATTGGATTTTCTCAACTGATTAGTCTTCTGAAGAGGCTGGCCCCTCAAAGAGTTAGAAGGGGTTCGGGAAAAGAGAGAATAGACCTTCAGTATAGAACCATTTTGAATTCTCAGTAATATAAAACCCATTCAGTGTAATAGTGGGGTTTCAATGCCACTTCCAAAGTGAAAAAGAGGCCTAGACTAGTAGGAGATTCTAAACTATAAGGAAATGAAATTGAACCAACTGTAAATGCCAAGGAAATAAAAGCCCGTGATATTCTTTAGGGTCTGCTTTATATGGTGCATAATGCAAAAATAGAAGAGTGGGGATACCTCTTGCTTCTGAGCTCAAAGTCTGAATAAGACTCCTTTGTTGAAGCAAATAAAGCCCATTACTAGCTCAAGTGTATCTTTATTCTGCCTCCCCTTGGATTAAATCAACTAGTCTAGCCACACTAGAATAGAAAAAAAGGAAGGGCTGTACCTTTGGTTATGCTATGCTACTTCAGCCAAAGAGCTAAATAAAAGCTATCTATTCCTTATTATGCCCAGGTTGAAAGATTGGATAGCTTTAGCATACTTTATTGGGACAAAAAATTAGAAAAGGTAATGGTTAAGCTTAGTGTTTAGGTCGCTCATGCATTCCAAAGGGGTCATCCAGCGGCTTACTCATTTTGGTTCACTTCTTTCCATTGTTTAGTAAATGGATAAACATGCATACCAAGTAGGAAACGAGCCCAATAAGGGTAGAGGGGATTCAACCCTGGCCAAATAAGGAGTCTAGTCTATACCCAAGGAATCCACTATGCTATTACTTCCTAGGTTTGAACGCTCAGGATACCAAATGAAAGGAATCCTTATGGGAATGAACTAACAGGTGCATATCGTGCATGGCTTGATGTATAGTAGAGACTCAACTGGATTACATAAAGAGTGGAAGCAACACTGGCTGCCTTGGCTATGTGAAAATCATGATGGCCCCCCTCTCAATCTAGTCTGAGATAAAATGGAAAAATAGACCAACTGCAATTATGATCAATCGAGAAATGAAAGATGAACTGCTACTTTATATTTATAGGCGTCACTAATCCAGTTATCGGATCGGATAGAATCACATTTAAGCATTGCCTACTGTTATATTACTGTTCGCTTCTTCAAACCCTGGTTCAGTATTGGGTTCCGGCTGCTTGTTCTACACTCCCTGAGGCAGAAAAAAAGAGCATTTCCTGGATGCTAATGTTTCCCAGCCTTTATTCCAGCTTGCCTAGAAATGGCTAGGACTGACGGGCAAGGGCGTTATTGCGATATTACCCAAGAAGGGGGCTTCCACTCCAAAAAGTCGCAGTTGCCATACTTTAGGTATCAAATCTACTCAATAGTACACCCGCTAGATAAGAGTTTGCAGCACGGCTCCAAGCTAGCAAGGAAGCTCAGTGGAAGAAGGGCTTTACACCTCTCTATCTTCTTGGACCTATAGTATTTTGGAAGTGCCGCTTTCTTGTTCATCAATAATATGGTGTTTTCTTAAAAATCCCATAAGAGGCAGGTGGACTAGTTCCCATTCGGTTTCATTTTCAGTGTTTTATGCATAGGAAACCTAAGCTGCTTGTCCGGGATCACTGGGATATATGATAACATCCTAGCCCAACTCTCGAGGGGCAGTGAACTGCTTTGATGGGATCTCTTCTGGAAGAGGAATTGGCACCTGGGACTAAAGGAGGTGATCCTAACGTATTGCCAATGGTAATCATGTTTCAATGAAGTTTCCTTAGTAAGAGGGATGGCTTCCAATCAATGACGACTTGGTTCCTAGCTCTAAGGTCTACTAGGCTTACAACGCCCAAAGTATAAATCCAATGGAAATAAATAGGGGCCGTCTTAGTGAAAGAGCTAGCTACAGATATGCTTTTTATTCATAGTCTCCTATCCTGGTGTTCAAGAAGCGCTAATATACTTCATGCACCAATCCAATACCTGGCTAAGATAGGATCATGTTTGCTTTGCGCAATTAAAGTAGAAATTAAGACGGTTACACTACAACAACCCCTTCCTATCGCAACCGGGGCAGAGCCTGGTAACAGCTTCCTTCTTTATAGGACATCCAATGCCCAACCTTAGCGTCCATTGAACAGGTCCTTCACAATCCGGATTCTGCTATTGCTCTTGTCGAAGTTGTTTAAGCCTTTATGCACTCTTAACATGCATAGCTCGTTTCAACTATTGACCAAAAGACATGTATGCGGAGTGTTGGCTACAAGAGGCCATATGGTTGGTGGGATCCACTAAGGCTTTCAGACTAGCTGAACAAATGGGACAGGAGCTAATAACCAAAAAAGTATCATGCAAGGAGATGCCGTGATAGATCCGTTATATCCGGAGCAGATGCACAACAAGTGTTAGGAGAACGCGATGATTAGCCCAAAAGTAAAATATGTAGCCGGTAATAATTAGTAAGACCCGCCTTACGAACTATCACCTGAGGTTAACTTGAATATAGTATGGTGCGTACTATATTTTAGGTTGATCGGCTCATGACGAGTTATGCTCCATTTCGTGCTTTCGAGTTATCATAGTAGATATAATGTGGCGAGAAGCCGTTTGAAGTTTGAAAGAGAGGGGAAAGCCACTAGGATCTAGCTAAACACTATAAGGGAGAGGAAACGAGTGCAGCTACCAGCAAAAGTGTGGGAGATAGATGTGGTTCGAAATTCTATGCAGTTTGGTAAAGAGCTATTCTTTCATGAAGTTGGGCTAAAACCAAGCAAGGACGGGCCACTCGCTTCGCTCAACAAACATCTGGCCCGGGACCTTATTTAAGAGTTTGGTCACTGCTTCAACCTGTTATAAATGATGAAAATCCATCGATGTAAATGGAAATGGAAATCATGAAAAAATGCATAATTACATATATAATGAATGACTGGAAGAATTGCTCACCTGAAGCATGAGGGTGAGGAAGAACTGCTCGACCAACGGGAGAGGAAGAACTGCATTCAAATCGAGATA
>Ga0316213_1000032_pt1 | contig 17591 bp, 9 predicted proteins | sample NRE2metagenome_FD_207798 | JGI IMG/M metagenome (GOLD analysis project Ga0316213, IMG submission 207798) | Spruce roots microbial communities from Maridalen valley, Oslo, Norway - NRE2 | ecosystem: Host-associated > Plants > Roots > Unclassified | place: Norway: Oslo | collected 2017-09-14
GTGCTGTTACCGTGTGCCGCGTGCCATACCGTGTGCCATACCGTGCCATGTGCCGTACCGTGTGCCGTACCGTGCGGGTCTGTATCGATCCGTCCGTCCGTTGGACCGCCCCAGAACCAACTATGTGTGCCATCAAGCGAATCAATCAATCCAGTTTCCGGTGTCCACCTCTAATGTGTGCTGGTGCGGATGTAACTGAATGCATGGATGGCGTGGATGCATGGATGGATGCGTGGATGAAGCGGGCGTAATGGGAGACTGGGAGGATGCATATTGAACAGAATGGGGGAACTGAAAGCATAATACATAAGGTAATGGGGAAGAACAGAAAGGCGTAATGGTAGGATTGGGAACAGAAAGCGTAATGTGTGATCAAACCTCTACGTCCTCATCATGTGCCGTGTCATCCTGATTCTTGTCAGAGTGTTGTCTGTTGCGGGCTGACTGAACGCTAGACTGCGGGCGGAATGTGGAATGCGGACTCTTCATCGGGGCATTATATTGAGAATGAAGGGGGCGATTGTGAATGATGGGGCCATGCTATAAGATTGAGTAAGAGGGCTAATTTGTATGGGAATGAGGGGGACTAGATATTGTGAATGAAGGGGACGTGATCTGAAATGATTGGTACGATAGGCGGGAATGATGGGTACGTGAGATTGGATTGTATTGGGAGTGATAGATATTCAAGTAGAAAGAAAGCTAAGCATCGATGCATCAAACTTGGATCAACACTTGGATAACACCTACCTGGCATTGATACTTGGATCAACTGTATGGAGTGCATAAACACCTGACATCGAATCGACTCTTGGCTATCATTGACCTCCTATCCTGGGAATGATCTTAAAGCAATGGCAGCCTTAAGAGACTATCTTACTTAGTCCAAGCATTTCCGCTGCATGAACTGCCCTGCTGTATAGATCGCTTCCGCCTGAGCCTACCAAGTGTGATTGAATGTGTAAATAGATTTCATGTCTTCTTAGGGGGGGGGGTGGGGTCGAGGAAGCAACCATAGCTCCTCTTTTGTTCCTAGCTTCTGAATGTCATAATGAGCTGATTCATGGCTTGGTTGCTGTAGAATGAATGAAGAAGAGATGCCCGGGTCCTACTAGTGTCTTTGATTTCATGAAGAGATAGTTCCTAGCGGATTGATTGCTGAGTGTTGATAGCTGTTGAAGATAAAGAAACTCCTATATTTGGGTTAAAAATCCTATGGTCGGGGGCATCTAATTGCCTTCTGTTTCTCTCTGACGAATAGAAATAAATTGGCATGATGCGACATGACGTTTTCAACTCGTTGGGTCGGTTCAACTCGTTGGGTCGGTTCAACTCATAGGGTGTCGTCCCGTAAGTTCAATGGTGCTAGTTCAATTGCTGGTGGGACAAAGTGCAAATTGTATACGGTTCAAAAGGTGCAAACCCTTCCGGTTGACCCCTCCCCCGCTTATTCCAAGTTCAATAGCTAGAGAAATGTCTGGTCGGACATAGTAAAAAGAAACCCTTCAATTGGTGTTGTAACCCCTTCCGGTCTGAGATGTAAAAATGGAAGAGAAACTGTCAAAAATTCCCCGTTCTGTTCCTAGCGAATAAAGAGAGAAAATAATGTGATACACCTCGACGTGCCCGAGGATCTCGAATGGCCTACATTATCGCAGCCGATAGGTGGAAGGTTTTTGCGCAGTGGTGTTTCCGCAGCAGTAACTAGTAGTCTAGGTGGTTGGGTTTATCGCCTAATGGTCCTACCTTCTCCTTCGGTCAAAGAGCTATTCCGTTCATGAGGAAAGTGAGAATTGCCTACCTTGTTCCTTGTCCCATCAGTTCTTAAGGCAAAAGAGCATATCAGTTCTTAAGGCAATTGATCTCAGTTCTTAAGGCAAAAGAGCATATCAGTTCTTAAGGCAATTGATCGTCTCTGTTGTGAGGCTTCGCCGATTGAGAATAACAAGCTAGCCTTACCCGAGCAAGCTTAGCGGTTGTGAGGCTTCGCCGATTGAGAATAACAAGATCGTCTGTTGTGAGGCTTCGCCGATTGAGAATAACAAGCTAGTAATAAAGTTCCTAAGGCAAGAGCAATTGATCGTCTCTGTTGTGAGGCTTCGCCGATTGAGAATAACAAGCTAGCTTACCCGATAAAGAAGGCAGTGTGTACACCTGTTGTATAAGTCAATGCCTACCTAGCCAGCCAGGGAGCCATGCCTACATTGATCAAGCCTTCTCAAGCCTTAAGAGTTATTGATCAAGCCTTCTCAAGAAGTATCGATCAAGCCTTCTCAAGAGGTCTAGCTATTACTAGGTTCACCTATACTACTATTGCTAGGGTACACACTCCAACTACTACTATTATTACGTAGGTAATGTTCCACTACGTAGTCAGTCCTATGCTCAGTACCACTACTACAAGGAAGGTAGGCTGTGCTCAGTTCCACCCTATTACGTAGTAAGTGTCAGTCCTGTGCCCAGTTCCACTACGTAGAAGGTAGGCTTTCAAGGTTTATTCGGAGGGTAAGGCTGGTAAGGTTCAATCATCAGGCAAGGAGGAAGGCAAGGTTTGTTAAGAGGCAGTATGGCGTAGTTTTCAGGATGTTCTCAAGGAGTAGTTTGATGAGGCGGTCTCAAATAAGAGTGTAAGGAGGGTGCAAAGGAGGCATGAGTCATTAAAGGTTCGTTCAGAGGTTATAGGGCGCATAGTGTAAGAGTGTAAGTAGGTCCAAATGAGGGTATATGCTTAGGTTCCCTAGGCTAATCCCACCCAATGCATAGGTCTGAGGCATAGGGTCCCAAGTAAGAGTTTCAGGATGTTCCCAAGGAGGATTTTAAGTTACCAAGGAGGAGGGCATAGGCTGAGCTTCAGGATGGTCCCAAGGCTGGGGGTAGAGGCAGTAGGGTCTAGGGCACAGGTTACCGAGTATATTCCCACCAAAGGCTGTATGTATTCTTTTTCCAAGTAAGATTGTAAGGATGTTTCGAAGAATAAGGTTGAAGAGGTTTCCAAGGCTGAGGTATGATGATGGAGGGTAGAGAAATGGATGTACAGGCTTAACCAGAACGTGTCTGCTTGAACAAACTCCTATCCTGCCATTGTTTAATATCTTTCCAGTGTTTAGTTGCACCAGGAAATACATGGAGTGGTAAGGTTGTTGCCCCCACCTAACTCACACTTTGGGGGATGGTTTCTGGATGTCACATAATTTCCTGTATTGCAAGTGCCGTACTGTGTGCTGGCGCCATACCTTGTGTTGTACTGTCCCGTGCTGGGTGTGAACATACGCCACTAACAGAATCCAAGCCGTTCAAGCCGTTCACTTAAGCCATTCACTTAAGCCATTCACTGAAGAGTTGTTGTTAAGCCACCCACCACTAAAAGCACAAGCTATGATAGCATTATATACGTGCGTATACAAACACAATAAGCAAAGCACCACCTCACACTCACTAGTTCTTGCTTAACTTCCGTCCCCCGTCTGTCTGATCTTGTCCAGTATCTGTGTAAGACTCCAATTGGTATCTGTGCCCGTGACTTACACACTCGAGGTTGGTTCTTCTGTATCGATCCGTCCATCAATCCGTCCAATCCGTCCAATCCGTCCAATCCGTCCATCCCAATCTGTCCATCCGTCCTGGGTGAGGTGTTCTTTCTGGGTACTGTCCTGGGTAATGGGTACTGAACTGAAAGCGTAAAGGTGAAGGGAAGGTGTCAGAGGGAAGGTGTCAGAGGGAAAGATCGTTCATCGGGTGAAGGCAAGGATCGGTCAGAAGTCAAGGGTAGGTAAAGGTGAGGCCAGAGGTATGGGGGCAGAGGAGTGTCAGTATGTTCCCAAGTAGGCGTTCCCAAGTCAGTATGGATGGGTGTAAGTTCCCAAGGAAAGGATGCGGTTAAGTTCCCAAGGATGAGGGATTAGGTATGAGTTTGAAAAGGCTAGTCCCACCAAAGTCTGTAGGAATGAGGTTTCCATCCATAGTTCCACCAAAGGCATAGGTTTCCAAGGCTGAGTGTAAGGTCCCAAGGAGGGCATAGGCTGTAGGTCGGAGGGCGGATTATTGAGGTTAGGTCTCTAGGTTAGTGTCTCTATCATTGCAGGTCCGTTCAGTAAACCGCTACCGGTCAGTGGAAACAAATCATGCCAGGTAGTATGTTATTTGTAAGGGTAATTGGTGCACCCACCTCACTAACACTTCTGTAGTTCCATGCCCTAAGGCCACCACTTATCCCGGCCAGCAGCATCATAAGAAGATTCAGTTCTCAATCCACCAATCCGTGGAACTCAATATAACTCGTCAGTTGTTATTAACATGAGTAAACAAGCGTGGCTCAACCTCTTGAGGTGGAAAATAACATCTATCTCTCGGGTATGATTGAACGCGCGGGTATACTTGATTGAACGGGTCCTTCTATCTCATCAGTTGGGAACCTGGGGTCCTTTCTATTTATCGTGTCTGGATTGAACTCTTATTCTGTGGTGAACATCTCTCTTGTCTGTTGGCACCTTGTCAAGGAAAACACCATTTCTATCTCGTAGTTACGTCTTCGACCAATCAACACCTGATTGTATCGTATTCGATCATGAAAAATTGCATATTATATATATAAGATCCCTAACCCCACCCTCACACTCACCTATGAGCGCATAATTCCCCAAAGGACACTAACATGTGCTGTGTTTCGCGTTTGAAGGAGAACAATAATTAGGTTTACACTACATTATGGGTTTACCATCCACTACACTCATTTAGCCCTTACTTACCAACATTGGGTCATCACCTATATTACCCTTATTAACCTATTCCTTATGAACCGGGGTCGCTCAACACTTCTCTTTTGACCTTTCTCTCAGCCTTAAGGCACTATTCCCTTCCCTTTGGACTAATCCCTTTAATAATTTCCGTCCCTACACACCAGCAATTAACCCCAGTTTATCTATTTTTACAGGACCCTAACTACTATCATCACAGGAGCACCTCTAAGATAGATATAAGCTATCACCTCTCTCATTCTTCCCATATACAATCTATATCTATACCCCTCGCCATACATTTGAATCGTGAAAGTAGCCCGAGGGAAGGGACAGAAAGAAGTGGGCTTGAACCAGCTCATCTCTTTAAGACGGAGTCGAATCAAACCTTGACCCCGCGCATCCAGGGTCCACAGGTGTTAATAGGTTTTCAATAGCTTCTCATTCACCAGTTTCATTTAAAGAAAATTCGTTTTGATTCGGTCCGAGGCAAGGTATCCTCATCCGAGCTACTCCTATGCATTTTTTATTACTAAAATTTGGCATTTAATGAAGGTTCCCTATCATTCGCAGGATGGATTCATTGGCTGGACTGGACTGCTCTAATACGCTCTCCGCTGCTGCCTCTAATACGCTCGCATACTCTGCTGCCGCTAATCCGATGGCCTCTAATCCGCTAATCGGCGATGGGCTGACTGCTCTAATCGACTGGGCTGGGCACTAATGGGCTCCGCTAATACACTGGGATACTCTGCTAATACACTGGCTGGGATAGGCTACCCGGATCCAATCCGCTGATCAACTCGACTTGGCTACTCAGATGGGCTTGGTTACTATACTTGGATACTCGAGCTGGGTGGGCTACTTGCCTCGGATACCAGTTGCAGAAAACAGCCTAATTAGCCGGATAAAAAATCGCTCTTTTGCAGGGCACAAAGCTCATTACCTATCGGACCACTAAAATGGATTTGATTCTTACTGAACTATAGACTTTCAGGAAGTTTACCTATGATAGCTTATAGCCAATACTCAATGCCAGGACTCTTTCCCGCTACTCAATGCTGGTACTTGATGGCAGTCGATCCCAGGTGGAAATACAATAGATGCCCGTACTCCATTTCCAGTTGAAATGCACTCGATCCAAGCCAAGAGGTGAGCCACTCAATTTTGGTACTCAATGAAGTCAATGCCAGGAGTCCACGTCTTTTTTTACGTTTTGGAAACGATGCACGATTTTACTTATTGATGCACCTTTTTTTATAAGTTTATGAGCCCATTGTTGTATAATTACGTGTAGAATGCACGCTTATAAACTGTGACCTATATTCCGGGATAGGCATTACCGCAGACAACTGCCCCATCTTCCCAAATAGAAGCTCCCACCGGCAACAGGCAACTTCCCCAATAGGCAGGTCCCACAGACGGAACAATGAGGACTAGCCAGCAGACCTAGACGATGGGAGGCCTTACCAGGAAACCTTGCCATTGCAGCCAGACAACTCCACCACTCACTAATAAAATATCTTATTTATAAAGTACAGGGCAAATGAATCAGGCCACTAAAATAGAACACTCCCCTGTTTCATCGCAGATTGTTTTGACCGTCATATTGACTGTGACAGGAGGTTGGGTTGGCTTTCCCCCATAGCTGCCATAACTCTCGAACCTATACACTCCAACTCCTACTCGACCCTTGACCTCTACCTCGGTGAAACCATAGCATAGCCCTAGAAACTTTACCCTCCACTTCACTTATCGCTACAGAACACAAGGCTCCACCTGCACTTTGATACTTGGCTTTGATCCCGCCCGGTTCGATCGAATACCCGGGGTTCGGCGCCGACACAAAGTTTCGTTGGAACAACAAATTTGAGAAAAAAACATTCTCATTCACGGGTTTTGTCTTATCAAACTCATCTTACAGAAGCCTTGACCGCTTCGCGCCTCCACTCCGTGCCTTTATCAAATCCGTTTCTGGCTAAGGTTTTTCGACCCGACCAACCCACTAATTCAAAACTTGCTGTTCGGCGGATCACTTTTTTATGCGCATCTCACCCCCCCGCATAAGCTTATGCTGCTGCCCCCCATGGCTGGCCCTTCTTGGAAGGAATTACCTGATATGCTATAAGGAATCGACTTGCCTAATGAACAAGCCATTGACCAACCCAGTTTCATCTTTTATTCAGAACTTTCTTATTGCTATGATTCAGACCCCGCCTTCCCTTTAGGAGTTTATTATTTAGACAGACCCCTACTTCATCTTCAGTGGAATATTCTTGGCTCCGCTCCTCGCCCTTTGGGACGAGACGCTTAACACTCCTCGCCCTTTGGGACGAGACGCTTAACACTCCTCGCCTTATCTTTACTTTTCTCTTTGCCCTTTCGATCCTCAACTTTCGTTTTTATCTTCTTTAGCACCCCACCTTTTGTTGGAATATGAGGACGGACTCTTCTGAAGACACTTCTTTTGGATAGAAGTTAGACCCATCTCCCACTGTTGGTTGGATCTTATTGAGATAACCTTTTCACCATTGTGCGTTGGGATCTTGGACTTCGTCCCCTCTTGGATTGATTAGCCTTACTACTTAGATTATATTAGATTAGATGGGCTTGGGCACTTAGGAACATTGCTATTTATATGTCTACACCCGGACTTTCTTATGTTCGATCTACAGCGACCAACAACCTTTCCTACCACCCTTTATATCACGGCTCACTTACCTTAAATTACTCATTGCCCCAATTACTTGCTTGACAAATCTTAGTAGGGATACTATTTATCTTGTTAGGGAGGTCGGGCGAATCCCGGCCGGATACATCTCACCTCATAAGTTCAGGCAGTAGTGAAGGTGAATCCATAGGGCTTTTTCCACGCACGATTCAACAACTGGTTGGTTGCTGTCCCACTGACTGACTATAATCCAGTAAGCTGAATCATTCATTCTCTCCCTCAAATCAGGAGCATGGTACCTTCAGGATGTTGATAGGCCTGAACAATGAAAAAGTAAGCCTGTCTAACCAATCCTTTTCCGAACACAAAAATAGAAATTCGCTATAAGCGGAGGTTTCGAAGAAAGGGCTGCTGCTGATAGGGGTTCTAACTGAAAGGGTCTGCCTGTCTCTCCTCTCCAAACATTCTGGGGTATTAAAGTGCTTGCTTGGCGAATTTTGGTTTTTGAAGTAAGAACTTCCACTTTGTTACCTGCCTTCGGCGAATTGCCATGACCTGTCATCCTTCCAGTGTAAGTAATAAGGCTGTATTTCAAAAATCCAAGCAGTTCCTCCGACGATCCAACAATGGGTGCCCAATGGAATAGGTTCTAGTTGGGGAAAATTTCCAGCCACCTCCCTTATCAGATGGACACCCCAAGAGACTTCACAGAAGCTTATTCGCAATGTAATTAAAGGGAGAGAAACCAACTCTGTGAGTTCTATCTCCATAATTGTGTCATGCCTCACCCCTACAGACGGTTCCCCAATCCTTATGTGGGGAATGTCCAACTAAGAGCATTCTGCTCTTGGGTTCATAATGAAGAAGGAAGGGCTACAGAAGCACAAAAACACAAAGATGAATAACTCAACAACAATCTTTGGATAAGGAAGGGCTTAAACAAAAAAACCTAGGGAGATACTAAGGAACCAGACAAAACTGACTTCAGATACAGATTTGGTTCCAATTCTTGAAGAAAAGCATAAAGTGTAAAAAAATTGTCCAGTCTGAAACCATGATAAGGAGCTAAATGGATAAGGGATTACGATTCTGCTAGAACAGGTGGAAAGTGCTATCACCTGCCCTCAGAAAGGTGGAACCTCACTCACCACAAACCTGAAAAGTTGCCTTGTTCAGAGCACAATTGTATACAGAAACCCTGAAAAGAATGAAGCTCAAATGGGTTGGATTAAGGTTCAAATATACACTACTTATCCACCCTATTCCTTCCTAGTGGTCTATATGAATAAAAAGATAGAAAGGGATGGAGTGAGATCGAGCAAATAGTAGGGTACCACAGCGAAGACTCCATCACTCAAATTGTAGCATATGACTTCAGGTAGTCATACAGAAAGCAACATTCTGGTCAAGAAGATTGAGCAGGTTAGAGGTCAGATTTTGGGAAATGATTTTGTTGCACAGGGGCGTGCAAAACCTCCAGTTTGGAGGTTATTATGGGCCCCCAATTTGTCTATTTTATGGCCCATACTATATATAAATTTTATACATTTTTTCCCTAAGCCACGACCTTCATGGAAAACATTAACACTTTTTGATGACCAATGTAGACAATATTACTTATGCTTATCTAATTAGATATTATTTGCTTAATTCCAAGATTGAATGTGATATGCTTTATCTTAAAGTGATTTTTTCTTCTTTTGCTATGATTTGCATATGTGAACTAATGTTGCCTAAAAGCAGGATAATAATGCGGGCGGGGATTCGATCCAAGACAAGCTGATCTCTTTCACTTATTACCCCATACCACCTTGCTGAATGATTTCTCAATTTGAGGGATCTTCTTCCTTCACCATCTTCAGAGCTGCCAGAACTTAGAGGCAGCCATAAAGACCTCAAGCAATTTGATTCCCTACTGATCTAGAGAATTAGAATTTACTAGGAGGGAAATCAGTCCTTTGTAACAGCATGCATAAAATTAGGAAGTTAAGCGACAGCCCCCACCAATCAAGGAACTGATCGGAGGTTTTAGATAGGACTCTTTTTAAAGTACAAATAGAGGCATAGCTGATAGGATAGGTTAGCTAGTATTGTCATTCATTTTATTAGTACTGTAAAAGTGAATTCAATTTTGATTTGAAGGCAGATTTCCGCACTTATCTTCAATGAACATTTGTTAATAGAAGAGCAGAGTTTGACTGAAGATATGAGCATCCGTGTGTTTCTTTAGGGTTCCCGTAGTTTCCTTGAGTAGGGCCCACTCAAGGGAAGGATAGAGGACCCCTTGTTGCTTTATGTTTCTTATTTCTTAATTTATGTTTTATAATGTGTAGACTCCTGTAGAAAACATAGTGTGTTTATGTAATTTTATCTCAGCAATGTCTTTACTTTTTGCATTTCCTTCTATTGTAATTTCATTCATGTACTTCCTTCATTGCTTTTCACTTACAATGTTCAGTACTTTTATGTTAATTCCATGAATAAAAACATTATTAGTGGTGTCAAAGGGTTGAACAATCTAGCAGCAGCACAAGATTAGTGATTCTAGAAACCTTTTTAATCTCACTAGCTTCTGAGCTTAGGGGTAGTTACCTTAGACCTTCATATACCTTCTGCACATTGTAAGAGGAGATAGGAGTCAAAGTCCTGGACCTTAGTGCCCAATAAGAAAGTTAGGATGAGCTATCAAAGTTGAGCATTTGCTTTATGACAGTTTTTAATTAGTCTAGTAATTAAGATTTTACTTATGTAGTTTGCATACATAGTGCACAGCACCTCATAAGTTTGAACGATCCCTGGGTTTATAATGAAAGTAGAAATAAGAGGCGGCAATCTTGCTGTCATTCTTTGGCGCAACAGTTGGTCGGAGGTTTAGACAGCTGGTAACGGGAAACGAACCTGCACTTTGACTATGGAATCCAGAAGTTTCCTCGTGGGCGAAGGGAAAAGACTTTAATGAGGAACATCACAGTTACATAAGACTCTATGGTTTTTAAGGAAAACTGTATATAAACTTTTATTATATAATGAACTTACATGAATGAGCACAAGAGGCAGAAGGAAAACCTCCCGTGAATAGTAGGTTGAAGTAGGTCGAGGGATATTGGGATAGCCAAATTTAGATTCTGCAGCAATTGATAGGATGGTTTGTCAAATAAAAAAGACCCAGTTGATGAGTCCGCTTAGAGCTACAAGAAGAATTGAAAAGAGGATGAGGAAATGGAGGACAAAGGGAAAGACTAGGATAAACCTGTACAAGACCCACTAAAAAAAAACCTATTATTCTATTCCTTTTTAGATTCCTTTTTTGCTTCCATTTACCTGCCTATTGCTTTTAAGGAACACCTTCGTACGGAAGGCACTATTAGCCAACCCCCTACCTTGGTTCCAAAGGCCTAGCACCTTTTCTCCCCCCTATACCCAGAGCTTCATGAATCTTAGTGGCTACTCACTATGCTCTTATTGGGACAGCATGAAACAACTTTACTTTCCTTTTACTTAAGTGTTTCCAAACACCCTATTTACCCCCTAGACCTGCCCTAGATCACTTCCCCATGAATTGTAAGTACCACTATTCCTCTCTTGTCGGGATGGGATTAACAACCCGGCCAGCCAGATACCATTGAGGAATTCAGACAGTATTGCTAGGCACTTTTCATGCCTACACTTATGCTTGCTTTTAGACCCACTTATTACTACCAATAACCACCTTTACTTTTTACTTTCACTGCCTCCACATTGATTGGATGGGCTTCTATAGACACAGAGCATTCACAGGCGGGGCGGACGATACAGCACCTGCGTTCGATAACTAACACACAATTGCTTACATATTCTTACTTCGGAGGTGGAGGTACCACTTTGACTTACTAGTTACTTTAGAATCTCCCTACTTGCTTTAGACCGCTCAGTCGTGGAATTGTTGGAACTGCCTTCTTGGATTTAGTAAATACTGCCTTGCCTTATGAAGTCTTCCGGGTATCACATATCAGATTCTGCCACATATGTATGAACTTATTGGTATAATGTTCCCACCCACGGAGCCTTGCTGATACGAGTCGGGAATTGAAACCAAATCCTGTACCTTCTCACCTTAGGAGAGGGAGTCCCTTACCAACCTATTCAGGAATCAGAAGGAGGTTCTTTATGCTATGAATACTTTACTTTCTCTTCAACCAACAACCTATGTTAGGGAGGTACAACTCTATAGACCCGGGATGGCATGGATAGCATGAAACAACAACCTTAACCTTACCTATTTAATTCTGTGTTTCCTAAATAGCCCGCTATAGACCTAGACTATATCACGAACTTAATGAAGCGCTTAGAAGGCATTGCTTAGACCTTCTCTTCTCAGGGCCGGATGGATCAACCTGGTTGGTTGTTCTAATTGATGATACAATAAGTGGGATTGAAGTAATATATGGTAGCTTCTATATTGGTGGTAGTAGTTGCCCACCAGCTCACGATAAGGGGTAAATTCAGTACATAAAAGTGGCCAAAGAATAAAAGGTAGCGTTGGGAATCAATCTATACATCAATTCCTATCTGTTAAGAGTTCATATTAATCTTTATCTCCACTCCAATAAGCGCTTTAATTAAAATCTTTATCTCCATGAGATATTCCTCTACGAAGCTACCACAGAATGGTATGTTAACTTACTAATATCTTCATCTCTAGTAGTTAACATAATATTGGCATCTAATGATAGGTCAATTTGACTCCTCTTCTCCGATAGAGATATGACTCTCCGAAGCTTACACAAAGTTAGTTCACCTAATAAGACTGGTTAGTTCACTGGAAAAAGGAACTTGGCAAAGATCAACTCTAAGCTAATAGTGAGACTCTATAGCGCTAGTCAAAAGTCTAGGAGTTCTGTCTATACAGCAGCTTAAGACTCCACATGGATGAGACTCTTCTCTTAAAGCTTGTTTCCATGGAACTGGTGGGGCAAAAGGCATTCCGCCCTACAGTATTGGACCTCGTTGCCCGCGAAGCGGTTCCGATGCCTATTTTATATCCTCTAGCCTAGGGCCTATTCCAGTTCCATTTTACCGGAGCAATGGCAAAGTCAAAAGCAGGAGAGGCATAGATAGCAGCAAGCACAAAAGCTATTGCGGAAGCAGCGCGCTCAGTTTCAGTAGCAACACCACTAACATCAGCAAATTTAGATCGAGAGACAGTCCGGGGTTAAGTTGATGCCATGACAAATAATTGGTTGATCTTGTTTAATCATAATCTGCATATGGAACCGATGGATCTGCTGCCTCCTATTGGTCAACTGGCTAATTCACTGAGTAAACCCCAGCAACCGGCTCTTCCGGGTAAAAAAACACCTAGCCTATGCCTCTATCTTTGCCTCTTATGCTTTTTCTGCTGATGTATGGTATAGTAAGATATAGTCCGGGACGCCCGAGACCAATCATACATTAGCAAGCGCGACACCGGACCCAGATTAATTATAAGCAAGTGCTCTGCTGCCAATCAATTCATAGAAAGCATATCGCTGACCTTACAATCATAGTTGCTATGCCTACCGTTAGTCATAAAGTAAACGTGACGCCCCGATTTTATATTCATTTCCATATGGAAGAACCTGTGGCCAGCACTACCTTTATGATTAGTGGCTGCCCGTCCTTCATAATAATAGTAAATAGGGCTGTATAATCGGTGTTAATCTCTACTGCAGTGGCCGTAGGAAACACTTTGTAAGGGGCTGTGGCCGTACAAGAGAGAGACTGTTGTGGCCATCAAAGAGAGTCATGTTCCGGTAGCTAGACTCTTAGTAGTTTCTATAATAATATTTTTCACTGTTGATAGGCCCGGACCCAGAAAGAAAATAAGAGGCTCCTCTGCCCCTGCTTCTTCGGATGCCTTTGCTACGAGTTCATATGATGATGAAACCCCTGCCTTAGACTATGAGGCCTATGCCCATGCCTAAACTAAATAAATAGGTGAAACTGTGGGTGCTGCTCCTTCCTTTGCTGCGAGGTAGGCTCCCTATAATTATGAAGTACCAACGGCTGGAGGATCTGGAACTATAGAATATACTACCATCTTTGCTGGCTTTGCTCCGCACCTTGCTTCTGGAACTAGATCTCTATCTAACAGAGACAAGATATGGATATGGAACTGGACGAAGGGATGGCATAACAGACTATGGAACGGACCTATATTATTAGGGGACTGGAACCGTGCGAAGGGAAACAGAGCGAAGAAAGGAAGCTACAAGGACTGGATCAACTATTGGATAAGCTACTGGCACTGGATATGGATCACAATAACTAAACTATGCTACTACTAGTAATGGTGCTTAAACAATTGGTGCTTCTACAGGTGGGGCTTCAACAGGCTATGGATTTGGATCATGATCTGGTTAAGATGCTGGCTATGCTGCCGGGACTGGATCTTCTACTTAGTGTAGGACTGGAACCGTAGCTACTGGCTATGATGGGTATGTCTCTGGATATGGATCATCAACATCAATGACTGGTTCATATACAGATGCTTCAACAGATGCTTATGGCTTATATGCTTACCCCGCAACTGGATTTGCTACGTGTGCTTCAACAGATCTACTGAAAGCTATGAATCTGGACCTGGAACTACTCGTCTTGCTACTCGTCTTGGTGGATATGCTTATTTAGTGACTGGTGCTGCTCCTTACTTTGTAGCTCTAGCTGGCTATGCCTTAGCCTCTACCGGTGCCTATACCTTTGCCTACGTTACCAATGCTGGTGGTGTACGCTACTGATCCTATTGGTGCTACTTATGCTGTTGATGCTGGTGCTATAGATGGATCTACTGTTGCAGGATCTGGCTTTGGATCTGTATCTGCTACCTTTGCTTCTTATGCTACTGGTTCAAGGTAAACAACCGGAGAAACTATGGCTTATTCAACTGACTTGACTTAATCACCCGGATCAACCTCCGCCTCTGACGCCCTTGCTTATGGTAGTAACCGAGGGCTAGCTGGCTCAGGTGCTTACTTTGCTTTTGGTCCAACTGCTGCATCAACGACTACCCATGCTTATGGCTTTTCACTTTATGTGCTTTGAGAAACTTATACTGGTACTGGTAGTGGTGCTGGTACCTATACCCTTGCTTCTGTATGCCTAAGCTACTGGTTCTTAAGCTGCTATAGGTAGTTCTGGGTCCACCTCTGCTACCGTTGCTTTTTCCGCTTGCTGCTATCGATCTAACAGAAGGTATGCTTGCTTTGATTCTAGTGGCTATGTTGCCGGATCTCTAACTGCTCGTGCTATAAGCTATGCTGCGTATGGATATGGGCCTAGATCTGGATCTTCGACTGGTTAAACCGGAGAAACCCTGGGGTATGTAACTACTTCATCGACTGGATCAAGGTAAGCAACTGATTCTGGTTATGCACCTGGAACTAGCTTATGCTACTGAAACTACTGACTGGTGCTTCAACTTCCGCATCAGGATCTCGATATGGTGGAACATATTTATATGCTACTGGTTCTGGAACTACTGATGGATAAGCAACTGTCTCTGCTAGATATGCTGTTGTATTTGCTATGTGTACTGATGCTTTAGGCTATGGGTATGGCACTGCATCTCGATCTGTAGTAAGGGATGTCACTGGTTACCGCGGGTACTGGTCCTGGCTCAGATGCTGCTAGTGCTTCTAGGTATCGAACTGGATCTTGCGCTTATGGATCTATATAATATGGCTATCGATCTGGGAATGGATAAATTATATATATCATAAACTGATGCCATACATTGATGTTTTTAGTCCCCCTCCCTTACTTCATTTTGCTTGCTTATGACATGGGAGAGACTATATACCATTTCCCACAGCAGGAGAGGCAAGGGTAGCATAGGCTATAATACAGACAGAGGCATGTGACCGGGTTACAGCACCAGTAGCATAAAAGAAGGTATAAGTTGGAACAGAAGCATAAGCAGATCGAGTAGCATAAGTTGGTACTGCACCCATAATTTTTCTGAGTCATGTCTAAATAAATAGTTAGCCCGTCTTAGCCCAAGTCCAAGGCAGAACGTGCTCTTATTCCCTAAAATGGCCACATCGCTGGTTTTTGGTTCCCGCGTGTGTTGTGTAAAAAGGTCGTTTAAACGCGGGTCTTTCTTTCCGGTGGATGGGCACATCGCGGCTTCTAGTTTCTTTCTACTGATGCCTTCCCGCTGATCGCCTAGAGAACCAGTAGCAATACCAGTAATTGACCTAGCATAGCAGTAGCAGCAAGAGCATATAAGCCCAGGCCATATCCCTATGCCCAGAAACCATCCCGGTCATCACTACAATAGCAATCTCACTCAGCAATAGTAACAGTGCAGTATCACAACTAATCAACCTGAGCCTACAAGTTCAGCAGGAGCCGGACAGGAAAAAAGTCAAGGGAAGGACAGGACTGTAGAGCAGGCATATTAGGGAAATAGGGCAAGAACAGTAAAGGGACAGGAAAGGCGAGACAGCAGGCAGGGAATAAAAGGCAGTGGGCAAAGACAGTAGGATGGTAAAGGCAGTAAGGCAGGCGGAGCAGTAAGGCAGGGAAGGAGAGCAAGGTAGGAGTTTCATGAGTTTGAGATCGAGTAGAAGATATAATAACATATCCAGATACAGTGCCAGTAAAAAAACCAGATGTTTACCTAGAACCAGCACCAAGAAATGTGCAAGTAGCAGTCCCTGTTTAAGAACCATAACCTACAGAGGCAGAGCCTATTCGAAAGCCCGTGTTACCCTTTCCATTTCAATAGATTGTTATATAGCCCTTAGTTCCTTATCCTTTTCCATCGGGCACCCGTTGAGAAAGTGAAAGCATCATAAGCATAGGCATAGGCAAGAGCAAAGGCATCACCAGCAGTTCCACCAGTAGTTGAAGCGTCCGAGCCAGTCTCACCCACGGCAGATTGAATTCCAGATAGCTAGCCATAGTCAGTCAACCGAGTGGATCCAGTTGACTCAGTTGTTTACTTTTGAGCATCATATATAAAGGATCAGGAACTTACCTTTCCGCTGAAGGGGGGAAGGAATGTGCGTATTTCCCCTCGGTTCTTCGATCACGTGTTACTTGGGTGCATAGGCGCTATGTAGGTTCGAATCTTTCCACCCACTGCGGTTCAAATAGCACAGAGAACCATGCCATTAAAACGAGTTATAATACGTAAAAATGGTGTCAAAGTTCCCTTCGTGTGGTTCCAAATCCAGCGCCTAAGCTAGTTGACTCGGGACCAATTCCGGGTGTGGATCCAGTTTCATAGCCATAGCTATATCCCGTGTACCCTACAGCATACCTTCCAGTAGTAATAGAGCCATTACCCCGCCTAGATACGGTTGAAGAACCTGAGATCCATATCAAACCTTACTTGAACGTGAACGGGCCGCCCTATGCCTTATGGATGGATAGTTCGAAGTCTTAATGGGATATAAAAGAAATGGAGATGCTTAATGTTCTTCTTAATTAACCCCCATGCCGGCCGCTGCCTTCCCTTCGTAGAGTCCCACACCACATCTTACCTACCTTAGAAGCGCTCAGGTCACTTTGCATGCGCAGCGAAGGGAAGGCGTAGGTAGCGAGTTCGGGAATATATTCAAGGTCAACCCTGAGGCGGTCGTATTCCCTCCCTTCTTGCCTCCCATCCCACCCATAAATAAAGAGTCAAGTAGTTCCCCCCGTCCTTCCCTTATTGGAGCCGTACTGAGCAGTATTCCTTTCCTGTAACGAAGTACTTCGTACCTTGGATCCAATCAATAGGTGGAAGGCCTGGAACGACCTGACCTGTTCGAGCACTAGACCTTCTCATTCCTGCCCGCCCGAGCTACTATTAGGTAGGGCTACACGAACTAGATCCCTCTTGAACCAATCCTGAAGTGGACTCTTACCAACTGAAGATAGCATCATTCCTTCCATCTATCCCAGGTAAGAACATTCCCAAGGTTCCTTATCGGTAGAGGTCTAGGGTCTCGATCTAGGTTCTAGGTCTATGGTTCCGTAGAGTTCGAGGGTAGAGATCGAGGTCTATGTATGACTGTCTCCAGCCGAGTAGCCCAGCTCAGCCAAGTATCCAAGTCGAATAGTGCAGCAGCTCCCAGCCCAGTTGAGTAGGCCCAGTCGAGTATCTCAACTGAGTATCCGAGTATCCTAGTATCCCAGCCCAGAGGCAATGTGATCGGCCATCGAAAGCCCTTGTGACAAGT
>Ga0316213_1000033_pt1 | contig 17564 bp, 11 predicted proteins | sample NRE2metagenome_FD_207798 | JGI IMG/M metagenome (GOLD analysis project Ga0316213, IMG submission 207798) | Spruce roots microbial communities from Maridalen valley, Oslo, Norway - NRE2 | ecosystem: Host-associated > Plants > Roots > Unclassified | place: Norway: Oslo | collected 2017-09-14
TGGTTTAACCTTTCCTTATAACCCTTTTGTATTCGGCGAGAAGTATTATAACTTCTTTACGTTACTCATGTCAGCATTATCTCTTCAGTTATTTTCAAACAATGAAACACTGTTTATCATCAATTATACTGAATGTTCTACTACCTAATTTATAAACATAATTTAATTTATATTTATAATTAACAGGATATCGGTTGATTATTTAAGACCCGTTAAATTTATGGCGCAATAGTCTAAGGGCTGCTACGTTGTTACAACGGTCATTAAAAGATAGCGACTACCAGGCTCACTTTACAGCTGCATTCAATCTATTACTTCCTTCAATTTCACTTAATAATCATTTGGGACCTTGTTCCATGTTCTCGGCTGTTTCCGTCTTGACTATTCAACTTATCATGAATAGTCTGAATATCTATTATCAATTTATGTTATTCCGAGTTTCATTTCCATTGGTAAGATTTTCGAGATCCCCTCAACCTAAACTTTTAATAAAATTATTATTATTAGTTGGGAATTACCGTGCTGTACCTCCATAAATTTATTCATAGATGTCATACTTAAATATGTTTCGTAGAAAACCAGCTATCACCAGTTCAGATTGGCATTTCACCACTTTCCAAAACTCTTCGGAGAATTTTGCAACATTCAACCGTTCGATCCATTATAATCTGGTCTTGGAAAGATCAACTGGCTTCGGGTCTAATAATAGTAACTATCCCATAACTATTCTCTTGTAAATAAATCACTTATCTCATAATTATTTTTATATTTATGTATAAGGAATTTATTCTATTTTTTAATTCAAAAAAATATTTTAAAATTGATAATTTTATTATACAAATAATTTAGTCGCTTTCGCTAAGGCTAATTAACCTTGCTACTATTATTAACTTACTGACCCATTATGCAAAAGGTACGTTGTCATTTTATGTTTAAAACTTCAACTGCTTATAGAATTACTAATTCAAGACTATTTCATTTCGTTATATAACGAACTATTTCAACTTTTCCTTTACAGTACTTTTCACTATCGCTAAATTTATTATACTTAGCCTTAGAGGATGGTTCCCCTATATTCCAACAAGTTTTCTCTCATTGTACTTATAAAAAACAAAAAAATAAATTATTTTACAGGACTGAAGACCTTCTTTGGTAATTATTTTAAATAATTATTATAATTTATAATTTAATTATAATTAATGATATTCCAACTTCATTCTTTAAAATTAATATTTTATAATTTCAAATATTATATTTTTTTAGGCTAATCCAATTTCACTCACCATTACTTTTGGAGTCTCGGTTGATTTCCTTTCCTTTCCTTAATACAATGTTTTGCTTCAGGAAGTATTAATATTTTAGGTTTCCCTTAGGATCGCCACAATTTGCTTACTTTTAATATTAAATATTCTTAAGTTTGTGGCTTTTGGTTGGCACCTCCTTTTTAATAAATTTGCTAGTTATCCTTAATAATTCCTTTAAATTACTTTGATGTTTGTACTAAATTGTCATCTATTCTTTTAATCCTTTATTTTAAATTAAAACTATCTATATTATTAATTTCAATTTATAGATCAAAAATTACAAATTAAATGAAAGCATTAAACTAATCTAAAAAAATTTTCCTATAAAATAATAATAATATAATTCAATAGCTGAAAAAAGGAATTGAACCTTTGTTTTACCATCATGAATAGTAAGTTTTAACCATTTAAACTATTTCAGCTTAATTAATTTAATTAAATGATTTATTTATTTTTATTTTATTATTAATTTTAATAATAATTGAGTTAGAAGGAAAAGATATTTATAAGACTAATTAAGTTCATATATTTTATTAAATAATTCAATTATGTTTTAATAAAAATTTTACTGATATAATCTAAATATTAATAAGTCTAAGTATAAGAATTAAAGATTTCACATTAAAAAAATAAACTAATTTAATATTTAATTAACTTATTAATAGTTAATAAATATTTATGGTAATTTACAAAAGTATTTGATATTATTATATTTATTGTTTTAATGAATATTTTTCTATTTTTTTATCCTAAGATTATTCTATCTTTATTTGTATACAAATTTTATTTATAAAAATAAACTTTCATTTAAATTTATAAATAGACCTAGAACTTTAACTTAAAATTTAATATAAAATTTATATTTAATTTTACAGGTTTAAATATCTTAACTCATTCTTAATAAAATCATTTTTTATTAAATAAATTAATTAAGGGTAAAATCAGAGATTTGAACTCTGAACAGCGTCGCCACAAGACGTTATTTTGCCAATTAAACTAATTCTACCTTATTTCTCATTAAATTTGTATTTATATTCAATTAATTAAATTATTAATTAATTTAACTATGTCATATTAATATTTTATTTAAATAAATTTCATAAATTAATAAAGGGTTAAAATTTTTATTAAATTTTATAGATTTTTATCTATGTATTCTTTTATTGTATTAAATTAATAAAATAGAACTAAATTAATATAACATACAAAGGGGGTTAAATAAATAAAATTAATTAAATAAAATTAAATATTTAATTTTTATCTGTAGCTAAATCCATTAAAGTATTTTCTGCCATACCAATAATAGGAACAATTATTAAGAATCAAGCAAAATAAAATGCTGTAGCAAATTGTCCTACTTCTACGAAAGGACTTTCAGGATGTTGAGATCCAATTCACATTAATATTACAAAATTAACAATAAAGAATCATAAAGCTAATTTCATAGCTGGTCTAAATTGACTACCTCTAATTCTAGATAAATCAGTTAAAGGTAAAATTAATAAAATTAATAATGAACCAAACATAGCTATTACTCCTAATAATTTATTAGGTATAGATCTTAATATAGCATAAAATGGTAATAAATATCATTCAGGAACTATAGAAGGAGGTGTACTCATAGGATTAGCTGGTATATAATTATCACTATGTCCTAATAAATTAGGATAGAAGAAAACTATTACAGATAAAGCTAATAAAAATGCAAAGATAGTTACAAGATCTTTAAATGTAAAATAAGGATGCATTGCATATCTATCTCCATTTGAAGATATACCATTAGGATTATTTGAACCATGTGTGTGAAGAGCCATTAAATGAGCTATAATTAAAGCAGCTAATAAAAATGGTAATAAGAAATGAAGAGAGAAAAATCTATTAAGTGTAGCATTGCTTACACTAAATCCTCCTCAAATTAATTCTACTAAATCTTGTCCAAAAAATGGTACTGCTGATAATAAATTAGTTATAACTGTAGCACCTCATAAACTCATTTGACCATAAGGTAAAACATATCCTAAAAAAGCTATAGCCATCATTAATATTAATATTATTACTCCTATACTTCATACTAAAATTCTAGGTGATTTATAAGAACTATAATATAATCCTCTAGCTATATGAGCATAAACAAAAATAAAGAAGAATGAAGCTACATTGGCATGTGTATATCTTAAAATTCAACCAGCATTAACATCTCTCATAATATGTTCTACACTATTAAAAGCAAAATCTACATGAGGTTGATAATGCATTGCTAAAAATACTCCTGTTAATATTTGTATCACTAAACAAGTTCCTAATAAAGATCCAAAATTTCATAAATAAGAAATATTAGCTGGTTGAGGTGAATCTACAATATAAGAATTTAATAATCTTAATAAAACATTAGTTTTTAATAATCTCATTTATATTTACATTTGAAATTTTAATTAATAATCTTTTTTATATTTATATTTATATTTATATTTATATTTATATTTATTCTATTATATAATAATAAATATTATGATAAAACAAAAATATAATAAATATTATGATAAAACAAAAATATAATCTATATTGTTTTGAAATAGTATAAAGTATTAATTATGGTATTTTACCCTATTTTAATAAATAGTTAATAGAAGTATCTTAAATAGTTAATTTAATTTGGTTATATTACATTTTTTTATTTAAGATAAAAATAAAAATTTGTAGTTAATTTTGTAGTTAATTATTTTTATGATACATTTTTATAGAAATAATTAATTTATTTATTAATATTTTAATAAATTAATCAAATTAATGTTTTAACTACTCACTTGATAATAATAATATTATTAAACATTTGTTTAATATTTTAAAATAAATTATTATTTTAATATTCTGACAATGTTATTAGTTTATTGATTTTGTAAGAGAAATCTAATTTAAGCCCAAGAAGAATCGAACTTCTATAAATTTCTCATCAAGAAATCATTTTACCATTAAATTATAGGCTTTTAATTATTAAAAAGTAAATTTTGTTAAGTTTATGAATAAGTATAAATTAAAATACAAATTTCTTTACTAATACTTTTATATATATAAAAGGTCCATTTTATCAAACTTAGTAAATAAGTTGTCTAATTTAATAGGTAAAAAGTATATATTTTTGTGACTGTAATACATTATAAAAAGAATAATATATAAAAACAAGCATATTTCAAATATAGGAATTCCTATTCTAGTGTTAATGTTTAAAAATATATGACACTTCGTATTCTCATATACAGAGACATGTTCTGTTTTTATTTCTTACTAAACTTCAAAAACAAATTTAAAAAATACAAAATTTTAATAAATTAAAAATCACTAAATAAATTTGTTTTGATTATAAAGATGGAATTTTTAAGTTTTAAATTTAAAACTATCTAAATTATGAGCGAGATTTAAAATATTTACCCTATTTAGAATTTAGAAGCATCGAACTTCAGTACAAACTTAGCATAAATTTACAGATAATACCATTTATCATTAAATCTTTTAGAATAAAATAAAGGGGGTTAATTTTATTAAAATAATAATAATATATATATTATAAAGTGAATTTAATATAGAAAATGTATCAAAATAAAATAAATTAACTATTAGCTTGATCAACTCAAGCTAAATAATCTTGTACTGATACAGCTTCAACCACAATTGGCATAAAGCCATGTCATACTCCACAAATTTCACTACATTGACCATAGAATGTACCAGTTCTTTCAGCTATTATAGATGATTGATTTAATCTACCTGGTACAGCATCTACTTTTAGTCCTAAAGAAGGTACAGCGAAAGAATGTATAACATCAGCTCCTGTAATTATTAATCTAATATGACAATCTACAGGTATTATTACTTTATTATCAACATCTAATAATCTAAATTGACCTAGTTCTAAATCAGATTCAGGTATCATATAAGAATCAAATTCTATAGATTCACCACTTTCAGTTACATAATCAGAATATTCATAACTTCAATATCATTGATGACCTACTACTTTTATGGTTATTGTAGGTGATATTACTTCATCTAATAAATATAATAATCTAAAACTTGGGAAAGCTATAGCTATTAAAATTAAAGCAGGTGTTATTGTTCATATTAATTCAATTAATGTTCCGTGATTTAAATATTTATGAATTATAGGTGAATTTTTTATATTAAAATAATATATTGATGAACCTAAAACTCAAAAAACTCCCACACAAATAACTATTAAATAAAAAAATATAGTGTTATGTAGTTCTACTATACCAGTAAACCCTGGAGCAGCACTGTCTTGAAAGCCTATTTGTCATGGTTGAGGAGCATCATTGTATATAGTATGTAATATTGATAGTGTTTTAAACATTTTTGTTATTTTTAATTGTATCTCTTAGATATACTAATAAACTTTGTAGTTCAATTGATATTATAATTATTTTTTATAATATATAGATTATTAGTTTAACAAGTTAGGATTTTTATTTATTCAATATATAAATATTATCTCTAAAATATTCTAAGATTCATCTCATTCAATTATTTCATATATTTAAAGTATATTATTTCTAAAATATTTAAACATTTAAATCTTAACTATATTAAATTATATATAGTATCCTTTTATAGATAAAATTAATAATGAATTAAAGGGGGTTAAATGTATCAAAATAAACAAAAATTAGTTATAAACTAAAAAGTTATAATTAAAAATTAAATTTAATTATTTATTACTTAATTTAGTAATATACATTCTTATTACTTGTTGGAAAGTAAATAATGGTAAAACATATTTAGAAAAAATATAAATTAAAGAAAGTAAAGTTAAAAATGAAAATGAAAATTGATTAACAAAATAAAATGGTATTAATTGAGGCATTAAAATCTAATAAAATATATGGATCTCAATAAATAAATTCGTTTATTATTAGAGAACTGTCTCTGCATTAAGCAATTTAATTTAAATGAATAAATTTTAAATGAGACATTGATGGAATTTATATGAATAAATTCTGTTATCTGATTAAATTTTAATAAATAGTATAATTTAAGAAATTTAAATTAATTATTGAGATAAGGGGTTAATTTCATAAAAATAATAATAATATATATAATTAAGGTAAAGTTTATTTAGAAGGAGATAACACTACAATTAAAGCAGCTAAATAAATAATAAATAATCTTATTTCATTTAATAAAGTATTATCTATAAAAATAGGAGCAAAAATTAAGAAAATTAAAGAAAGTAAAGATAAAGTAATATAAATAGAATATGTAGTAATAACTCCAGTATCTAACTTACTAATATTTTTTCCTGTATTAGTTAAAGTTTGAGATAAACCATGAGGTCCTACCATTTCTATTATACCTCTATCTAAAACTTTAGATATAGTATAACCTAATTCTAATCCTTTATTTATTATATAATTATTATAAATTATATCAAAGAAATATTTACCATTAAAGAAGGTATATATTTTTTGTCCAATTAAATTATCAGTTAAATCAATAATAAATGTTGGACTTTTATGATATAAAAATAGTGCTAAACTAGCACCAAATAATGATAATAAAGCAGGTAATAATTTTATTATTAAAGGTAAACTAAATTCAGCTTCAATTAAAGAAATATTATTAGGTTTAATAAATATAGCATTACTAAAGAAATCACTAGCCATACCTACAAATAAATCAGAAAAGATAAATCCAAAAAATATACTAAATAAAGCTAATAAAAATAATGGAATAATTACTTTATTATTAGCTTCATGAGTATTTAAATAAGATTGTTTGGGTCCATTTGGTACCGTTAAGAAAACTAAACAAATAAGTCTAAATGAATAAAATGCAGTTAAACCAGCTGTGATACTTCCTAAGATGAAAGCATATGTACCACTAAAATTGTATTGACCATAAGCTAATTCTATAATTAAATCTTTACTATAAAAACCTGTTAATCATGGAGTAGCTAATAATGATAATGATCCTACTAACATTGTGGTATAAGTAAAAGGTAAAAATCTTATTAAACCTCCTATTCTTCTTATATCTTGTTGATCTGAAAAACTATGAATTACAGCTCCAGCTCCTAAAAATAATAAAGCTTTAAAGAAAGCATGATTTACTACATGCATTAAAGCTACATTATATTGACTTAAACCTACAGCCATTACCATATATCCTAATTGACTTATAGTTGAAAAAGCAATTATTCTTTTTAAATCATTTTGAACTAAACCACAAGTAGCTGCAATGAAAGCAGTAGTAGCTCCAGTTAAAGTAATAATTAATAAAGCTGTACTACTATATTCTAATAAAGGTGATGATCGTAATAATAAATATAATCCAGCAGTAACTAAAGTAGCTGCATGAATTAAAGCTGATACAGGAGTGGGACCTTCCATACTCCCAGGTAATCAAGAATGTAAAGGTATTTGAGCTGATTTAGCCATAGCTCCAATTAATAATAATATTCCTATAATAGTTAAAGCTGTTTCATTCATAAATGGTACAATACTAAATATTGTAGCATAATCTAATGATCCAAATAAAGCAAATAATGCAAAATATCCTATACTTAAACCCATATCTCCTACTCTATTCATAGTTAAAGCTAATATGGCTGCTTTATTAGCTTGTATTCTAGTAAATCAGAAATTAATTAGTAAATAAGAAACAATACCAATACCTTCTCAACCTACAAACATTACAAAAAAATTAGCACCAGAGACTAAAACTAACATAAAGAAAGTGAATAAAGATAAATAAGAGAAAAATCTTTGATTATGAGGATCTTCAGCCATATAATCAGTTGAAAATATATGAATTAATGAAGAAATATATAATACAGGAATAAACATAGATACTGTTAATTGATCAAATAAAAATTCTCATGAGATAGTCATATATTCTGAATCTATTCAATTAAATAAATTAATGATAACTGGACTTGAACTTAATCCTACTTCATAAAAAGCAATAGTTGCTAATATACTAGATAAAATTAAACAAGTACAAGTAATAATATGAGATCCTGTAACTCCTATTTTTCTACCTAAAAATCCTGAAACAAATGAACCTAATAAAGGTAAAATTAATATTGTTAAATACATTAAGTTTCTTGTTTTATTAATATATTTCCTTTAATTCTATAAACTGCAACAATAATACTTAAACCTATAACTGATTCTGCTCCTGCTAATGAAATTATAAATATACTAAATATTTGTCCTATTCCATCATCAAAACTAAAACTTGATAATAATAATAACATAGTTACTGCTAATAACATTATTTCTATAGCAATAATCATTAATATTATGTTTTTTCGGTTTAATATAAAACCTAATATTCCTATTAAAAATAAAAATAATGATAAATTCATAGTATTATCGTAGTATAAACCCTTTGGGACTTGTATTAAATGTCTAATATTTATCTTAAAATAAATATTACTTGCTAATTACCAAAATAAACTAATATTTGGTTTAGCGGATTTTTTTATTAAATTAATGTAAAATTTATTTAAAGGGGGTAATAAAATAAAATTAATGATAATTCATAGTTTAGTTTAAGATCTTATTTAAAGATTAATTTTTAAATTAATATAAAAAATTTAATTACCACCTCAGTAATAAACAGCTATAAATAAGAATAATCAAACTACATCTACAAAATGTCAATATAGAATTGCTGCTTCATGTCCTTGATGATGTGTATCAGTTAAATGATAATTAATTATTCTAATAAAACCTACTAAAATAAATAATGTACCAATAATTACGTGTAAACCATGTAAACCAGTAGAAGCATAAAATACTGTTCCATATACTGAATCACTCATTGTAAAACTAGATTCAGAATATTCATAATATTGTAAAGCAGTGAATATTATAGCAAAAATAATTGTTAATAATGTACCTAAGATAGCTCCTTTTCTATCTCCTTGTATTAAAGCATGATGACCATAAGTTACAAAAGCTCCTGATGATAATAATAAAATAGTATTTAATAATGGTATTGCAAAAGGATCTAAAGGTGTAATACCTTGAGGAGGTCATACTCCTCCTATTTCAATAGTAGGAGATAAACTTGAATGGAAAAAAGCTCAAAATACACTTAAAAAGGCAAATACTTCACTAATAATAAATAATACTACTCCAATAGTTAAACCTTTTTGAACTTGAATAGTATGATGTCCTAAATAAGTTCCTTCTGTTATAATATCTCTAAATCAAAGTATCATACCAAAAACTGTTAAAGTAAATCCTAAACTTATTAATTGTCCTCCATGAGTAAAACCTTGCATATACATAACTGCTCCTAAGGTTAAACTTAATAATGAAAAACTAACTAAAATAGGTCATGGTGATGGTTCTACTAAATGATAAGGAAAAGATTGAAATTGATTTCTATTTATTTTACTCATTTGTTCTTTGTTTCTGTGTTTATTTGTACTAAAGTGTTATTATTAATTATAATCTTATATGATTTGTATTAATTAATTAATATTTGGGGTTATAATATCTTATAAATTTCAGATATTTTTAGTTACTTAGAATTTTTTTAAAGTTTTATTACTTTAATTTCTTTTATTATATTGATTAAAAATTAATTTTATCTTATATTTTAAAGAAATAAATATATATAATTTATTTAAATATTTAATTCTTTGTTTGTATTATTTTTATCAAATAAAAATAAATTTACAAATATTAAATGAATTAATTACTAATAATGTGTCCAGTTTTAATAGTTATACTAAATACACCTCTTTTATTTTTATTTACAAATGAATTAGTATTAATTAAATCAGTATTAGCTCTAGCTAAACTACCTTTTTGGATTATTTTAGATTTAACTCTTCTTTGAATTCTTTGTGTTAAAACTCTACCTGCTAATTTTAAATAAATTCCAGATAAAAAAGAAGGTATTTTATTATTATTAAATCTTTTTTTAAATATTCTAGTTTTACTTACTTTAAATAATTTCATATGAATATTTCTAAATTTAATAAAATTACTTAAAATACCAATAAGATTAGCTAATATATTACTTTCATTTTGAGGTGAATATATTCTAATTAATTCTAATTCAATAGATTTATTAAATAATTTACTTAATAATTTAACTAATTTTTCTAATTTATAATAATATAAAATTAAAAATTTAGAATGTAAATTACTTTTAAAAAAATTTATACTTAAAGGTTTTCAATAATAAAATAATGTAATTTTAATTAAATTAGAATTAATAGAAATAATAGGTTTACTTATTATACTTGACATATTAAGAAAAGCTGATTTACATATTATATATAAATTATGTAAATTTTTATTAATTTGTTTATAAGATTTATTAGTAAAGGTATAAATATGATTACTAATACTTGCTAATCTAAAATTAAATGGACTAATTAATCTTATATATTGTTGTTCATTCATATAAATTGATGTTGATTCATTTAATGTTTCTTTAGATAATTCTTTATTTAAAGAGCATAAATTATCTGATTTAGAGATATTTAAATTATATTCATTTTTATTTAATATATTTAATAAGGATTTATTAGTATAATTTATGTTATCACTTAATTTAATAATTAATTGTGTCATTTTTCTCACTTTTTTACTACTTAAAATTGTTTTATTTTCTAATCCTTTTTCTTTTAACATGTTTTCTATTGAAGAATCCATTTTTCCTTTATTTATTAAATTTTTTAAATTAGGTAAACTATTATTTATACTTAATTTTATATTTAAATTTTTAATGTTTCTCATTAAAAAAATATTTTATATTTTTATAGGCAAATGTGACAAATAAAACTAAATTAAATTAACTTAATTTAGGGATTTATTATTTATAAATCTTTTCAGAAAAATAATGTATTATTTAAAATATTTTAAATATATAATTATTTGGATAGGTATAAATCATCTCTAAAATGAGAATTATTTATTTTTACTTTTAATCCTTTGTTATATTATATTTAATTAACATTAAATTATATAAAATAATTATTTCTATTATTTAAAATTATTTTTAAATGATCATTTTAATTTTTTAATACACAATTTATAATTATAAATTAAAATTTTTAATAATACAAATTAAATAATGAGAAATTAAAATATCTTAAAATAAATATTTTAATTAAAAAGGGGGTAATATTCATAAATAAATATATTTATTTTATTACAAATAAATAATTGAATTAATTAATAATTCCTTACAGGTTAATTATTTGTTTTTTAATTAATTCTTAAATTATAATAAATAATTAAGAATATAATAATAAGAAAGCAATCATTAAAGAGAATAATCCAGTAGCTTCTGCTAAAGCAAATCCTAAAATTGCAAAACTAAATAATTGACCTCTTATTTGAGGATTTCTAGCTGTTGAAGCAATTAATGAAGAGAAAATTAAACCAATTCCTGCTCCAGCTCCAATTAAACCTGAACAAGCTAAACCTGCACCAATGTATTTTGCTGCTGTTAACATTTTTTTTTTTATTATTTCTTAATAGTGTCTAAAATATATTATAAATATAATAATATACACTTTTATTATATTCACTGTTTTATATACTTTCTCTTTCATTTTTATTATTTAAAATATTTTAAATATATACGAGTAATCAGATTCGAACTGATGACATCTACTTGGAAGGTAGAGGTTATACCAACTTAACTATACTCGTTTTAATTCTTTTAATTTTTATTTTATTCTTTTAATGATTAATTTTTAATATAGATTGTTTCTTTTAAATTTAAATAATGGAATATTAATTGATTTAAGAATTAAAGCTGATAGGATTGTTAATTTATAATTTAATGGTGAAAAAAGGGGGTAAATAAAATATTTTATTTATTATGTTTTGTGTGTATATTTAAATTTAGAAATTAAGGATAAAATAAAATAAGATACAAAATAAAACTTAGATTATAATTAATAAGTTTTTTACATTAATAAATAAAATAATAACAAATTAATCATTTAACAATTATAAAATTTAAGAATAAAAATATAAAGTATAAATATAAAATTTATATTTTTTTTATAAATAAAATTAATTTAATAAAATGAATAAATTTAATAATTAAGAAAAAAAAATAAATACTAACAAAAATAAGATACAAAAAATATGAGAAATACAAAACTAACAAATCTAAATTCTGGAAATAATTAAGCATGAAATATTCAGATTCTAAAGAACAATGAATATTAACCACATTAATATTAGTTGGAGCATCGCCACTAATGACAGTAGTATTATTTTCCATATTTGTCATTTTAGATGTTTTATAATGTTGATGATGAAAAGGTACCATATCTTTAAGAAATTTTATATTTTCTTCCACTTTTTCAAAAGTTAATAAGACATAATTTTTAAAATTAGAATCTGTAGGTGAAGTATATGATTCTTGATGAACTGTTAAATCTAATATTGGTCCAACACCTAAACCAAAATGAAAATAAAATGTAGGTTCAATAGGTGATATTTTTAAATAAATACTAGATAATTTAACTCCTACAGCATAAGCTATTAATTCTCCATAATTTTCAACTAAGGAATTTAAACCTTTTATATAAATATTATTATATAAAATTAAATATTCTGTACTATCCATATAAATTACATTACATATTAAATAAATATAAATTAAATAATATATTAATATACTTATTAATATTACTTTCAGGATAGATGTGTTTGATTTAATAGAATTATTATTTGTTAATTTTATTTTTATTACTAATAAAATTATTAAATATATTAATATATTTATATTTAAATTTAATATTATTAAATAACAAATTATTAAAATTAAATTAAATTTATTGTAAATTATACTAATTAACATTTCATTAATATAATTCAATTTATTTATATTATTAATTTTCATTTAAATTAACTTATGTTTGTATCTAAAATTAGTATTAAAATTCTTTTTATTAAATAAAATAAATTTAATAACGAAGACAATTATTTAAATAATTTAATTAAGTTTGCATTAATAAAATTATTAAAAATAAATGATTTTCTTGATTAATTCAAGATTATAAAAATTATTATGTCAATTTTTTTTTTTTAAACGAGATCTACCAGATTCGAACTGGTACCCTTCTAAATGACAATTAGAAACTCTGCCAATTAAGCTAAGATCCCTTAGATATAAATTTAACAAGAGCAAGGTGATTCGAACACCTACCAATGATTTTGAAGATCGTCATACTAACCGTTAATACTATGCTCTTTTATTAATTAAGATTTCTTTTATGAGTTTTAATTAATTTATGTTTAAGTATGAAAAAGGGGGTTAATAAAATAAAAATTTAAATATTATAAAGTAAAGAGGAGATAGAAAAATGTAAAGCATCTAAAATAATATTAGGGAAAATACCTAATAATACAGTAGGTAATAATAAACTTATTAATAAATTAAATTCTCTTCTAGAAATATCTTTAATTGGTTTTAAATGAGGAGAATAAATACCATAAGAAATTCTATTATATAAATAAATAGAATAAATAGCAGATAATACTATTCCAGTAGCACCTAAAGCTGCTATTATAGGACTTCTTTCTCATATTCCTATTAAAGATAATTGTTCTCCTAAAAAATTTAAAGTTAATGGTATACCAGTATTACTTAATGTAAAAATAAAAAATAAAATAGTAAATACAGGCATGTAAGTAACTAATCCTCTTACATAATGAATAATTCTAGTTCCTGTTCTATCGTAAATTACACCTCCAACACAAATAAATAAAGCAGGTGAAACAAATCCATGAGCTAAAGCTAATAAAATAGCACCTTCAATACCTTGAATTGTATTAGAGAATAAACCTAATATAACTATACTCATATGTGCAATACTTGAATAAGCAATTAAAGCTTTAGTATCTTGTTGAATAATTGTAGCTAATGAAGCATAAATTAAAGTTATAATTGCAATAGTTTGAACTAATGGAGAAAAATAATTAGTAGCATCAGGTAAAAAATTAATTAAAACTCGTAAATAACCATAAGTAGCAAATTTTAATATTGTAGCAGCTAATAAAATAGAACCAGCTAAAGGACTATCAGCATGAGCTCTATATAATCAACCTGTTAAAGGTCATAAGGGAGTCTTTACTGCAAAAGCTAAAAAGAATCCTAATCATAATATTTTTTGACTATCTAAATTAATTTCTGATAAAGAAATTATTTGAAAATCAGTGGATCCTACATAATTATATATTTGAAGTATAGCTAATAACATAAATAAAGATCCTGCTAAAGTATATAAAAATAATAATAAAGCTGATCTTATTCTAGCTTCTCCTGATCCATATATTATTATTATTAAAAATAAAATGGGTAATACACTTTCAAAAAATATATAAAATAAAATTAAATCTAAAACTACAAATACTCCTATTTGTAATGTTTCTAATAATAAAAAAGATATTAAAAAATATTTTAAATTATTATTTATATTATAATAATTAGATAATATAGCTATAGGACTGATAAAAGTTGTTAATAAAACAAAATATAATGATATTCCATCTATACCTATATTTAAATGGCAATAACTTAAATTTATAAATTCATATACAAATTGATATTGACTAGTACTGGAATCAAATTCTAATCATATATATATTGATATTATGAAATTTATTAACATAGTTATTAAAGTTATTCTTTTCATTCTTATTTTATTTTCTATTGAATTTTCTGGTATTGTTAATAATAATAAACTACCTATTATAGGTATTAATAATAATAAACTAAGCATTGTTTTATTTGATTCTTTCAAAAAGAATAACAAGAAGGTCTATTTAAATTTTAATCAATATTTTAATTTATTTAAAAATCAATTAATAATTAAATATTTAATTTTTGATTATAATATTTTTATTGAAGTTAAATTTTATTACTTCTTTTAAATATATATTGTTCCATGTGGTAAATAATTTAATTGACGGACACTGTGAGATTCGAACTCACGACTTTATTCAAGTACTCGTTTTCAAAACGAGCGCCTTAAACCAGACTCGACCAAGTACCCTAAAAAAATAGATAAGACCGAAGGGAATTGAACCCTTATAATATCCATTATGAGCGAACTGCATTACCAATTATGCTACAGTCTTTTATTTTTATTGATTCTTTTAATGATTAATTTTTATAATTATGTTATTTTTATTAAAAAGGGGGTTAAATTTTTAAAAATAAACTTTTAAGTTAATTAAATATAACTTAAAATCAATTTAAGATTGTACAGGTAACATTTTGAAAGCATGGAATGGAATAGGACTTTGTAAAGTTCATTCTAATGTTGATGCTGTTTCTGTTTCATTTTTAAATTGTTCTGTAGATGTGAAATAAGAAGGTATATTTCAAGGATTAGTATTAACTGGACTTCCATTAGCAAATATATCATAGATTATATAACCAAATAATACAGTAGCCATAATTGAAATTAAAGATCCAAAACTTGAAATTTGATTTCAACCACTAAAGGCATCAGGATAATCTGGAATTCTTCTAGGCATACCCGCTAAACCTAAAAAGTGTTGAGGGAAGAATGTGGTATTAACCCCCATAAATAAAGTTCAAAAATGAATTTTTCCTAATAATTCATTATATGATTTACCTATAATTTTAGGTGCTCAGAAATAAAAACCTGCAAATATAGCAAATACAGCTCCCATTGATAAAACATAATGGAAGTGAGCTACTACATAATAAGTATCATGTAAGGCTAAATCTAAAGAAGCATTAGCTAATACTACTCCTGTTACTCCTCCTATTGTGAATAAAGCTAAAAATCCTAATGTAAATATTAAAGGTGTTGTTAATCTTAAACTACCACCATATAAAGTAGCAATTCAAGAAAATATTTTAATACCTGTAGGTACAGCAATTACCATCGTAGCAGCAGTGAAATAAGCTCTAGTATCTACATCTAAACCTACACTAAACATATGATGAGATCATACTAAAAATCCTAATATTCCTATTGAAAACATAGCATATACCATACCTAAATAACCAAATATAGGTTTCCCTGAAAATGCAGAAATTATTTGACTAATTATACCAAATCCAGGAATGATTAAAATATAAACTTCTGGATGTCCAAAAAATCAAAATAGATGTTGGAATAATATAGGATCTCCACCTCCAGCTGGATCATAAAAACTTGTATTAAAATTTCTATCTGTTAATAACATAGTTATACCCTTTTTATTCTGGATTTACTGGATATTCTCCAAGGACTGTCTTGTAAATTTCAGCAGTCACATAAACATTTTGCTCGATAATTTTTTAGAACTAAATTAATTATCTTAATCAGAAAAATAATAAAAATAAATAGTTTATGTAAATAAAATGATTTAATTAAATAAATTATTTACTATACCTAAAACATCTATCATTTCAATAAGTCTTTCAGGAGTTCAAGGAGTAGCTGAGAACGGATCTATAGCATTTAATTGGTCAACTTTATTAGCAATATATTCTGCATTAGATAGATCTAAAATAGCTTGATTAGGTCTTACATTTCCAGCTATTGTTTGAATTCCTACATCTGAAGTTTGAATTCCTACATCTGAAGTTCTTGAAATTAATGATGATGTATTCTTAAATATAGAAGATGTAGGTGATAAAGTATCTGTAGAACATATAGTTGATAAAGAATCTGTAGAAGATGAAGGTGATAGAGTATCTGTAGAAGATAAAGTGGATAGAGTATCTATAGAAGATAAAGGTGATAAAGTATCTGTTGAAGTCACATTATCTGAAAGAATTTGACTTGAACTATCAGAAAAATTTTCTACAGTATCAGTTTGTACATCTTGGTCTATATAAGTTTTGCTTGTAATCTTCCTTATAAGTGAATATCCGATTGCTCCTGCTACTCCTATAAATACACCGTAAAATACGAAATCGTTATCTAAATTGTTACTTAATGATGTTATAACTCATGTCATTGTTTTTATTTTTTTTAATTGTATCTCTTAGATATACTAATAAACTTTTTTAAACTTTGTAGTTTTAAAATTTAATTATAATTATTTTTTATAATATATAGATTATTAGTTTAACAAGTTAGGATTTTTATTTATTCAATATATAAATATTATCTCTAAAATATTCTAAGATTCGTCTCATTCAATTATTTCATATATTTAAAGTATATTATTTCTAAAATATTTAAATATTTAAATCTTAACTATATTAAAATTAATATAGTATCCTTTTATA
>Ga0316213_1000035_pt1 | contig 17355 bp, 13 predicted proteins | sample NRE2metagenome_FD_207798 | JGI IMG/M metagenome (GOLD analysis project Ga0316213, IMG submission 207798) | Spruce roots microbial communities from Maridalen valley, Oslo, Norway - NRE2 | ecosystem: Host-associated > Plants > Roots > Unclassified | place: Norway: Oslo | collected 2017-09-14
TTTTCCGGTTGAAGGGACGGAGTCGCTCACTATTCATATGGTGAGGGTTTGGTGGCCCGAAATTGACTTGGCTTCGCCGACCGAAAGGCCTCATCTCTAAAAGCATCAGGAGGCTCGCGAGGCGTCCTGGGGCAGGCTCCTACCATCGGGTCAGGGGGCAGGTAGGGCCATCCCCCCCTCGCCTCGCTCTTGCAACATGCTATGTTTCCCTTCTCCGTTCTCGAGTAAGGGTGGGTCCCATGCTTCGTTTGTGGATCGCGGTCTCACTACGGGTATCCCTACAGGTTGTAGTAGGCCGCCCTACCTAAACCGATCATCATATCGGTCCCTAAGCCCCATTGCTGGCTGGAAAGGCTCGGCTTCAGAACCGTACGTGAAGCTTCCGCCTCATACGGCTCCTCCCAGGATCGGAGATATTGGCTCGGTTCGAAGAAGCGATATGGCAGGCAGTGCTTGTGTGGGGAGTTTCAGGTTGTTGCACGCCCCCCATTCCCCTCGTGACACTCGGGAAAGGTTTTTCCTCTTTATAATTAAAGATTGTCAAGGAAACGAAAGTTCCACTTCTAAGACACTGTGTACCGTGACAGGATCCAAAGCGCTATTCGACGACTCCCTGATACCTACCCCTCACACATACACACAATGAATAACGAAGGGAAGGTTCTCCCTTTCCCGTAGCGAGAGGGTGATGAGCACGCATAGCGAAGGTAAGGTTATCCCTCAATTTACTTATTTGGTGGGGGGCCGGTCGAGAGTTCGCTTACTCACCCTATATTTCTTCCCCTCAAAGGGCTAGCTAGAGTTCGGGAAGATATTCAAGGTCAACCCAGTAAGGTCCTGATCAACCCGGTCAAGTCCTGACCCCCTTCCTTATCTAACAGATATGATCTCAGTTTCTCTCACTGTGTGAAATGAAGAGTTGGCCGGTAAGGTCAATCCTTCGCCGAGGAAATAAGTGGCTGCTATTATATATGTAATTACGCTTTTCCTTCTTTATTGGTGACTTATATCAGTAATTATGCCTTAGCAAAGAAAGACACAACTCCATATATGTTTCTTACCGTACTTCTCTTTCTTCCCCTCAAAGAGCTATGCGAAGGCCTAGTTATCTCTCTAGTTACTTTATTATATACGTAATTACGCTTTATTATAGGCGTACTTATATTGGTCATGAATTATTATTATAGGCGTACTTATATTGGTCATGAATTATATATGTAATTATGCATTTCTGTAATGATGCATTTCTGATTATTTCCTTCGAACAATGCTGCTATTATATATGTAATTATGCGATTTTGAGAGATCGATTTCTTCCCCTCAATTCTTACGAAGGTAAGTAAGTGAGAACCCTTCGCGTAGCTCATTCAGGTAAGTGATAACCTGATCTTCGACAATACTGCTATATTATTATATATGTAATTCTGTTTGCTCATTTTTCATGATTCATTGTTGCCATTGTCATTTATGATTTCCACTCCCTTTCTCTTCAGGCTTTTTCATGATCTAAGTTCTTCCTTCTCTTAGCCAGAGTTCTGGTCCTTCACCCCTGACTAGTGGTTCATCCAGTGAGTTTGATTCCAAAAAGCTCATATCCGCTTCAATAAAAGAGCCTAATGAGTTTCCGATCTCCTTGAATACTTCAACAAACCAGAAATCTATGGGTAAACTAGGTAATTGAACCCAAACTGGAAGGAGAATTGTTTGCTCCAGCCTCACATCAAAGAAGGGGCTCCACATTTTGATAGATAATGGCGTAGGTCCCCCCCACTTCTAGGGGCTGTTCAAAAACTTATCGGCGTCAGTTGCATTCTGAAATAAAAAATCCATCTAGCCTCTGGTTAGAATATAAAAGACTGGGACATAACCAATCCGAGGCTCCCATTCCACCTAAATCCATTGTTTCAAAGATTGTTCACTAATGGTCCTACCATGAAACCTCCCCACAAGGGCCTGAGTCATAGACCAACCACCCGGTGCATCTTTATATCATCACCAAGGACCAGTTTCACCTGGTTCCTCTTCTGTTTAATGCACCTCTTTCCCCACTTTCCCGCTACCTCACGATCACTTCCCCTCTTTTAAGCACTACCCACAACACCACTTTGAAGGTCCACCTCCTTATTCATCCGTGAACCCTCCTCACAAACTCCGACCTCACTCAACCAACACACATCCTCCCAAACTTTAGAGCCATTTCTGCCACCCAGCGATGCTAAACAACTAATCACAGGGTCTGTCAAACAAGCATTTGACCCACCGGATGCACACTTCAAAATACCTACAGAATGGGGCACATACCTATCTGCCAAGTCCTGTCTATTCTGTTGAAGGAGGACATCTTCATTATGACCATTGAAAAGGCTAATTTACATCACTTTTATTACTCCCATCACCTCGAGCAGAAGGAACTGTATCGTGGCCTGACTGCTGACGATCGCAACCTTGCCACCTCACCTCCGATCGCATGCCTCCATACCTGCGCTAGACCCTAATCCTCTGACATACCCTTCCTCCATACTTGCCATCTTACAACTCGACCAATCCGAGAAGATTCAAACCCATGTAAGTGGGTCTTCGGAATAGTCTACCTCGTCATCATACATTATCCTATGCAGCCCTGATACTGACTCCCTTCGCTGGCAAAACCTGCAAAACCCTAGCTTATCCCCATCTTTATTCTGTTTGTACCATCGTACTGTTGAATACAAATTTGAAGATTCTCCTTTATTAATAAAATCAGGAGATCTGGTCATATTCACTTTGATTTATTGATCATTTATTGCTTCTATCTGTGCACACTCCCTCTTTGTTAAGCTTTTTCTCATTCAGCTTTTACTTTTAGCATGCTCGGGTTTTCAATAAAGTTGTAATTGTTAGTTATATTTTATGTTCTCTTTAGCATTTATGTTCACTTTCTTCCTTATGTTAATAATGATTAGCCTAACCAAAAATGAAAAAACAAAAACATATGGGAGCACTAACATCATTTTGTTTTAGTTCTTTTTTGCTTAATGTAAGCTTTTAGGGCCATTTGCCTGCTGTTATGTTTTGTTCATTTCAATTTGAAGTTCCCTAGTAGAACAGAAAACTAATAAAAATTGCATAATAAAGAAAAGGAAATAAAGCAATAATAAGGAAGCGAATAAAACCTGAAAAAAGTAATTAAGGGATAACCTTAGTTTAGGCACCCTTTATTTCTTATTCATTCGACTTCCTGTAGTAGCTCAGTTGCACACTCAATCAATACGTACGAAGATATTGATGATTAGTTGTATCGATTTTGAACGAATTAAGCTGATTAGCTTATCGACCTACCTACCTTAAGCAGGCGGGCGGGATAGTCATCATTTAAAGTAAAGATGAAAGACTTTCGTTGAAGCTGCTGTCATTTATACCCATTCATGGATTTCAGTAGGGGAAGAGATATCACCACCATTGATCGAGTATCGAACAACATTGATCGACGGCTGTCATTTATACCCATTCATTTTTCACTTCATCTATACCTTTTATATGAATGTGGCTTGAATGCAAAATCCAATATTCTCATCATCTTGTGCTTGCTCTTGAGCATGATCTCACCCTTTCTTTTGAATGTATTTTTCCCGGGGTTGAACACTTATGGATATATGAAAAAGCTCCTTCTCCATCATCAAAAACCGCAAAACGATAGAAATCAAGCTAAGATATGACGATATGTGAATTCGAATTACGATTGAGCCGTTGCCCGGTTGACCCTTAGGGCTTTGTGTTGGAATCTTGTGCTCCTTTGAAGAGGATTTGGTATAGCAAGCAGTAGTTTCATTTTCATGTGTTATCCATTTGGGACTGGTTAGTTTGAATTAGGTCTTGAGCGGTATGAAACAAGGTCTATCATTAGCACATATACTAGAAGGTCAAGAGGTTATTAATATACAATAGAGACACCAATCATTGAGACTTTCCTAGTACGGGAGGTCGGGCTCTTGTCCATAGATAGAGGTAGCTCTTGCTCTTCTATGATCATCTAAGCTTGAGTGCTCACTCTTATATGATCTCTCTGTGTGTTCTCTCGAGTATGATCATCAACTTAGATCAAAGAAAACGATCAATGTTCTAAGATATATCCCGAACACACATTAGGTTAGAGGGTGTTCATTCAATAAAGACCCTCGCTGGACAAGGCATTATAACACATTCTTGCACTCACCCACCCCCAGTTTGGTTTTGCCGTATAGCACTGAATGGCTCACTGCAGCAGTTGAATCAATAAAAATGGGGACTTCTTGCTTATTTATTGAAGTTGCACAAAGAAACATTGCCCGAGGAACGCCATAATATAACTCCCGTAACTCATTTCACCTCTATAGAGTTCTATACAATACCATAGTCATCGTTGGACGGGGCAACCATACCATCGCACGGGGTAATAATAGAATTGATAAAAGGTAGAGGATGTATCAAAAGGTTGGGAGATGATACCGCCTATCCACAAAAGACATAGCTCATATCCTATAGTCTGCCCTGTAGAGGTCAGGCCACAGCCCCCAGTATCATCCCTTCTCGAGTGAACCAATCCAAGTAGTACAACAATCCACCCAGATACATAGGGAGTTACCTCACGCTGAAGTGAATAGAGTGCTTGCGCACAATCGGTTTTGAAAACCCTCATCCCAACGGGATCATTTGTGTGCCCGGGTCAATCAATATTAAGGGAACACTTCGAGCCAGGTCCGGGGAAATGCTTACACATGCCACTTCCACAGTAGTCCTATCCTAACAACCAACCTTACGGTCAATCAAGATTTCTAATATATTAATACGTTCATGAATATCCACCATCTAATGCAAGAGTTTCCATTTCCATCATCCATCTCAATCAAATCGTCAGTTAGTTCTAGCTTTTGACTCTCTTATTGTTCGGGGAATTAGATTCATCAAAAAGAACCTAGAGCCAGTGATCAATCAGCCCCATAAAACACACCACAACTTCTGTTATATTGGTATGGTATGGTATCAGAGAGGAACAATCGCTTTGATATTGGGTTTCCTCCTTATCATTGATTCCAAGTGGCCCAATGGTCCAAAAAGAAGTGATCCAAGGGGAGGCAGTGATTTGTTGTTCCACACTTACAGGGACACCAGTATACTCAACAAACTTACACACCAGTTCTTTCACAGTCCCTATCAGTTCCTACTACGCATACTTTCCCATGTGATTGTCCTAAGTTGCAGACTGAGGTCGTCTATATTTCAACAATCACAAGCCCTCCACTTTTCCCTCCTCATTGTTTAGCAAGGATGAGTCGCATGGAAAGAGAATGGTCCGGTAAAATACCTTACCTTTGAGAGCACATTATTCATGAGTCAGATTGGGCAATACAATATTTATTTTCGCTAGTTCTACAATCTACAAGCGGCTAGCTACCTTTCTACAGGTGATTGAAAACAAGCATTCATAAAGGCTCTCATTCATGCCAGATACCAAGTTGCCCTCGTACTCTCCCATGGTTTGACCCCATGTCTATACAACTGCAAACCATTCCAGCCATGTCCAGGGGTGTTTAGTTTATTAACACCGCTTACTGGTTAGATTTGGTAAGGCCCATCATCTTATAACATGCTTTCACTTCATCAAAATGGGTCAGGTCAGAGAGTCGCCCACAATAATCACCATTCACTATAAAGACATTCAAGGCAATAGGAATGCAGTGAATATCCTTCTTCGCTCGCCTAACCAGCTACAGGACACCATCAATCCCATTCCGTGGAATACAATACTTTTCTGGGCGGGCGGGCTTTTACCTACCCATAAGCCATTGGGTTCATCAGTTCAGAATCCCTCAGAATCAATAGAGCTAAACATCAAGAAGAAGCTCACTTCATTCTCTTAATAAGCTCCAAAGCTATTGCTCCTTTATTTCGGGTGCACATATAGCCCAGCAAGAGGTACCCCACCTTCACATTCCCATTCCATGATTGCCACCATCATGCATTCAGTCAGAAGGGGACGGGTTTGGTTAGAGAGAATTCCCGAGAACATGGAACCCAACCCATGTATCTTTCTGGTTCATTATTCAGCCCTAGCGAGGGAAGCAATCCTTATCCCAAATGGGTTAGGTATGTTTTACAAGGTATGTTTTACAGTCGTCCATAGTGACAAGCCAGTTATAACGTAGAATGCTGATAACGCCCCTACACCCTACGAACTACAGGGAACTAAAAGAGCCCATAGATTCTTACACGGTTTCCTTTTTCTATTTCATCCAAGTGGAGTGGGTGAGTGGCACACTTTCCATATCCATAGTATGGCCAAGCCACACATACCATTTTGAACTAATCAAGGGGGAGGGTGCATATATATTTGGGGAGGTCTTTCCCACTTTCTATTAACAAGCCCACCATCTACTAGTTAATCACCTACATCCCGGCGACTATGAGAGTCAGTATTAACAGGTACACCTCTAGTAGTGCAACGTCCCCTACCATACCATATGAAAAAAACTCCCCAATATATATTCCACCTAGTCACAAGCCTTTTTTGTTTCAGTTTCGTAGCCTACCCTGGTCGCGTAGGGCCTATAACTAGGAGGGATTTGATTTACTATATTAGATTAGCACGCATATCCTTTGCCTTTCATAGAACCAATGCTTACAAACAACAAACAGAGGGCTTGGCTTGTTCAAACAAAATGGATCGATCATATTTGTCTGTATTGATTTATCTTTCGTGGAAATATGATTGATTCGAAATGCAACCCAAATCGATTGCACTATATTCCTTCCACTTGTGGAGGTCAAACTAGAAAGGTTCAGCAGGTTGTTGCATCGGTTGATCAATCGTATAATGATGTGCGCGCGTAGCATAGATCGTACGTATCTATAGTTTAGTTTCTACCGTACGTCTCAATACAATAGTGTTTTTATATTATCTGAGATGTTTTTAAATATGAAATAGATCGATCGTTGCATGCATATGGGGAATACATTCCTCGTTTTCCTGGCTTCAGCAATGAGTTGGGCAACATTCCATCGTCCTAGGGTGAAGGGAGTAAGGAAAGGGAAGGGTAAGCTTGGTGAATCCCGACTGGAAAGAGAAGTCTCTAGCATTAAGTGCCCACTAAGTGATTCATGAAGCAAGTGGTATAGGGAGAACAAGTATAGGACAAAAATGTCTAGGTCTTAAGGTGGGTAAATAGGTTGTGTGGAACCAAGGTAGGGGTTAATAGAAGCCTCCCCTACTGAGAGTATTCCTGGTTGAATCAAAGGGGGCATCAATCACTAAATTGGGTAAGCAAGGTATGAAATATAGGTTGGTAGGTGGGTTGATAGTAGAGTAGGTAAACTAAAGTTCAGGCAAGTAAGCATCTATCTAAAGGTCCTCCTAGCAACGATGCTGTCTGTTTCAATGAATCAATAAATATCTGGCTGGCCTGGTCCGATCCGAAAAGAGAAGATAGCGCCGTATCCACAGAGGATTCCTATTCCTGCCTGAAGCAAGAGGTTGTTGGGTAAGGGCAGGCAGCACTCAATAAGGTGAGGTGAAGGCAAGTAGTAAGTAAAGTATGGTGGAACAGGTGGTATGCACGTAAGTAAAAGGTTCATAGGCAGAGTAAGAGAGGACTAGTGCTGCTACTGCTAAGAATCTGAAAGCAAGTGTTAGCCTTGCCGTATGCCCATCCCATCCATCCAACAGCTCTGCTCTATGTTGAAGCTCTTCCATTCAATGCAGTAAGTGTGGGACATGACTAACTAAGTGGTTAAATAGAGGTTAGTAAAGAGAAAAGATTGGTGGTCAAACATAAGGCAAGGTAGGCTAAAAGTGCGCTAGCAAAGGGTCTAAGTGCCTAGCAACTCAAAGATTCATGAGGCAAGTGTTCATCAGGGCTAAAAGGGAGAGGTCTTCAGGTGGGTGGGTACTAGAAGGTGGAGGCATAAAAGGTTAGTCTATTCCTAGCCGGGTTCAAATTGATGAATCGATATTGTATCGGCTCGGCCGGACAAATAGGTAATACGTGGTGCCCAGAAGAATTCATAAGGGAAAGTAGTAAGTAAAGGGTTCATAGTAAGAGTGCCCTCCCCTCCTAAGATTCATAAAGCAAGAAGTGTTATCAAACAAAGCATCTCCTGGCAATGCTGGTTGTCTTAATTCATCAATCGTATCTGGAAGCTCGTCCCCCCCGCCCCGATTCAATCTAATAAGTTCTGGCTGAATAAATAGTAGAAAGTTTCCTTTCCACGCACGATTAAACGAACGATAGGTATCTGTCCGATAGTATTCCAGCTTTCCCAGGTCCTCCATCCATCATCCATGCATCATTCAAGATAAGGGTTCTGGCTGTAGTGAACGGATAGAATCGGGCAAGGCAGTCAGTTAAAACGATGAGCTGTCTGTCAAATTTCCTTTCATAAAGTAGGCTTCTAAAGGTAATACGACTGATCTAAAAGTGCAAGTGCCCAACATAGTGTAGGCTTATAAATAGAATACAACTGGTCATAGTGCCAACCCGAGCCCATGAATGCTCAAAGCTCAGGTAATTGATCCAGCTGGTATATAAAGGGTGGTTAAGACACTAGGTTGTTGATATAGGTCCTTCCCCATAAGGTTTTCCCGCAGGCAAAGGTAATATGAATGTTCAAAGTGCCCAAGCTCCACCCAATATCTCAATTCTGGGAGTAGTTTCTCAATACAAGAAGGCAGTTCTGACGATCCGACGACTGGGGGGGTGGTGGTTCTAGGTCAAACTTACAGTAATCCTGCAGGCTTAAGCAGTCCCTAAACTTGGGGGAGGAGCATTCTTGTGATACCTGTTGATATCAGAAACCTTCCCCAACACGCATTTAATAGATCAAAGATTGGTGTATCCGGTTTCCCTGGCATATTGATCTATTTGGGTCCCGAATTCTACTTTATCAAAATAGCTGATTTCCATCATGTAAGGTGATTCCTTCCAATCCAATCAGGCAGGTGGCAGCATAGCTTTTAGCTCATGAGCTTAAGGTATGGCTCTTGCAGGAATAGCTGGCTGGAATGGGGTGGCCGGATTCAATGGCTGTTGCGGTTGGGTTGTTAGACAGGGCATTTTCATACATTTCTTAATACCCCGGAAGTAGGGCATAGAGTTTGATGGATGCGAAGTAATTCCAGATAAAGTAATCTAAGAGTAAAATAGATTACTATTCAATATCCTTTGACCCTTAAAACTTTGATGAATATGCAATTTGGGGTTGGTCCGGTGGATCCGAAAAACGTCCTAAAACGCGCTTTTGATAAAGAACAATTTGGTTTCTCCGGGGTCGGACAGGAGAATGATCCATTTGGGTTCCCGAACTCGAGTTTGTCTATAGGGAACTCGATTCATTAGTAATTGTCCCTCCGCTTTTTTCCTGGGCACCATAATCCAAAAGAATCTAAAAAAGAAGGTTCGTAGAGAAGATCCCACCCAATATAAAACTAAAGGTTCAGGTCTCAAGCGGCTCCACAAAATGATTCCGGTTTCATAAGGCTTTCTAGTAAGGAGTCTAATTCGAGTTGGTTCAAAAGCAGAGCAGTAAAACCACTAGCGTGCCTCGTCCAATAATGTCTGCTATGGGTTCCACCAAAATGGGTATGGGTATGTATCGTTCCACCTTTTTCGAACACGTTTGGCAAACAGTCTCTGTCTGGGGTTATTTGATGTCTGTATTACCCTTGCCCTAAGAAGGCACCAGGTGGGGAGGCTGGTACCAAGGTTGGGAAGGTTGGGTGGGGTCTGGTACTCCCCGAACATGGATGTGGGCTGGGCTAAAACTATAAGTATACAGGGATGAAACCTAAAGCTCGTCAGAATAGTCAATCTCTGTCCAAAGGTAGGGAAGTAAATAATATAAATAATAAAGTAAATAAGGTCCGGAGGTCTTGCGCTTCTGAGGGCAAGGAAGATCCTGAAATGACATATATAAAGAATTGAAAGAAGTAAGGGTTTGAACGCTCGACCATAGGGGAGAGGAGCGTTTAGCTCTTGTCCAAGTTACTTATTGATGAGGGGGGGCAAGGACAGTAACCAAGCACGGGGTTATCTAGGAAATTATATAAGAAACTCCGATCTGGTGAATGAGGAGATAAGGTACCGGGGTGTGATCCATCCGCTATAAAGCTACCTTAAGGGTGCAGATAGAGGAGGTTAAGTCAATCCACACTTTAGGGGCCTTAATGTAATGATGTAATGATGTCCTTAGTTAGCAGTAACATAGTCAGTAACATAGTCAGTAACATAAAGATCATATCAATAAAGATCAGATGCATAAAAGATCATATCAATACTTAACTGTTCAATTTACCCGGTCACTGTCTGGTAAGACGGTCGCAGCCTTGAGCAATATCTAAATCCCCGTGTCTCGGGTTAGCTACTGATCTCCTCCCACCTCTTTCAAGCCCCTAAGGCTGCTTGCACCTGGCATCTCTAGCACCTCTATTGGGACTCCTTTGGCCATCTTGATTCTAATCTTGCAGGTTTGATTGATTCATCCTAAGGCATCTTCTTTGGCATAGTTCCACTCATACCTTGGAAGTTGAAACCCTAAAACCTCAAGGGAGGTTCCATCATAGCTAGGGAAGGGGAGGTATCATCCCCTCTAAGGGCACTAGATCTATCTATTCTACATACTTCATTTATTTTTCTTTATAGTAGTAGATCTAGTGGTTATTGGTTATATTACATAAATATCTCTGTATTAGAGATTAGGGCAAGTATTCTCTTGCAGTAATTTGGAGCTGAGCATGCAGGTCATTCCAGGATGTGGATTACTCTTGGAGGACTATAACAACTCTCCACTTCAGCCCAGGGAGATTAAGAATTGACATCAGCTATTTCTGGGTGAGTTCTCCCCCTTTTTCTCTTTCCATTTTCGGAATGAGGGGTTCTAGCTGACTAAAGGAATTGTTGGTTAATTAACCCTAGTTAGTTGGCCTAATTTCCCTTGCTAATTTGCTAGTCAAACCTAATCTAACACCTAATCAAATTACCCTAATCATCGACAGCCCTAGGCCATCATTAAGATGATCTAAGGTCCTAACTAATCTATTGGATTTCCCCTCCCTTTTCTCTTATCACTTTCCCCTTGCCCCTTAGACTATGGAGTCCTCTGATTGTCCTCTTTCCATCTCTTTTTTCCTTAGCTCGGTGCATCTTGGGGTCAACCAGCTCTATCCTCAAAACATGTCCAACGTATCTCATCTCACTCAGATGAGTATTCTTAGCATGCCTCCTGGTAGTCGTCCAAGTACTCATACAACAATTCAGACCTAGCCTTGTAACATAGGAGGACCTACCCCATACTATGTTAACCAAGTTAACCATGGAGGAGACCCACCACTTCCTCCCAACATGATACCATTCACTATTCTTAACCAAGTTTCTTATACAACTTGTCCCCCTCCTGTCCAAGAAAACATACAACCACCTACCTCATGTAGGACTTGTTATGAAGTCATGCCCTGCATGCGACAACTTGAAGAAAGAATTCTTATAGTATTTTAAAACCTTAAAGGCTCTCTTAAGAAACCTTTCCCTCCTCAACAGGTTGACCAAGTCGAACCTCCAGCCTTACCTCAAAGGCCCCCTCCTCCGGAGCCTTACATACCTCCACCCATGCGGCATGAGGAATGTAAGGCACCCTCTTCCAAAACAAGTACTCATGCAATTGATCACAAAGACTCAGGTTCTTACCCTTTCCCTAGCTCAGACAAGTGGTACAGGTATCATAAACGTAACACTCACAACATAGATGAATGTCGTATCCTTATATAGAAGCACTCTTCTTCTTCCAATAAGGGCTTATGATCTTGCCCAATCCAAGTTCTTACCTCTCAATGATGCACTACTCGTAAATAAGCTAAGACATCTCAATCGGACACCTTCTCAAGACAAGCTTCTCCTCCTCAACCTATTGACACCAAACCTTCCCCCCAACCCGAGGCTACACCAAAAGACTTCGAGGAACTCCCCCCATCGTAGGCATGGGGTGATGTGCCTCCTGATTCCCTTAATCCTCCTTCTTATCTTATAGGATCCCTCAACATGATCCTGGAAGACTTAGAGATCAAACCTTCTCCGGAACACCCTAAACGTGATGACTGGTTGACCTCCAGGACTGCCTCATTGCCTTCTTGCCCCTCTTCTTGTCCACCCTCACCTAGAAGGCATTCCTCCTCTAATCTTTTCTGTATCACTTGATCCTTCCCTTCGTTCCCCTCTAAGCCTGCCCCACCATCATATAGTCCAATTCCTTTCCAGTGCCAGCATTCCTTTGTACGGTTCCATATCTAGGTGCAGTTCCAGTAGATGACCTTGTTGATCCGGGACCAGAGCCTGTTTACTAAGTAGCAGATAGACCCGGGGACGCCCGCAGCAGAGTCAGCAGAGAGAGCAGGGGCAGGAACAGAGCAAAGCTCCATAGCCGGTTGTTAACCTAATAGCATGATGGGCATAGGCAGTATCTAGGTTCCAGATCGAGTTATTAAAGCACCACTACCAGTAGCAGTAGAAGAGGAAGCATCAACGGAGAAAGTAACGAAGAACGCATTAGTTACCTGAAAGCACCAATTTCATAAACAAAAGCAGCAGCCCTGAGCGATATCTTAATTGTAGTAAAGACGTGCTTACTTTGATTACTTTACCCTTGCTACAAAGATAGATGCCTAGGGTCCTTAAATATGGATTTGGAACCACGCGAAGAGATGTTTCCCCTCCTGCCTCCGTACCTGTATTTGCTGCTGGGCCCCGGTTAACAGGATCTGGAACTACTGACTATGGTTCTGGATCTTCAACTGATTATGGATCCAGCAGCCTTGAGCAATATATAAGTGAACAAGGATTAAACCAAGGTGCGTTAGTGCGAGTTGAGACCTTCACGCGTCGATAACCTTCCCCCAGCTACTTTCGCCATAGGTGGATATCAGTCCCAACGGCCACCATGTTCCGTCCATTCGGCCTGGGGCCCGTATCTATCCCTTCCAGTTTGGATTGATCGGGCGATCGACCCTGCAAATCCTAGGTCATTGTTGCATCGCGATCCTAGAACGGAGTTGGGCACGAGCTTATATACACGAATGTGGCACACGGATCCCTGTCGCCAATCTCTGAGGGGAGGAGTGAGGTATGTCAGGACCAATCATACTGTTCCTATCACGAAGAGGGACCTCCACGTTTGCTTTGGGTCGCCAAGGGACGAGGAATCATACGGGCAAGTAAGAGTGCAATTACAGGCGGTTTATTCCCCTTGTAGCCGAAGGCGGTTTATTCCGTGTTCCTCCCTTTGTAGCCGAAGGCGGTTATTGTCTTTCGTAGCTTCATAGCATCCCTTGCCTTCCGTTCTCTTCCTTTGCCTTTCGTAGTATCATAGCGTCCCTTGCCTTGCCTGGTGTTCACTTCCCTTGCCTTTCGTAGTATCATAGCATCCCTTGCCTGTCGTTCTCTTCCCTTGCCTTTCGTTAGTAGTTTCATGGATCCCTTGCCTTCCCTTCCCTTGCCTTGGCTTGCCTTTGTTCTGATCGCTTTCCTTTCGCTAGCATGGCACCTTCCCTTTCACTGTCTTCCTTGTCACTCAAGTATCTAGCATCCAACCCTTGAACAATAATCCTTCAAACTCAACAATCATCCTTCTCACTCTAAGCACGTTAGCATCAAACCCTTTCCCTTTCACGATCTCCTAACTCTAAGCACCTGAGCATCCAACCGTTGTACTCTCTGCTGACCCTAACCCTTGGCTTAGGTTGTCTATGGCTTAGCTTGTGTAACCGAACGCTTGGCTTGTCTCTCGCTTTGCTTTGCTTGGTGAACCCAACCTACGTCTTAGCTTGTCTATGGCTTTGTTTGTTAAACCCTTGTCTTTGTTATTGATTGTAAGTGAGAGAGTGAGTGTGAGTCCTTTCCTTGGGTTAAAAGGGATTGTTTGTTCTGGGTGTTCTAAGGCATTGTTTGGTTAACCCGACGCGTTCCGTTGCTTTGTGTGCTTTTTTTTCGGGTATGTGTGCTTTGTGCGGGTAAGAGGAGGGTATAGGCAGGTCCTCTCCTCCCGGTGAGTTGGTTTGAGGCGTAAGGTGTTTGAATCCCTTTCCTTATCCTTTCCTTTGCTTTGCTTTTCCTTGAGTGTATCTGTTTATGAAGTGAGTGAGTGGGTCAATAATCTGGCTAGCATGGGAGGGTTGTACTATATCCTCTCACGCTAAGCCCCTTAGGCCCGTTAGCATGCGACCCTCCCTGGTACTATCTCCTGACGCTAACTCCGGGTAATAGAAGAGTAAGAGCTGTGCCTAACTCTATGTCTCCGGCTAGTAAGAGCTGAAAGTCTGGGATTGGCTGGGCTTAAGCTAGATGATCTTCCTCGGTCTGGGTCTGTGGTTCGCCCCAGATGGGTTAGGTTAGGCTGTTCTTAATTTTCTCTTTCAAGGACGGGGAAAGCTCCGCAGGACACATCATGGTCAGGGTGATCCCTTCTATTTCAATTAATGCCCAAGATCTTTGTTAGCCTGGCAGGGCAAGATGTTCCCAAGATGTTCCTTGTCCCAAGTAGTATGGCTTCCCCTTAAAGGCGAAGATCTATCTGAGCCTAGCTGGGCAAGATCTTGCTTCCGCCAACCCAAGTAGAAGGAAAAGCCTTGAACCAGATATGGTAAGACACATCACGGAAGGTCCCATACGGGAAGAACCATTAACTCTCCCTTACCTACAGACAAGACAGGGCATAGATCCGCAAGAGTGGGTTACTGGGCTAGCCTGTAACTAAAGCCACGTCCCCTGCATAGTTGCTCCTGAACTGTACTATGCTAATAACAGCACTCAAGGTTCTCTCCCCCCCGGCGTCTCCCTGGGTAAAAGCTTCAGAGCTGTTTTACCCTGATAGCAGTACTCAGGTGTAATTGGCATAGCATTGACTCTAGAAAGCTGCTTTATTCCTGTGCCACTATAATAACATTTTTTCTGTTTTTTATCTCTCTCAAGGTGCCTCCCCTAGAAAGCTGCTCTCTTAGGGCCTCGTCACCATGGCAGTACTTTTTGATCTCCCCCAAAGCAATTCCCCTGGATAGCTGCTCTAGAGTTATGGCATGGCAATAGCATAAATGCGGTTTTCTTGGCGAACTATCGTCCTAAAAGATTACTCCAGAGCTGTGCGACCCCAATAGGAGTTATTAGGGTTGTCTCCCCCGTTGAATTCGCTGGATAGGTGCTCTATAACTGTTGCAGGCCCATAGCAATAGTTAGGTTTCTTTCTCTAAAGGTGTCTCTCCGTTCGTCACAGCAAAAAAAGAGTTTCGTCTGGATAACCCTAAAAAGGGATGTCTGCCCCTAAAAAGGTATCTCTGCCCCGACCTCTCTCTGAATAATAGCCCGAGGAGAACTGCCTCACGCTAATAGCAGTAGTATGTTTCTTCCTATTACCTGCCTATTACAGTTCTTTTTCTGGGAAGCCAAATATTGATCCTGCGTAACTGGTCTGGGCATGAGGAAAAAAGAGAAGCAAATGAAGTAATGAGTCTCCTACGGAGTTGTCTGGCCATGAGGTAAAGTACTAAAGAGGTTCCCTGTGTAGACTAGGTTTTGCGTAAGTATTCTAAGGTTATAACGCTAACTGCTGCCGTCCGTATTGTGTAAGTGTAGGGTCAATTCTATAGGGGAATAGGTAGGTGGGTAAATCACGTGAACTCCTGGTATTCAGATGTTCCCAGTCATAATTCCTCGAGGGAAGAGGCCATGGAATAGATCGGAAGTACTGCTAAGGTTCCGAGGCGGGTAAAGAGCAGCTCTCGAGGGAGATAGGCGTGAGGAATGACTGTCCTTCCTAGATAGCTGTTTATGAAGAGCCAATCCTTCCTAGAGATATAGAGACCTGGCGTTCCTCTGGGGTTGTTGGAGAGTTGGCTTCCTCACGCTCGCCCTGCTTATGTCAGGCGAGCTGGGGCTCATACTACTTAATCTTTGGCCTTCCTTCCCAAAGATAGACTGGCTTTCGCGTGATGAGAGGGTAAGTCGATAGATCTACCTGAAACTTGGCATTGAATGATTAATGCTCTCCCTAATGTTCTTCGTGTCTTCAGAAGCTCTCGCTCTTAATTACTTCTGGGTTAGTGGGGTTCGGGCGAGCGGCTGGTTGGTTCCTCCTGTCGCCTATCCTATCTTGGGACTCCTGGCTTAATTGGGCTTAATTGGGTAAGTGCAAGAAGGACTCGCTTCTGGAGGAGGTTATGGAGGAGGTAAGGCTGATAAGGACTGGTTTGTTGATGAGGTCATAATTGGTAGGACTCTTTTTCTTGTAGGTAACTGACGGAAAGATGTAGATGTAACTATTATGGGCCGATGGGTGAATAAGTAAAAAGCTAACCCTGAATTAGACCTCTCCTCTAGCATCCAACCGTTGTACTCTCTGCTGACCCTAACTCCCGGTAAGAGAGAGAAGAGAGTTTCCTGCCGATTCTAGAGTCTCTGCTTTGCTTTAATCTTTTGCTCATCTGCTCTGACTTTAAATTAATTCCAGTAAGAGGTAGTTGAAGTCTAAGCAATTAAGCCTGAATCTCTTCTTCTAGGCTTTGTTTGTTTAACGCTTGGCTTTTATTGTCTATGGCTTTGTTTTGTTCGGATTGGCTTGGTGGACGGTTGTCTCTGGCTTTGTTTCGTGAACCCAACGCTTGGCTTTGCTCGTGTATCGCTTGGCTTGTTGACCCCACCCTTGGCTTTGGTCTCAATGAATGGATCAAATTTTGATAGCGCCTAATTTCATAAGGTAAATAAAATTTTCCGCATATGCATCTCTGTATCTGTCCCCATCTCAATCAAAAGTAAAGATTGAGGAGATGCGTAAGATCTATGTTAGCCTAGCTGGGGAAGATCTGTCTTCCCCCAATTCGTATTCCTTCCCCTTCGTGAATGCGTAAGATCTAAGTGAGCCTAGGAGCCCAAGATCTGTCTTCCCCCAATTCGTATGGCTTCCGTCCAGCAGTACACATCATGGTCTGAGCGCTTCTATTTAATACGATTGAATGCGCAAGAAGGAGATTAGAGGGCATCCTCCGGAGTCAAAATGGCTCTGAGTCGCTGCCTAGTCTGTAGAGCTGTATCTCCTCCCCCTTGGGTAGGACCTCGATCTAGGGCTTAGGTACGACTTCGATCTAGGGCTTATTTATTGAATTATCAATATTTCCTGTAGTGTAAAGAGGGTTAGGCCAGGGATGCTCTCCGTAGGGCTTTCTTCTCTAGTAAAATAAGTTTTATTAAGGAGGATTATCAAGCAAAGTATCACAGTTGTAGCAAATCCTACTACTACTTAGAAGCTCTATGAACCAAGAAGGGAAATAGATGCCGGGGTAGATAGCTGAATAATAATGGAAGACTGGGACAA